>Ga0302307_10001634_pt1 | contig 13908 bp, 9 predicted proteins | sample III_Palsa_E3_2_FD_200530 | JGI IMG/M metagenome (GOLD analysis project Ga0302307, IMG submission 200530) | Peat permafrost microbial communities from Stordalen Mire near Abisko, Sweden - III_Palsa_E3_2 | ecosystem: Environmental > Terrestrial > Soil > Palsa > Peat permafrost | place: Sweden... | reverse complement strand
ACCTCCCATCACCGCCCAGATTGCCCAGGTCGATCGCCTTCCCGTCCCGCCACAGAATTGCATGAAGCGGGGTGAGATTGTTCCCCTCAGTGGCATTGAACGGCCCGCAATCTCCGCTTGCCCCCACAGCCTCGCCGCGACCGTTGATCGAGGACGCAATCCCATCCGGATCGCCGTCAATTGTGGGCAGCTCCTGGGCGCGGTACCACGACCAGAGATAGGGGATCGCCCAGATAACCGGCTTGAACTGAATGCTCTGCGGCGAGACAGACGCCCCTGGGCAACTCGAATCCTCTTCTCCGTTTTCCGCGGTTCCGGCGATCATGCCTAGGTCGTTGATCTGGAGCGCCACGCCGTTACTGCCCTCTTTGCCCGCCTTGTTCAGTAATCTCGGCAGACTGAACATTGAGCCGAATGCCGACACGAAGGGCTCGCACGTGTTCCCGCTGTGGGTGAGTCCAGCCGCCGTGGATCCGCAGAAGTCTTCGCCATGGGGATCCGGCGTTTGCGTATCGGCCTGCCCCACTGCCAGCCCCCAACTGTCCACGCCGTAGGCAACGCTGTTCGGGCCTCCGAGTCCGGGAACTCCGATGTCGATCGTGCGGGTTCTGTCCCACAAGACAGCGTGCGATACCCATTCCGAAGGGTGCTTGGGGTTGGCCACAACCGCCTCCCCGCTGACAAGCCCATGGGCGTTGATGGTGAATGGCTGGCCCTGAGAAGACGATGGCCCGACCGGGCCAAGGTCGACGACGGTGTATCGAGTGGAGTCCGCGGAATGTGATTGCGACTGTGATTGGGCAACGGTGCAAACCGGCGCTGCCACTGTGGCTAGGGCCAGACTAAGCCGCGCGAGGCGCAACCACTTCGGGGCGAGTTCAATGGGTTTCATTTTTTCTCTCCTGTTTTCGGGCAATTGAGTGTTGCGTTTGGAAGCGCGCGAGCGCTGTCGGATTCGAAACACCGGAGCAGCGACGCAAGGCAGATCAAAGCCTGACCGCCTTCGGTGCTCCATAGATGGAGCTTGCCGGCGGCGAGCCAGTCGAACGTTCTACCCTTGTGCACCACCAATAGGCTTTCGGTCTCGATCGTGATTCTTGTGGTTTTCAATACCATGGCACGCTCCGATCAGCCCAACGCTACGATCGTTGCTTCGTATTGAGCGCATGGTCGACGGAAACGGCCAGAAAAGTCTTCAGGCCACGGTTCAATATTTCTCAGTGAGTCTCAGGGGAAGTCTTTTGCCTTAAAGGAATAGACTTAGAGAGGGATTCGCAAGACTGGGTATGGTGCTTCAAGGGCGCTCAAACGCATTTGTGGTAGATTGCGCTTACGTTCAATACCCCTGCCAAGACCGTTCTTCGCTCGCTGGATTTTCAACTTATGACCACGGACCCTAGGATTGTTTACGAGTTCGGACCTTTCCGCATGGATCCTGACAGGCAGGTCCTGTACCGTGAAAACCAGCCCGTCCCAATTCCCCCGAAGGCCTTCGAGACGCTGCTTGCCCTGGTTCGCCGCAGCCGCGAGATAGTCTCGAAAGACGAGCTGCTGAAGGAGGTCTGGCCGGACTCGTTCGTTGAAGAATCGAACCTGAGCCAGAACATTTTTCTGCTGCGGAAGGCTCTGGGAGATACGGCGGAAAATCGCCAATACATTGTGACGTTGCCCGGCCGCGGCTACCGATTTGCCGCGCAGGTTCGCACCGTGACCGAGCAAGGCGAAGCTCTCATAGCCCAGGCGCGGACCCGCACGCAAATCGTCATTGAAGAGAATGAAGCGGAAACAAATTCGCCGCTGAGGGCGCTCCCCGTTCCACGGAAGCCCCGAGCAGGCCAGACAATTCTGCTCTCACTGGCGGTGGTGGCTGTGATGCTGGCGGTTGGCGTTTTCATTTTCATTCGCAGTCGCCGGCCTGCAAACCCGGCCGAGAAAAACTCCATCCTCGTGGCCGATTTTGTGAATACGACCGGAGATCCCGTCTTCGATGACACTCTGCGCCAGGGCATGGAAGTGCAATTGGAACAGTCGCCTTCGCTCAGCCTGGTTTCTGAAGACCGGATCCGGCAAGCGCTCGAGTTGATGGGGAAGGCGGCGGATACTCGCCTCATCGGGCAGATTGCCCGAGAGGTATGCGAGCGTAATGCTAGCTACGCAGTGCTCGAAGGCTCCATCAAGCCCCTCGGCGGCAACTACGTCCTGGACCTCCACTCCGTCGACTGCCGAACCGGAGAAAAAATAGATGATCAGCAGGTTCAGGTCGTGCGGAAAGAGGACGCTCTGGATGCGGTAACCCGCATGGCGCGCGGATTTCGGGCCCACGTCGGCGAATCGGCGGCCGCGCTTCATAAACATGACACCCCGTTGGCCGAGGCTACCACTTCTTCGCTTGAGGCCCTGAAGGCCTACAGCCTTGGCTGGAAAATCGCGCTACAGCAGGGCGATGAACCTGCCATTCCGTACTTTCAGCGAGCCGTGGAAATAGATCCGCGCTTCGCAATGGCTTTCGCCTCGCTGGCGCTGATGTCCGGCTCTTCGGGGTCTTCGCAACTTGCCACAGAAAACATCACACGGGCATATGAACTTCGCGATCGGGTCAGCGACAAGGAGCGGTTTTTCATCACCGCCTACTACTTTGGACGAGCAACCGGAAACCAGGAAAAGGCGAAGCAGGTTTGCGATCAGTGGGCGCGGACCTATCCGCTTGAACTCTTGCCGCATTCATTCCTCGCCGGTTTTATCGACCCCGTCCTCGCCAACTACCAGGGAGCAGCCGAAGAGGCGCGAAAGGCGGTAGAGCTCAGTCCCGACGGCTTAGGATATTATCTGCTTGGCTACGCCTCGCTCTACCTGAATGATCTTCACGGTGCGGAGAGTGCGGTCCGCATGGCAACGGATCGCAAGACTGGTCAGGTCCGCATGGCGACGCTCCGCTTCGACCTCGCCTACTTGAAAGGCGATGCGGCAGGAATGCGGCACGAGGTGGAACTGGCTCAGGCCCACCCCGAAACGCAGGATTGGATATTGGATCGCCAGGCTTTTGCGGAGGCATCCGGCGGCCGGTTGAAGGATGCAGTCAACCTTTCACGCCGAGCCGTCGCATTGGCGTTGCAAGAGGGAAGGCGCGAGCAGGCAGCCGTCTTCGAAGCTCGTGCAGCTGTGCGGCAAGCGTTTTTGGGAGATCCCGTCGAAGCAAGACGAACCGCGGCAGCCGCCCTGACTCTGGCCGGCAACCGTGAGGTGAACTACGGCGCGGCTCTCGCGCTGGCTCTTTCCGGAGATTCAGCTAAGGCAGAGAAACTCGCCGGCGATATGGAGAAGCTTTATCCGGACGACACATCAGTCCGCTTCAGCTACCTGCCGGTGATCCGTGCGGTAGTCGACCTGCAACATGCCGATTCATCAAAGGCGCTCGACGCGCTGCAAGCCAGCGCACCCTACGAGATGGGTTCGCCGCGCAGCAGCCAGACCGCATTTTTCGGCGCGCTTTATCCCGTGTTCTTCCGCGGCGGGGCGCTCCTGGCAGCGCACAAAGGGGGAGACGCAGCCAATGAGTTCCAAAAGATCCTCAGCCATCGGGGCATAATGGTAGGCGATCCGGTTTGGGTTTTAGCTCACATCGGCTTGGCTCGGGCCTATGCCCTTTCGGGGGAATACGCGAAGGCTCGAGCCGAATACGACGAGTTCTTCGCTCTTTGGAAGGACGCCGATCCCGACTGCCCCCTTCTCAAACAAGCAAAAGCTGAGTTCGGGAACCTTCGCTAATTACGTCCTCGTCCTGTGACCGTCTCAGAGCTTTGAGATCCAGACCGGATCTATCAAAGCATTTTGACGGCGGCGTGGCCGGTAACAGTAACAAATTGCGTCACTGAGCTTCACGTTCGGCGTTACTGCCCCTAATCGATAGAAAGGGTGAAATGATGCGCACCTTGCGGTCGCCCAATGTCCTGGAATGATGGTCAATCGCCAATGCGCGTTTCGAGCGAGATCCAGTCTGGAAGCGCCGCGGCCTGTCACCGGCGCACGTATCATTGGCATCACGAGGTGTGCGATGAACGCAGGCACAGCACAGCAGTACGCGCGGTGGACAGGGATTCTGTATCTCATCACCATCGTGGCAGGCGGATGGGGCGAATCGCACGTGCCGAATACGCTGCTCCTCGCTAAGGATTTGGCTGGGACCGCGCAACGGGTGGCCAGTTCGGTGGGACTTTTTCGGTCCAGCTTTGCCGCTTATCTCATCGAAGCTGCCTGTGACATTACGCTCAACGTACTGCTCTATGCGCTGCTTCGGCCCGTGAGCCGCAACCTGTCGCTGCTGGCGGCGTGTTTCGGGCTGATGGGGACGGCGGTCTTTGCTGCGGGAGAAATGTTTTACTTTGCTGCCGCGCTACCGGCCGTGGATGCCGATGTTGCTCGGGTAATTTCGCCCGAAGCCAAGGCTTCGCTCACCTATCTCTGCCTCACGATCTACGGATACGGCTTCGGCATCTTTGCTATGTTCTATGGGGCCGCGGCGGCGGTGCGCGGATATTTGATTTGGCGTTCCGGCTACCTGCCGCGCGCGCTTGGCGGGGTCCTCATCTTTGGCGGCGCCAGCTTCATCGCCAAGAACTTTTTAGTCGTCCTCGCGCCGCGGTACGACCTGCCCTACGTGATTGTGCCCATGTTCCTGGCGCTGGCGTCCCTAATGCTCTGGCTGCTGATCAAGGGTGTGGATCGCGCGCGATGGGATGCGATACAGACGGCGCGTCATAGGGCCGCGCTCTATCGATTGGTGCGATATCGTCAAGTATCCATTTGATCCGTTTTCGGCTGGAAACGCGCTAAGGCCTGTTATCGCCAGTCGAAGAGCCAACTTTCGATGCGCTCGGTACTAGCTCAGAATCATCCACGGTTACGCGACAAGTCATGCAGCTCTTCCTCAAGGCACCTCTATAAACGCGTGCCATTGGCCATGGAACCGCCTAATCACTTAATTTTAAAGTCACTCACAATCAGTCGCGTATCCACTGTCACATGCGGTGAAATTGCGTGATACGCCCATACATGCACCCACGCGTTCCCCGTCCGACAGGTCAAAAAAGACTTCATCAACCCAGCCGGAGTAAACAATAAGTAGACGAACGTCAGCGACAGCGCAGTCGCTAAAATCGAGTCGTACCGCGTGCCCGACTCAAAAATATGCATTGTCGGATAACTCACCGCCCCCAACAGATAAGCGGTCATCGGCGAAAACAGCTTGAAGTATCTCGGCATCAAGATCGAGTAGATAACAATCATGACTGGCAGATCGGTCCCGAACAGATGGAGCCAAAAGGACAACAGTCCGCCGACAAGCTGCTGATGCCGCGTGAGCTGGAAGATATTCGGTCCCATCATGTCCATACCCGCGCTGAAGGCAAGCACAACCGCGATCACCAGCACGTCACTCTTCAGGTTCGCGGATTTCAAGTTGAGTTGCTGGTTTGAATATCCTCGCATCCGAAACACAACATAGGGAATGAGTGCCAGCAGGATCCCGTTGTAGGCCGCCCATGTATACACCTCAGTTGGTGACTGCACCCGCGTCGCTCCGACCAGCGACCCATTCAGATGCATGGCAATCCCTTCGCCAAACAAGTGCTGCCCGATCAGACGGCCGGCTACCATCACAACCGCGACATAGGCCCACATCGCCAACGTCTCGCGCCGCGCAATAGAACCTTCTGGAGCGCGCAGTGCCAGATCAGGCACGGGCCGCTTTCGTGTCAGCAGCGCAACCAAGCCGAACATCAGCACTACCAAAACGAGGTATCGCGACGATCCCACAACCAGGCCTCTATAGCTCGGCGTATGTCGAGAAATTAGGAGTCCTGCTCCGCACAGAAGTAGCCAAAGAAGGATCGCCACGTACAAAGCTCGCTGTCGAACCAACCATCCGATTCCGCCGAAACGCTCGCTCATAGCCATACTCTACGCCTGATGAGTGCCTCGGCCTGCTCTCGTCAACCCAGGATTGAGTACCAGTCGAGGCGTACTCCCGACGACCTGAGCGTTTCAAGACCCTGGTCGGCAGACGTACCGAGGGGAATGTGACTGCTTGCGGTATTTTTTTGTATTTGACAAATAATTCGACCGGTCAGTATATTTTATTCCATCGTGCCAAGTGGTTCTGGTGCCTCGGCTTCTTCGAAACAACAGCCGGAAGGTAGAACAGTAACCGACACTGATCCACCCTGAGGAGAATCAGGCCTTGGTGTAATTTCGTACAGATTCAAATTGAAAATGATCAAACGGAAGCGGCGTGGCTCATGAGCATACAAACAGTCAAGGAACTGAAACCTAACAAAAATGGTCTGCGGTCGAAACAGACGAGAGAGTTGCTGCTGAATTCCGCCGAAATTGTTTTCGTGCGAGATGGCTTTCTGGGAGCCGAGCTGGGGGAGATCGCGGCGATGGCAGGGCGCTCAAAAGGCGCCATCTATGGCCATTTCAAGAGCAAGGAGGATCTCTACTTTGCGCTCTTGGAAGAGCGGATAAGCAGGTACCGCGGACGCGTCGAGGAAGTACTTCTCGGATGCACCAGCCAGAAGGAGATTGGCCGCGCGCTGACGGATCATTTCTTTTCGGCCGTCAAACAGGACAAAGCGTGGTGCCGTTTACTTCTTGAATTCAAACTATTCGCGGTCCGGAACCATCCCGCGAAGAAGCGGCTGCAAAAGATCCATAAGAATCTCTATTTCAAGGAGCATTTGAAGGACCTCCCTGAGATTTGGGCGAGGTTGGGGCAGAGAAAGCTGGATAGCCGGATTGGTCTGGGAGCTCAAGCTGCTCTAGCGTCCATGGCGGCAATCGTGCCTGCTTTGATTCTTGAAGAAGAGTTTGCGCCCGCGGTGCTGAGTGAGGCGAAACTGAAAGACGTTGTGACGCAACTCGTCGAAGCTCTTCTCATGAACTGAGAATGAATGCGAAGGATTTACACGCGCGAAACCGGAGGGGACATGGGATTGACGACAAAACAAGGATCGAGAAGGCGCATTGCATTCGCAGTCGCACTGATTTCCGCTCTCGTGACCGGTTCGTGGGCCGACGCCCAGCTTGCGGGCAGGCCTGAGCCAAAGCACTATCCCTGGTCCGATGCGAGCCTCTCTCCGGATGAGCGCGCCAGCATGGTCCTGAAGGAGATGACGCTCGACGAAAAGTTACTGCTACTGCACGGCCAGGGTATCTCGTTCTTCTCCGAGGGCCCTACGGAATCGAATGGCGGGGCTGGGTACACAAAGTCCATTCCGCGGCTGGGGATTCCGTCAATTCAGATGGCGGACTCGGCCTCCGGCGTCACGTTAGGCGCTCTGCGGGGACGCTATTCAACTGCATTGCCCAACAATCTTGGCGCGGCCTCCTCGTGGGATCCGCAGTTGGCATTTGAATACGGGGCATTGATTGGGCGGGAACTGCGCAACGAGGGCTACAGCATGTCCCTGGGCGGTGGTGTGAACATTGCTCGCGAGCCGCGCTGTGGCCGCACGTTTGAATATCAGGGCGAAGACCCATTGCTGGCTGGCACACTGGCCGGGAACGTGGTGAGAGGAGTGCAGTCGCAGAACGTCATCGGCGATTTGAAACACTTCGCGATGAACGACCAGGAGAGCGGACGCAGCGCGTTGAACGCGAATGTGGACAAGCGCGCGATGCGGGAGACGGATCTGCTGGCGTTTCAGATTGCGCTGGGAATCTCCGACGCAGGCGCTGTCATGTGCTCGTACAACCGGGTGAATGGCGATTACGCATGTGAGAACCAGTACCTGCTAAGAGATGTTCTTAAGAGAGATTTCAAGTTCAAGGGGTTCGTTCTCTCGGATTGGGGAGGGACGCACTCCACAACAAAGGCGTCCCATGCGGGCCTCGATCAGGAGGAGCCTGGCACATTCTTCTTTGGAGACGATCTGAAAAAGGCAGTGGAAAGCGGCGAAGTATCGCAGGAAGAGTTGAACGATCATGTCCACCGCGTTCTGCGTACGCTCTTTGCGGCCGGGCTGTTCGACCATCCTGTGCAGATGCAGGTTCCCGATGTGGATCGCGGCCTGGCGCTGGCTCAGAGCATCGCGGAGAAGAGCATCGTTCTCCTGAAGAATCAGGGCGGCGTTCTGCCGCTCAGCGGCGTTCGTACGATTGCTCTGATTGGCGGTCATGCGGACGTTGGCATGCTTACCGGCGGCGGCTCGGCGCAGACGGACCCGCCAGGCGGCTCGGTAGTTCCGCCGCCCCCCGCGACGGATGCTCTGTCGGCCGTAATTCGCCCGGCATGGATGCCGGGTTCCCCCCTTCGTGCTCTGACAGCGAAACTGCCGAATGCCAAAGTTACCTATACCTCGGGAGACGACCTTGCCGCAGCCGCAGCCGCCGCAAAGCACGCGGACGTTGCGATCGTCTTTGCATACCAGTGGGAGGCGGAGGGTTCCGATCTGCCCACTCTTAACCTTACTCCCGAGCAAAACAAGCTGATCGAAACGGTAGCGGCAGCCAATCCCAGGACCATTGTCGTACTGGAGACAGGAAGCCCAGCGACTATGCCCTGGATCGACAGGGTGCCTGGAGTTGTCGAGGTGTGGTATCCGGGAATCCGCGGCAGCGAGGCGCTAGCCAACATCCTTGTCGGTGAGGTGAATCCGAGCGCGAAACTCGCGATTACATTTCCTCGGAGCGATGCCGATCTGCCGCATCCCAAGCTGGTTTTGCCTCCGCCAGAGTCCGAGTTCCATTATGCGGAAGTCAAAGAGTTCTCTGATTTCATGAAGCTGGCCGCAAAAGGGCTGCCCCCGTTCCAGATCCACTACGACGAGGGCTTGAAGGTGGGATACAAGTGGTATGACGCCGAGAAGAAGCCTGTGCTCTTCCCATTTGGGTTCGGCCTCTCTTATACCAGCTATGCGTACTCCGGTATCTTCTTGACACCCAGTGATCCAACAACCGTCTCGTTCACGGTAAAGAACACGGGCAATCGCGCCGGTACTGAGATCGCTCAGGCATACGCCTCGCTGCCCGACTCAGCCGGAGAGCCGCCAAAGCGGCTGGTGGGTTGGGCCCGGGTCGAACTTGCGCCCGGCGAGTCTAAGCAAGTTTCGGTCCCGGTGATCCGCGACCGGCTCCTTATCTACGACGAGGCTTCCGATTCCTGGAAACTTGTCCCCGGAAATTACGTCATTTGGGTTGGCAAATCATCGCAGGATCTTCCGTTGCGGCAGTCAGTTTCGTTCTGAAAGAGCCGCCCGTCTCGCCAGCCAAGGTTCGTCCCGCTCGATGGATGCATAATCGCCAATGCATGATTCGAGGCTCTTCGGTGCTGGAAACGCGCGTTGGCCTGAAGTCGCCAACCGAGACGGGAGTACGCACCCTCAAGGGCTCAACTCCATTTTGTCCGAAGGGCAGCCGGCCTTAATTCAAGATCTATCTCCCTGCCAATCTGCAAAGCCAGCGGGGGCAATTCTCTAATGTCGCTTTGCGATGTCCGAAAGTTCACGATGCAAGCACGAATTGCAAATTTTCCGTTTACGATCGCGTTTGAGAGATAGACTTTTCCGCTGTTATTCAGTCTCGAAAGGATTTCGCGATTTAAGCGGTCCAGATAGGCTTCTGTGTCCGCATGGGTACGGTCAAGGCCAAGTGGCACAAAACGAAATGTTGTGATGCTCAGTGAACAGCTCAGTGCGTCAAAATCCGGACGCTGCGAGACCTGCAAATAGAGTTCTTTAGCCAAAGAGATGTCATCCGAGATCATTTGCGCGTAGCCCTCTTGGCCGGCCTGCTGGAGCGCAAGCCATACTTTCAACGCTCGAAATCCACGTGAATTCTGCGGCCCCATGTCGAAGTAATTGATGGCTTCCGTCCCGAAAAGATAATAGGGAGGATGATAGGCAAAGGCATTGCGCAAGTGCGCAGGCCTGCGCACAAAAGCGCAGCCAGCCTCCAGTGGCGCGTACAGCCACTTGTGAGGATCAACTGCTATGGAGTCGGCCTCTCGCATTCCCGCCAGTTCCGGCGGTGGGTCTTTGGCCATCACAGCCAGCGCGCCGTAGGCACCGTCGATATGAAACCACAGGTTGAACTCGCGACAGATCATCGCCATCTCGCGCAAAGGATCAAAGGTTCCCGTGCTGACTGTTCCGGCAGTGCCAATTACTAGAAATGGGCGATCGCCAGCTGCGAGGTCCAGCACAATCTGGTCTCGCAATGCTGAAAGATCCATCTGCATCTGGCTATTCGCAGCAATCCAGCGAATAGCATCCGTGCCCAATCCGGCAACATCGGCAGCTTTCTGAACCCATGTGTGTGTCTCAGAAGAACAATAGATGCGCAAAGGGGTCCCCTTGAGCCCCTCTTTTCGCAAATCCCAACCAGCCTTGGCTTGTCGAGCTGCGAGGACGCAGACCAGGTTTGCCATATTGCCGCCACTGACAAACAGGCCTCCACAATCTGTCGGGAAGCCCAGCATCTCGGCGATCCATCGTATTGTCTGTGCTTCGATCTCACTTGCCATGGGAGAAAGCGCCCAGGCTCCCACATTTGGATTCACTGCGGCCGCAAGCAAATCTCCGAGGGCCCCAATTGGCGCGGCGGAGGATGTGATGTATCCCCAAAAGCGTGGATGCCCATTCAGAAGAGAGTGCTCCATGAGAAGATCGGTCGTCCGATCCAGGATTGTGCCCGCGTCTTCGCCTTTTTTGGGAAGCGCACGATCTGCCTGCAGGGCATGGCGAACTTCCATCGGCGCTTCGCTTGGAGTCACTTTCCGCTCGGGAAGCGACTCCAGAAAATGCGCGATCTGATCGACGAGTCGATGGCCCAAGGCCCTGAACTCAGGAGCGTTCATCGAGAGTGCTGATTCTCGATTTCGCACACCGGTATCCTTCTCTTCAGCAATTCTCATGGAAACTCCTTCGTCTATTTCTTCATTTCTTGGGCATGGCGCGGATCGTCGGCTGGGTTCACATACTTGAATTCCACGGGGCCCTGGCCGTAAAGAATGATGGTAGTCTCTTCGTTTGAGGTGTAGGCATAGTGATTCATTTGCGCCGGCATGAGAGCGAAGCCTCCTGCGGCGAGCGTCTTGTTTGCCTTGTCTTTTGACAGCTTGGCACCCATTCCAAAGGTCAGCGAACCGGATACCACCACGACATGCTCATCGGTCGGATGGGAATGAGCGGGTATTTCGTATTGGGCTGGGAACTTCAGGCGAATCGTGTACGGAACCGCCTTGGTGGGATCGCCGGCGAGTACTGCAATCTGTGCTCCGGCAGGGAGCAGCGGGGGAGCTGGTCCCCACTGCGCCTCGGCCGGGGTCTGTATGACGTGGGTAGGAGTTTGCGCGAATAGGACGCTGTGCGAGCCAACAATCAGGGCTACGCCCGTCGCCAATGTGAACCAAACTGCTTTCATCGTTGTCTTGCCTCCTCGGGCCTGGCCTGGATCACCAACGCCGCACGATTACCATGCGTGAGCGACAATCCAGTACGCATCGCACCGACGGGTCATTTTAGTTACCAAACATAGAATGGCCCGAACGGGCCAGAGGCGTCAGGCGAACAGTCCGCGCCGCGTACCCTGCGCGACGGCGGCAGCGCGCGTTGAGACATTCAGCTTGTTCAAGATGTTGGCCAAGTGCCTGTGCACTGTGTGTTCGCTGACGAATAGCTGTTTGGCGATGGCTTGATTGTTCAGGCCTTCGGCTACGAGGTGCAGCACCTCGATCTCCCGCCGCGTCAGTTGCTGACACTCGGCTTTCGACACAGGTTCGGGACTGGTGTGCTCCAAAGTTTCGAGCGCCGCCAGGACATCCTGAGCTCGCGCCACCTCCAACTCGGCCTTCAGTTCCGACAGCGACAACTTCGCTCGTATAGCTTCCGCCGTCGCAGAGTCCTTGCGCCCTAGTCTAGCGAGTGTGCGAGCCAGCTCAATACGAGCCCGCCCCACTTCAAATGGGGCACCACTGCGAAGGTAGAGATCCACAGCATCCTCGAAGCATTTGCGCGCCTCGTTCGCCCTATCTTGTCCCAGGGCCAGATATCCGGTAGCGTAGCTCGCAGCCGCCTGAAGAGGGCCCGTCTCGACCAGCGTTGCGATCTCGCGCAGCTCCGACAGCGAGATTTGAGCAGCCTGATAGTTGCCGAGAGTCACATATGCCCGCACCAGAGTTTCCAGTCCGGACGCTCGATTGGTCCGGTTTAGCAGTGGCACGTGGCGCAGATACTGCTCTGCCCGCTCGACAGCGGCGCCGGGATCGCCGCTGTCGAAAGCCAGTTCCGCGCGTTCCAGCAAACCCGACCCATGCGGAGGCACCTGTTCGATCAGCGCTGCAGATTCCACAAGCCGCCCCTGACGACGCCGAAGCTCCGCCAGTCGTACGAGCGCTTCGCCGACCATCGCCGGTCGGCTTGCGGCCAATTCCTCGCTGGCCGCATATAACTCCTGCTCCGCTTCAGCCCATGTGCCGCGCCACAAGCAGATCGAGGCGTACTGTGTGCGACACACTGCGAAAAGTGGCCTCAATCCCCACTTCGCGCAGAACTCCTTCAACCGCCGGCACCATTGCATCGCTCGGTCATAGTCGCGCACTCGCTCGCAGGCTGCAATCAGGTAACACCCTGACAATCCGATCGCGACCCGGTCCGTCAATTCCCCAGCGATAACTGCTGTGTTCACCTCGTCGAGGTTACGCATTCCCTCTGCCACATTGCCTTGCGCAACCAACGAGAGCCCTTGCACTGCGCGGCCCAACATCTCAAGGTCAATGCTTCCGCATTCCTGCGCGATGCGAATCCCTTCCAACGCGAAAGCAAGAGCACGTACCGGATCGCCTTCTTCGAGCAAACATAGTGATCCTTCCCGCGCCTCAAGCCAGGCGCGCTCCGGGCACGATGGCTGGCCTTCCAGCAGTCGGCGCGCCCGTTGCAGCCATCCATTTGCGACGGCATTCTCTCCACGAAAGGCCCAGGTATCCCACGCCAGCCAAACTGCGACTCGCGCGGCACCCTTAGGATCGCAAGCGGCCAGATACAAACGATACGCACGCTCACGGGAATCAAACACCAGGTCAGCTCGGTCGAGCCACCAGGCCGCAGTCCCCAAACCTTCGAGCGCTTCCGGAGAATCACAATTCGCAGACGCCTCTTCGAAGGCCTGACGAGCTTCCTCCCAAGCACCGCGAGAGAGAGCTTCATCGCCGTTCTGACACCTGGATGGTCTTGATGCGGTCATTAGGCAGGGTTTGATTATAGAGGGACGAGAAACCATTAGTTCAAAAACGATCGAGCACCCGCGAACAGGCAGCCGCAGCCTTGGCTCGGTCTCCTTTTCAATCTGGATAGTCTGGCCGATCGCGAAGTTCAACGAGTGCATAATCGCCAATGCACTCATTGAGAGCGATTGGTACCGCGAAGTCAGCTTCTCGTCAGGGATAAATAGTGACGAAAAGGGCGTTTGTGAGGGGTAATCCTGAGAATTCGCGCGTCACCCAGGCTCAATGAGTGACAAGCCCTGTTAGCTGCATTGTTATGATCGCCTGATTCGGCCAACAAGTCATTGCTAAACGGCCCGAGTCCGAGCTACGAATTTGGACCGTGTTGCCAAGCGTCGAGCATAGGCTATTAAACGGCTTGACGATGAGTTAATTCGAAGAGAACCATTGCTGTTGCAGTGATTCTTGTCAGTTCTGGAAGGTCGCTTGATCCTTCCAGTCGTTCTTCAAAGACTCGCAGCCAGCAGTCTGCCGCAGCATCGGCTGCATCGTCGCCATAACTCGTCCCTACGCACCAGTAGAGAGCTCCGAGCCAGTGTTCCGCGTCCAATGTAAAGTTCTTCAGAGAGCAGCGGGGCTTTGAATTGGAACTGGCGGGAACAAGATGCCCGTCCATGACAGCCTCCAAGACG
>Ga0302307_10001633_pt1 | contig 13909 bp, 11 predicted proteins | sample III_Palsa_E3_2_FD_200530 | JGI IMG/M metagenome (GOLD analysis project Ga0302307, IMG submission 200530) | Peat permafrost microbial communities from Stordalen Mire near Abisko, Sweden - III_Palsa_E3_2 | ecosystem: Environmental > Terrestrial > Soil > Palsa > Peat permafrost | place: Sweden... | reverse complement strand
CTTGGCCGGAAGTGGCATGGCGAGGGAGCGATAGCCCGTCGTGAAAGTTCGGCGACGGCGTAGTAAACTGACGCGGCTATGCTGATCATTGGAACCAAGATCTTCTTCTGGGGGTCGGAAGCTACGGCAGAAATGATGCGCTGTGGAACTTGCGGGACCCTGGCCCACTTTATTCAAAAGACCGGAATGCGGTTTCTGGTGTTCTTCTTTATCATTCCGACTATTCCACTGAGCGGGAAGATGCATGTGCTGGAGTGTCCGCAGTGCAAGACGCGCTACGCGCGGAAGTAGGCCCGGGGAGCTCAGCAGGCCGTCGCGTGTTGAGCGCCAATGAACTGAAATTCTGATTGGAGGTGTTGCTTGAGAATTCACATATTGCGAATTTTGGCTTTCTTGCTGTTGTGCGCTGCGGCAATTGCCTGCGGGGCGCAGGATAAAGTGACCATCCTTTATGACGCGTTCGGGGAATCAAAGGAACTGACGAAGGATTGGGGATTTTCCGCGCTGGTGGAGCACGACGGGAAGCGAATTTTATTTGACACGGGAAACAATGCCGCGATTTTTGAACACAATGTGAAGACGCTGGGAATCGACCTGACGAAGCTGGATTTTGTGGTGATCTCGCACCGGCACGCTGACCACACGACGGGGTTGAGATACGTACTGAAGGTGAATCCGAACGTTACGGTCTATGTGCCCGCGGACGGCGGGAATGGATTTGGGGGACTGCCGTTTCCGAAGACGTTCTTGCGGGCGGATGAGAGCTTGCCGGCGAAGATGCGGTATTTCGGGGGAACGGATCCGGAACATTTCGCGTGGGGCAAGCTGTATGACACGGGGAATTTCGTACCGGTGAATCAAACGACGGAAGTATTGCCTGGAATGTTTCTTCTACGAACTGTTTCGCAGAAGAAAGGAACGCTGGAACTGCCAGAATTAACATTGGCGATCAAAAGGCCGAATGGATTGCTGCTGGTGGACGGGTGCTCGCACTCGGGCATTGAAGCGATTCTGGAAGCGGCCAGCGCGGTGGATGCGAGGACGGAGATTGTTTTCGGGGGATTGCATCTGGTGACGACGCCGGTGGAAGAGATTGACGCGCTGGTGGAGAATTTAAAGACGAAGTGGAAGGTGCAGAGGATCGCGCCGGGACATTGCACGGGCGAACCTGCATTTGCGCGATTGAAGAAGGCGTACGGGGAAAACTACCTGTATGCGGGGTTGGGTACGAAGATCGAGCAGTGAGAGAGGAAGCGCTCGGCCGTGCTCACTTGAGCTGAAAATCTACTTCGACTGCTAATTCAACAGCGACGGGCTTGCCGTCTTTCATGCCGGGCTCAAACTTCCACTTCTGCACCGCTTCCACTGCCTTCTCATCGAGTCCCATCCCGAGGCTGACTAGCACACGAACGTTTCTGGGCACGCCGTCGGCGCCCACGATCAATCCAAGCACGCACGTTCCATGGTACTTCGCATCCGAGGCTTGCTTCGAGTATTCGGGATCCACAGAGGACAGAACCTTGGGAGGGGTAACGCAGGAGGATGAGTTTGTTTCGGTACAAACTTGAGTCATCCCAGTCGGCTGAGGCATCTCCGGGTGTAGGAGGAGCGCGAGGTTGAGTGATGCCCGCGTATTGCCTTTCGCGATCGCCTTGCGATACCACTCAGCCGCCTCGGTGGAATCCTGGTGAACTCCAAGGCCTTGATCGTAGAGCCGGCCTAGATTGTTCATCGCGTCACTGTTACCTTGCTCTGCGGCCTTGCGGTACCAATCGGAAGCTTTGGCATAGTCCTGATCTACTCCACTGCCGTTTTGGTAGAGCCATCCAATCGCATTCAGCGCCTGGGCATGGCCCTGACGCGCTGCTCTGTAATGCCAAGCCATGGCGACCGCATAGTCGCGGGCGACTCCGCGACCGTTTTCATAAAGCCAACCTATATCCGTCTGTGCATAAGCGTTGCCCTTATTGGCTGGGCCGAGATACCATCTCATCGCTTCCGCGTAATCCTGCTTTACTCCCCAGCCGTTCTGGTAGAAGTAGCCGATATTTACCTGGGCGCTCGCGCTGCCCTGATCCGCGGCCTTGTGTAGCCAAGTTAGGGCAAGAAACGGCTTGACACACATGTGCGCTTAGTGTAGTATTTGGTCATGGACGCCACAAAAAGCCCGAAAACGCTACAAGCTGCCATTGTTTATTTCTCCGATCCTGACCGCTGCTTCGCCTACGCGACCAAGTTGCGCTGGCCCGATGGCAAGGTTACGTGTCCACGCTGCAACACGGCAAAGCACTCGTTTATCAAGACGCGGCGCATCTGGTTCTGCTATACCTGCAAGAAGCAGTTCACCTTGAAGGTTGGCACGATCATGGAAGATTCGCCCATCACTCTCGACAAGTGGATGACGGCATTTTGGATGCTGTGCAACTGTAAGAACGGAATCAGCAGTTACGAGCTTGGCAAAGCCTTGGGGCTTCATCAGGAGTCGGCATGGTTTATGCTTCAGCGAATCCGCAAGGTCATGCAGGATGATTTCTTCGGGTCTAAGCTCGGCGGTGGCAGCGGCGAAATCGAAGTAGACGAATCGTTCATTGGTGGAAAAGCTCGGAACATGCACGTTAGCGAACGCAAGCGCCGCATCACCGGCACTGGCACGAAAGACAAAACCGCCGTAATGGGAATCCTTGAACGCGGCGGAAAGATTCGCACCACCGTCGTACCGAATCGCAAGAAGGCAGCACTGCAAGGCGAAGTACGCAAGCATGTCACTGCTGGCGCGGCTCTCTACTCTGATGCCCTGCTTTCCTATGAAGGACTCGCTACCGACTACGCGCACCAAGTTGTAGACCATGCCGTTCAATACGTAGATGGCCGCGTACACACCAACGGCCTTGAGAATTTCTGGTCGCTTCTCAAGCGCGGGATTTCGGGAACCTACGTATCGGTCGAACCTTTTCATCTTCATCGCTACCTTGACGAGCAGACTTTCCGCTATAACACACGCAAGGACATGAACGATTCCCAGCGTTTCGAGCTAGCCATGAGCCAAGTATTCGGCAAGAGGTTGACCTATGTCGAACTCACAGGCAAAGGAACCGACTCGCTCCACCACGAAACGACAGGGGCGCGGGAGACACCAATCCCGTTCTAGTCCCTGTCGGCTTTCTTCGGCTTCCGCACAGAAGCAGGCTTCTTAGCCTGCTTCTTTTTCTTTTTCGGATTAGCCTGTAGAATCGCGGTTGTAAACCGTTCAAAGTTTGCTAGTGCTTCTGGGCCTTCGGTATATTCAGGTTTCATAATTTTCATCGCACTCTCAAGGAGTCATCAGGAGCGTGAACCCGTGCCACAGGAGAATGGAAGCAATCCCCCATCCGGGAATCCCGATGGTCAACCGTTTGGGCAAGACCCAAGAACCAACCTTCCAGAGCAGGGCGTAATGAGCAACGAGCCCACAACCCGCTCCTATCAAGAGGAAGAAGATTCCCAGAAGCCGACGGGAAGAGTCCATTGGATCAACCATGCTACTTTCTACCTATCCATCATTCTGGCCATATTAACAGCCGGTACTATTCGCGTTTATTATTTGCAGCTTAATCAAATGATCATTGCTACGAAAGCTACTCAGAACGCTGCCTACGATGCCTGCATGAGCGCCAAGATTGCCAGACAGACTCTGCTCGAATACGAAGCTGGGGAGGCCGACAGCCATAGCGCGGCGTCGGGCACTGTCGCCCAAGCATCTATCGCCATTCGAGATGAGTCCGGATTTCTTAGCATGGGTACGACCCGTCCGTTTGTAATGCCTCCCCTAGCAGGGCAAGACCAAGCATCGCTGGAAGAGGCGGCGAAAACCTGGAAATCCATTGATGTCTATTTTTCATATAATGACATCGGGAAATCTGGCCTGACGAACGTCCTAATTAAATTTACCGTTCAACTCCTTCCGCATGGTTACGAACCCAGAGTAACTGACAAGAATGTGTACCACGACACCGCCAAGGGGAATGTAAACCCCAACCAACCAGTTCTTACGCGGCCTAACATCATCGACAAAGACAACCATTTTATTGACCGTAAGACCGTCAATATGGACGATTTCAATAGCGGACAAACCTACATAGCCTCATTCGGGCGTGCCGACTACGTCGATGTTTTTGGTGTCCACCATTGGCAAACATTCTGCGGCACCTTCGACAATTACCCATTTGATCCGACTTCTTCCACCCAATTACGGCATGAGGCGTGTGCCGCCTACAACCAGCAAGATTCCAACTTGCTCTACCCGCTACCACAATACACCCAACCGAAAATCTCACCTTCAGCAATCGATGAGATCGTTTGCAAGGCTCCAACGAATTAGTAAATGTTTGCGACATGTGCGTCTAGCCGTTTGTCGCCCAAGTTAGCGCCTCGGCATAGTCCTGACTTGTTCCGAGTCCATTTTGATAAAGAAGCGCGAGGTTTTCCTGGGCCCGACTGTTTCCTTGGTCTGCGGCTTTACGGAACCAGGTCAGGGCTTCGGCGTAATCCTGTTTCACTCCCCAGCCTTCGTGGTAGAGCCAGCCGAGGTTGTTCTGTCCGTCGGCATTGTGCTGGCTGGCCGCCTTGGAGAACCACGCCATGGCCTCGGCATAGTCTTGCTGAACCCCAAACCCGTTCTCGTAAAGCCATCCGATATTGTTTTGCGCGGCGGAATTACCTTGCTCTGCCGCTTTGCGGAACCAAGTCAGAGCCAGGGAATATTCCTTCTGTTGCAGATATGTATTGCCGAGTTGGACTTGGGATGCGGGTGTGGTGGGTTGAGGCGAAGGGATCTGGGCAATTGCGCCAATGCAGGCCACCGCCGAGAAGACAACCAACCGTGAAAGAGTTCTATTCACGATTCAACCTCAGAGGCGAGATCGATACAAACTGCGGACGGTTTAGCACGAGCAGTATTTTGGACCCTGCGCCGAGGAAGAAGCAAGTTTACATGAGCTGCTTACAGGGAGTTGACTGTTGCACCACGGTTGGCTGAAAACCACCACGCTGGCTCAGGATAGCCACCGATCCTGGATCCAGCCCTTGCTTTGGCGAGCGCGCTGCCAGCCTTGCTCCGTGAAAACAAATGAATTACGCGGAACCGTGCGCGCTTCGATTTTTGGCATTGCAGTTGCTTTTCACGAAGATGTTTTCGTCTTTACATACATTTGCAGTATCTATACTTTTCTCTGTAAAGCCTTTGTTCTGGTCTCACGTCTAACCGGATGACGGGGCAGCTCTGGTAAGCAGTTCGCAGTACGCCGGAGTTGTGGAGGCGATGTATGAAAGCGAATCTCCTGTCGTGCTTGTCTCTCCTTTCCATATCTTTATTGTTTGCGCTCGGCTTGGCGGATCGTCCGGCCTGGGCGGGCGCGGCAGTTGGGCAAACCAGTTCGGCCACGCAGGCCGGCGCTTCGGCGCAGTCGAAGATTGAAGTTGAGAGTTGGACCAAGCCTGAGGCTGGTTGGCTGTATGTGCTCGATGCGAAACCGGATGCGGGTGGGCCTGGAGGGCGCGTATGGCTGGTCGAGCCTGAAGCCGGCAAAGTCATGGGCAGCATTCGCACTGGCGGCAATACGGATTTCGCGCTATCGCCAGATGGAAGCCGGCTGTATGTTGCGTCGATTACGCAGGGAGATTCGAGCGAGCTTGCGGCGATCGACACCGCGCGCGGCGTGGCGGTGCAAAGGAGCTCGGTGGATGACCGCGAAGTGGGCAATGTGCTGCCGTCATTTTCGACGATGGCTGTTTCCGGCGATGGGCTGGCGCTGCGAATTCTGAGGGACACGCCGAAGTCGGCGGAAGCGGATGCGTTTCTTCTGGCGACGTTTGACGCGCAGTCTGGCGAGTTTTCGCAGAGGACGGTGCACCTGGGAAACTGCGGGCCGGGGCGGTTCATTTCTTATCCCACTAAAGATCAGTTCGATATTCTTTGCCCGAGATCGAATCGAATCAGGCTGATTCGTGTGGACGGTGAATCGCGCGAGTTGCAAAACGAAGACATCAAGCTTCCGTGGGAAAGGCGAGTGGGCGCGGCTTTGGCGGTTGAGGTTCCGGATAATCAGGAGATTGCGATCGTGCGTGGCGACGGAGGAGTTTTCAAAATGAATCTGGTCACGCACGAATTTACTGACACTGTGACGCGTCCGGTGCTGCCGAACCGCGTACCTCCGGCGGCGTGGCCGAGTTCGCCCGACGGCAGTCGTGCCTATGTTGGCTATAACAAGGATTATGCGAAGCACTACGACAACGCGCTGGCAGGAGAGTTTCGCGTGTTCGACATGCTCACATGGCGCAAGGTTGGGACGATTAAGACCAAGATGCCTTTCTGGAGCGCGGTGATTGCGAATGACGGAAAGATGCTGTACGCAATGGCTCCGCAGAAGCACAGCATTCTGGTGATCGACACGGTGAAGATGCGCGAGGTTCGCGAATTGAAAGTCGGCGGCGCGCCTGCGCTGGCTTTGGTTGCGCCTTAAGTAAAAGTTGCATAAGTAATGGCTGCATGGAGGGACTATGAAGAAGATCGCATTGATTCTGTTCTTGGCCGCGGCGGCATTTGGGCAGACCGCTCCGGTGGGTTCAACCGCGGCCTGCGGCCGCGACAATGTTAGCTTCAAAGTAAAGCTGGACGATTCCCAGCATACGTTCACGCCTCCGGATGCGGGGAAGGCGCGGGTTTACTTTTTTCATGACGCCGGAACAAACAATACTCTGGGATATCCAACGGTGAAGGTCGGGATGGACGGAGCGTGGGTGGGCGCGCAACATGGCAACTCGTATTTCTCCGAGGCGGTCGAGCCGGGAGATCACCACGTGTGCATTATGCTGCAGTCATCGCTGGTGGCACAGCGCTTTGAGCTGGCGCACTTTACGGCAGAGGCTGGAAAAACGTATTACTACCGTACGCGATTGGTGATGTCGCGGACTGTGGAGTTGCTGGAACTGGATGCGATCGACAGCGATCAGGGCGAGTATCTGGTTGCTACGTTTCCGATGGCGGTTTCGACGCCGAAAAAGTGAAGTGGGACGGAGAGACCTCAAAGGAAGCGATCCGAACGCGCGATTAATGGGTCGCAAAAACCGCGACCCTTCGCGCGGATCGCCCAGATCCTTCACTGCGCAAAGAACGCTTGTTCAGGATGACAATCAGGATGACAAATCAGGCTGATGCTAGGGAAACACTCCCAAGAAGCAGGCGCGGCGCGGTAAGATGTACGCGATGAATAGGGCCTGGAAGATTACTGGCGGCTTGACGCGTGGCGCCTGTCGAATACTCGAATGTTTTCGAATCTGCTGCAAGAAAAGTCCCCTTTGCACTGCGGCTGTTTTAGCGGGAACCGTGCTCAGCCTGGTAGCGACGGGCTGCGGCGGTGGTGGGAGCGCGGGGACGCCCATCAGTTCGGGACCCTCGATCACTTTAGTGAGCGTGAGTCCGAACACCCCTGCGATCATCGGAACGCAGGTGCTGTTTGTCGCGAAGGTGACGGGCACTGGAGACTTCAACAGCGGCGTCACATGGTCGGTGCAAGCGCCATCGGGCAGCACCTGGAGCCCGGGAACTATCAACTCAAGTGGACTGTACACGACACCTTATCCGGCTCCGGCTACCGTGACCGTGGTGGCGACGAGCACGCAGGACCTTACTAAGAGCGGCAATGCGACGGTGAACCTTGCGGCTCCGGCGGCCGCGGCTGGGCCGGCTTTGAGCGTGGACGCAGGCAATGTGACACGCGCCATCAGCCCTTATATCTACGGTGTGAACGCGTACCTGCTGGACTCGACGACAGCGAAGAACATCAACGTTCCAATTGATCGCTGGGGCGGAGACTCGACTTCGCGCTACAACTATCTGCTGGATGTAACTAACTCGGCGGCCGACTGGTATTTTGAGAACGGCGACGGCACCGGTGGGGATGGATTGCCTGCAGTGCCGGGCGAGAAGGCGTTCGACGCGCTGGTGTCGAGCAATAATTCTATTGGGGCGAAAACTCTTGGAACCGTGCCGGTCCAGGGCTGGGTAGCGAAAGACAACATCAACTGCGGCTTTCCGGCGTCGAGTTATCCCAGCCAGTATTCGTTCGATCCCTACAACTCGAATTGCGGCGACGGAGAGATGCCGGATAAAACTGATATCACTGGCAACGATCCGACGGTGACGAGCACGGCGGTTGGACCATCGTGGGCGGGGAGCTGGGTCACTTATCTGGTCGGCAAGTTTGGCACGGCGGCGAATGGCGGCGTGGCGATTTACGATCTGGACAACGAACCGAGTTGGTGGGATGCTACGCAGCGCGACGTGCATCCTCTGCCGTTCACTTATGACGAAGTGACGACCAACGACATTGCAACGGCCGTGGCCGTGAAGGCGGCTGATCCGACGGCTGCGGTGAGCGGTCCGGTGATGGATTTCTGGTGGGATTATTTTTACTCGAAGAAGGACGTCGAGTCGGGATGGAGCAGCGGCAGTCCGTGTTTCGGGCCGTGGAGCAATCCGATTGACCGGCAGGCGCATAACGGCACTCCGCTGATCGAATATTATCTGCAGCAGTTTGCGGCGTACGACGCGACGAATAACTTGCGCCTGCTGGATTATGTGGACCTGCATACTTATTTTGCGGCGCAGTACAACGGCGCTTCCGTTGCCTTCACCACGGCGGGCGACACCGGAATGCAGCAGGCGCGGTTGAACTCGACGCGCGTGTTTTGGGATTCTACTTACACCGATCCGAATTATCAGCAGCCGAACTACACGACTGACCTGAACTATACGACGAGTTGCTCTCCGCCGGCGCAGGCTCCGCAAGTGATTCCGATGATGATGGGCTGGGTTGCCAAGGACTATCCCGGCACCAAGTTGGCCATCGACGAATACAACTGGGGCGGATTGGAATCGATTAACGGCGCGCTGGCGCAGGCCGACATTCTGGGGATTTTCGGGCGCGAGGGGCTTGATCTAGGAACTTTTTGGCCGACTACGAATCCCTCGTCGCAGATTCCGGGCATGACGGCATTCCAGATCTACCGAAACTATGATGGCGCGAACTCGACGTTCGGCGACATGGCTCTAGCGTCGACCAGCGGCAATCAGGGAACGCTCTCGGTGTATGGAGCGCTGCGCACCGCGGATAATATGTTGACCGTGGTCGTCATCAACAAGACGTATGGCGACTTGACCTCGACTCTGTCGCTGCCAAACTTTAGTCCGAACGGTGCGGCCAAGGTATTTCTTTACAGCGTTGCCAATCTGGAAGGGATCGTCGCACAGCCAAGCCTGACCGTGACGCCGCCGGCGTCAGGCAGTACTACCAGCAGCCTTAGTATGACTTTTCCTGCACAGTCGATTACCTTGCTGGTTGTGCCGAAGATGTGAGTACCCGCCACTTGTACGCGAGGTTGCAAATTCTTGCGCACTTCGTCTTCGAAAAAATTATTTGCCACACGAACCTTGACGCGCCGAAATTCGTGTACTAAACTGCTGTTCCCTCCCTTATTAGATACGTGTTGCGCACCACTCTTTAGGCATTCCCGCTAGAGATATATCGCGAAGATAATCGCAAAGAATTCGTTTGGAGGCTCTTATGAAGTCGCGCCATCTTCTGCTCACAGTGTTGGGCGGCCTGTTTTTCACCGCGTGTACAGTGCTTTGTGCCGCGACCACGGACTACACAATTAGCGTTTCCGTAACCGGCCTCACCTCAGGGTCGCTGGTCATGCACGACAACAAGAGCGACTTATTGACCTTTACGACGAACGATACGCAAACCTTCGCCACGCAGTACGCCAGTGGTTCGAACTATACCGTGACTATCAAGACTCAGCCGACTGGGCAGACGTGTACGATGGGCAGCAACTCCTCGGGAATGATCACCTCGGACATCACAGTCGCGGTCACCTGCGCAAAAACTGTGGAGTACAAAATCAGCGTCGCGGTCACCGGCCTGACGGGAACGCTGGTCGTGGAAGACAGCAAGAACAGCACACTGACCTTCACCACGAACACTACTCAAACTTTCGCCCTGGAGTACCCTAAGGGTTCGGCGTATACCGTGACGGTCGAGACCCAGCCTGCCGGCCAGACCTGCACGCTGAGCAGCAACGCCACCGGAACCCTCAACTCGAACATTACCGTAACGGCCACGTGTACGTCGAACACGTCTAATTACACGATCAGTGTCGCAGTCACGGGCCTTACCGGGACGCTGGTGATGCAAGACAGCCAGAGCGATACATTGACCTTTACCACGAACACTACTCAAACCTTTGCCAAATCCTATGCGAGCGGTTCAACGTACACGGTGACCGTGAAAACTCAGCCGAGCGGCCAGACCTGCACGCTGAGCAGCAACGCCAGCGGAACCATCACCTCGAACATTACGGTGACGGCCACGTGCACGACCGGCGTGGTTGACTACACGATCAGTGTGGCGGTCACAGGCCTTACAGGAACACTCGTCGTACAAGACAACTTGGGCGCCTCTTTGACCTTCACCACGAACACCACCAAAGCATTCTCGTCTTCCTATGCGAGCGGTTCGACGTATTCGGTGACTGTGGAAACTCAGCCTGCCGGCCAGACCTGCGCGCTGAGCAGCAACGCCAGCGGAACCATCACCTCGAACATTACGGTGACGGCTACGTGCACGACGAGTGCGACCTATACCATTGGGGGTACAGTCTCGGGCCTTACCGGCACTGGCCTCCAGTTGCAGGATAACGGCGGCAATACCCTTTCGGTCACCGCTAACGGCAGCTTCACTTTCTCGACCAAGCTCCCCAGCGGCAGCACTTACGACGTCACGGTTTCGTCGCAGCCTACCGGGCAAACCTGCACACCGACCAACAACACTGGAACGGTTGGCAGCTCGAACGTCACCAGCGTTGTGGTTACCTGCTCGTCCGCAACCTACACAATCAGCGTGGCAGTCACGGGTCTTACAGGATCGGTGGAATTGCAGGACGATCAAGGCGCCACACTAACCTTCAGCAGCAACAACACCCAAACGTTCTCGAATACGTACGCGAGCGGAGCTGCATACACGGTCAGCATTACCAGCCAGCCGTTGACCGTGTCTTGCATCCCGACGTATGCGACGGGAACCATCACGGCCAACATAACGATCTTTGCTTCCTGCAACGACGGAGCGCTCCGTCCGTTGGGGACCGTCAGCAACGTGTCAACCGTGAGTTGCCCCGGAGGGGGAATCGCAGATGGCGTTTGCCAGCAGATGACGGTTACATGCCCGGACGTTCCTAGTGTCTCCGCCTACGTGAAGACGAATACGCCTACGGGAACACCGCTTGGGCTGGCCAGCTATGGCACCGGCACCGAAGGCAACGGGTTGTACGACACCCAGTTCACCTACGGCACCACTGCCGTGGGTAACGTGCTGGATGCGGGCTTCATCACGGTGCAGATTGATTGGGGAACTCCGTTTAACAGCGGTCAGCCCAACGGTTGGGTGCAAGGCCCGGGCGGCGTGCTCGCGGCCGCTTGCAACTACGCGACCGTGGTGCAGTGGATTCAAAAGAATATCGGCACCAACACCCCGAACCTTCCGCAATGCGCCACCGGAAACAGCGGCGGCGCGGGTGCGCTGGCTTATGTTTTATCGCAATACCCCCAAACTCTCTCAATGGCCGAAGTCACGAGCGGACCACCGACGGGGCGGCTCGACTGGGGCTGCGGTTGCACGGAGGGCAAGCTCGCCGTGCAGTGCGGAGACGCCACTACGCTCGGCACCTGTTTTGGGAAAACGGATGGCGCAGTCTGGGATGGAGCGTACAGTCCCAACACCCTGTGCTCGACGGCTGCCGGTGGCGGGGCGCTGCCTCCGGGCGGTCTCAGCTTCTTCCTGGGCGATAGCGCCGAAGCACCCGGAGCCAACTACAACTTCCCCGACACCTACGTGAACCTGGTATTTGGCGGTGCAGACGGCAGCTCTGCTATTCCCATCGGGCAGGATTGGTTCAACAAAATCACCAGCTCGAAAGCGCAGGTCTGTGTGGCAGGTGGTATGCATTCGATGGCAGATACGCTCCCCGGCGCTGACCAGATCGCCAACGACCTGATCAGCCTGTGTAAGGTGCAATAGGACCGAAAAGCCGCGCTCGTAGAGGACCATCGAGCGCGGCTTTCTTCTTCTCACCACAAAACGTAAGGCGTTGTCCGGCTGCCGAAGTGTGGGCGTTACCTAGGTCATCTTGGGTAAGGTGACGATTCGAGTCATCATAGGCAGAGCTTATGGGGGCAAACTGCCTCCCAGGAAAACGCCTGCGATGAATATTGACGACCTGCTGCGAATTGCCACGGAACGGCGAGCCTCCGACTTACATTTGAAGGTGGGAAACTATCCTCACCTGCGCATCGACGGCGAACTGGCGCCGTTGACCGAACAGCCTCGCGTGACTGCGGAAGACATGCTGACCATGGCGTTCAGCATGATGTCGGCGCGGCAAAAACAAAAATTCAAAGAGACCACGGAAATCGATATGGCCTACGGCGTAGCCGGGCTGGGGCGATTCCGTGTGAACATTTTTCAGCAGCGAGGCAATGTAGGCCTGGTGCTGCGCGTGATTCCCACGAAGATTCGCGCGCTGGATGAATTGTTCCTGCCTAAGGTGGTGGAGCAGATTTGCGAAATGCCGCGCGGGCTGGTACTGGTGACGGGCGTGACGGGCTCCGGTAAGTCGACTACGCTGGCGGCGATGGTGGATCGCGTGAACTCGAGCCGCGCCGAACATATTATTACGATTGAAGATCCCATCGAATTTCTGCATCGCGACAAGAAAGGTTACGTCAACCAGCGTGAGATTGGGGTGGACACGCCTTCGTTCAGCGCAGCGTTGCGCGCTTCTTTGCGCCAGGACCCGGATGTGATTCTGGTCGGCGAAATGCGTGATCTGGAAACGATCCAAACGGCGCTGCACGCGGCGGAAACCGGCCACATGGTTTTCTCTACGCTGCACACGCTCGACGCGGTGGAAACCATCAACCGCGTCATTTCGATTTTCCCGCCGCCGGAGCAGAAGCAGATTCGCCTGCAGTTGGCGGCGGTGCTGCGCGCGATCGTGAGCCAGAGATTAGTCCGGCGTTGCGACTCCGATGGACGCGTGCCCGCGGTTGAGGTAATGATTAATACGGCGTTCATCCGGGAATGTATTTTGGTACCGGAAAAGACGCGCTCAGTTCGTGACGCAATTGCCGCGGGAACGTCGCAATACGGAATGCAGACGTTCGATCAGTCGTTATGGGATCTGTTCCAGGCAGGACTGGTGAATTACGAAACCGCGCTGGAAAACGCCTCGAACGCCGACGACTTCAAACTGCGCATGCAGGGCATCGCTTCTACCGCCGACATTTCGCGGCAGTCGATGCAGTCGGCTGGGTACGGCGGACGGTAGAAGAGCGGGCTTCGGGCTCTCGGGCTTCCGCTCCGTCGCGGATGCTCAGACTTTCCTCTTTTCATACTCCACTCTCTCCTTTTTCCATTCCGAAGCCCGAGAGCCGACGCCCGAAGTCCGCTTTTGCGCTATCGTTAGCGCATGGCGTTTTCGCGTCCTAAGAAAAGGTTCTATTCCGAAGATGAATTGTACGAATATGCGGTGGGGGCGCTCAGTCGGCGCATGCGTACGGTCGCGGAATTAAAGAGGCTGTTTCGGCAGCGTGTCGACGAACCTGAATCGGAGTACGGTAAAACGCTGATCGAGCTCGTGATTCGGCGTCTGAAAGATCGCGGCTATCTGAACGATTCGCAATATGCGGCCTATTTTTCATCGCTGCGGCGGGACAATCAGAAATTCGGCAGGATGCGCGTGGTCACCGACCTGAAGGCGAAAGGCATGCACAGCGACGTGATCGACAAAGCTCTAGACGCGACGTATGAGGGCG
>Ga0302307_10001628_pt1 | contig 13925 bp, 8 predicted proteins | sample III_Palsa_E3_2_FD_200530 | JGI IMG/M metagenome (GOLD analysis project Ga0302307, IMG submission 200530) | Peat permafrost microbial communities from Stordalen Mire near Abisko, Sweden - III_Palsa_E3_2 | ecosystem: Environmental > Terrestrial > Soil > Palsa > Peat permafrost | place: Sweden... | reverse complement strand
GTGAGACCGGCGACGAGGTTGAAGCCCTGGAAGACGAAGCCGAGCTTCATACGACGGTACGCGAGTAGTTCGGGCTTGGCGAGTCGGGCGAGGTCGCTGCCTTCGAAGCGCACACTTCCGGCATCGACCCGCAGAAGTCCCGCCGCGAGCAGCAGCAGCGTGCTCTTGCCCGACCCGCTTGGGCCGAAGATCGCCACCAGCTCGCCCGCGCTGACGCTCATGCTCACGTCGTCGACGGCGTGGACCGCGCCGCCGGGACTCGCGTAGTAGCGGCGTGCCTTCTCAAGCTCCAGCATCGTTACTGGCGCGGCGTGACGCGGTGCCCGGGAAGGGGTAAACCTTGCCGCGCTCGGCAACGGGTTCGGGGTCGATCAGTTTGCCGTCGCGCAGGTAGTGCAGCGGGTGCGCTCCGAGCAGCGACTGGGCGTCGCTGGCGGTCACGAGCACCGCGACGCGAGCTTCTCTGGCGAGAGCGGATAGAAGCCCCATGATCTCCTCCTGCTCGATCAGCGAGAGGTTGGACGCAGGCCCGTCGGCCAGCAGCAGCCGGGGTTCGGTGATGAGCGCCCGAGCGATCTCCACGCGCTGGCGCTCCCCGTCGGATAGCTCGCACAGCTCCATGCCAGCGCACTGCTCGGCCTCGCACGCAAGCAGTGCCTCACGCACCCGCCAATCGGTGTCACGGTGCCCGCAGCCGTCTACGAGCAGCGGCAGCGAGACATGGTCGAACACGTCAAGGCGCTCCTGCGAGAAGGACTGCCCGGCCCATACGCACGCGATTCCGCGCCGGCGAAAGCGCGTCCGTTCCGTCGCAGACATCTCATCCAAGCCCCGCCCGTTGTAGGCGACGGTCCCGCTATCCGGGCGCCGCAGGCCGGCCGCGACCCGCAGGAGCGTGGTCTTGCCCGCGCCGCTGGGACCAAAAATGCCGATGATCTGGCCGCGATCGACCTCAAGGGACACATCGTCCAGCGCCGTCCTGGTCCCGCTGGGCCTGACATAGCGCTTGGAGACTCGATCGAGACGGAGCATCGCCTCAGCCTACCTCCGCCGACGCAGGCCCATCATCACAATCCTGCGCGGAGTCCCCAGGCGTTGTCTGCTCCTCTCTGCCCGCGATCCTGCCGAACAGCTCCTTGCGTGCGATCTGGCGATCGTGTGTCCGGTCGCCTGCGGCAGGGTGCTCATAGGTAGTGGGCCAGACCACATCCTGGTTTTTCAGCCAGGAGACCCTCTCGTGCATGTACCGGGACCATCGCAGCTCTCCTTCGGCGAAGGAGATGTCGCCGCTCAGCGCGAATCTGAGCAGCTCGTCGTCCGCTAGCACTTGCCGGCCCGCTACCGGGATCTGCTCCTGCTCGCGCATTAGTTCATCCACGCGAGCTGTACATGCCTGCTCGTAGGAGTCGATCTGCTTCAGCGCGCTCTCCAACCGCCCTGGGCCAGCGAGCGCAATCTTGACCAGCAGCGGTCGGCGCAGCAGCCGAGCCTCGGTCGTGCCATCCTCGAACCAGCGCTCGAAGTGCTCTGCTCCGTCGTCGGTGATCGCGAAGATATGCCGTTCGTCTTGGTCGTCCTCGGCGTCGTCGATGCGCTCGATCAGCCCGTCTTGCTCAAGCTGTTTGACGGTCCGATATAGCTGGCCAGGGTTGATCTTCCACGCTGGCCCGAGGAGTTTCCGCAGGCGATCCCCAAGCTGGTAGCGGTAGGCCGGTCTATGGAGCAGCAGCCCCAAAAGTGCGTGCTTGGCTGACAATCGATCTCCTTCTGGCCAACAAACTAGTAGACGGGCATCCCCGGAATGGGAAGCGTTCCAACGTCCGCAACCCTACACGGAGCCGCTAAGCGGCGTCGGCTGCCTCGACGAATGCTTGCTTGCAAGCCCGGCGGCAGATGTCGGCGAGCGACTCTGCGCCGAGCCAGCGGTGCCCCAAAACCCTTACGGGTGCTGGGCTAGAGACCAGAATCCGGGTTGGAGTCTAGCTACCGAGGGGTCCGAAAGGAATGCTTGCTTGAAAGTATTGACCTTTGGGCGGTTCTTAGTGGAGCATCTACCGCATGGTCGAGAAGGTGGCCCGTGAGGCCCGACGGAGGTGCCCAGCGGTATGGTCGCTCATGTCTTTGACTCGCTTCCCTGGGGGAAGGTCCCGCAGGCCGGGCGCCCGTGCGAGAACCCTGGCTCTGGGCGCTCGGCCTGCCTACAGGCCATTCGGACGGGGTCCAAGATCCAACGCCTTCATCCCCACAGGACCAGGCGTTGGTATGCCAGTGCCGGGGCGTATTCCCCAATCCGCCCCGGTGCTGGCGACGATGTTCGCCCAGCAGGCCGATTGCGCCCAGGGAGCACCATGATGCCCCGCACCGCTCCAGTGGGGAGCCGTGGCCTGGCGATCCTCGGGTGCTTCACCCCCAAGATGCCGTCGGTGCTGGGAGCCATAGCACCGACTGCGGTGGACGCACTCGGCCGCTGGTCGGCTCACCGCTCCGACCCGCAACCCCGCTGGCACCGAAATTGAGATCGGCACTCAGCTCTAGCACGATGGCACAACCACTGGACCCCGAGCACCCCGGGAGGTTCTCCTCATCGCTGGTTGCTGGCCTGTCGATGCTCGCTTGCTTCAGCTCCGAGCGTCCGGTGCAGGGGATCGCCGACATGGCCGAGCAACTCGATCTCGGTCGCTCTACCACCCACCGCTACGCGACAACGCTGGCGGCACTCGGATACCTGGAGCAGAGCACGGCGCGAAAGTATGGGCTTGCCGCCCGTGTATCGGATATCGGCCTGTCACTCCTCGACTCGATGGTCGTCCGGCGTGTGGCCCGTGAGCATCTGAGGCAGTTGCGCGCACAGACAGGGCACACGGTAAGACTTGGAATCCTCGACCAGAGCGAGGTCGTTTACGTCGATCGCTGGCAGGGGTCTCGCCAAGGGCAGTATGCGATCGACGTGGGCATCGGGCCTGGCACGCGCCAGCCGGTGTACTGCACCGCCGCGGGCAAGGCGATCCTGGCGCGCCTGCCCGCGGCGGAGCAGAACGAGCTGACAACCAAGCTGAAGCTCCGACGGCGCGGCCCCAAAACACATACGAGCAAGGTTGCGCTGCGCGCCGAACTTGAGGGCATCGCTACCGAGGGCGACATTGCGGCCGAGGACCAGGAGCTGCTTGTTGGCCGGCTTGCGGTCGCGGGAGCCGTGCTGGATAGCACCGGGCAGCCTGTCGCGGCAGTCGAGCTTGCGGTCCCGGCGGCTGCCCTGTCTCTCAACGCGCTGGTAGCGAACTTAGGTCCCTTGGTGCTCGATGTAGTTGGACGAATTAGCTTGGCCCTGCGACAAAGCCACGATCAACCGTCGCCACCGGCGACCAATTAGCCGAAGGAGTCGCGTGAGAAACATTCCTTGCATAGTTAGGCGGATGCCAACCAGTCTGGCTTCGAGAGTGGTAGTGGGTTGTTTCTCAGTCGCGCGGCAGCGAGATTCCGACACTCAATCAAAGGAGAGAGGTATGCGCGTCGTGCGATGGTCGGTGTGGCTGAATTGCGTGGTGCTGGCTCTCGTGGGGTTGGCGTTATGTGCCGGGCCGGCGTCCGCGAAGGAATCCTCCTCGTTGGGCGGTATTGGTGGCTCGCCGCTTGAAAACCCGTTGGTGGTGCCTGAAGCGCTGCCGTTGCTTGGTGGGGAAGCTGTGAGCAACGTCGAAGAAGCGCGGCGGGCGAGTCCTGAAGCGGCCGTGGCCCGTCAGGACTCTCAAACGCAATATCATGGTCTGAGTGCTGGAGAAGCTTCGAAGCTAGCGGGAGAAATGTTCCCTGGCGTAGTGGATCATGCTGCGGGTGGCCCTCCGCAGTTGCCTGAAGGGCAACGCATTACGAATTTTACTGGCGCGAATGCAGCGCAGGTGAGTTTGCCCCAGGGCCAGAGCGGTCACTCGGTGTTGGAGTCGATGGAACCGATCGCGACGGAGTCATCGGCGGGGAAATGGGCGCCTGTCGATCTGAGCGTGAGCGAAGTTGGCGGCGCGTTCCAGGTCGCCAACCCAGCTGTGGGCGTGAGGATCCCGAAGCAGCTGCAGGACGGGGTGAGCCTTACTGACTCTAGTGTGTCGCTGACGCCGGTGGACGCATCTGGTGCGGCGATGGGCGGCAGCGAAGGACGTGTAGATGGGTCGGTCGTGTTTTATGGGGGGGTAGGTGTCGGGAGCGATGTGGATGAGGTTGTGAAGCCCGAGACAGATGGTTTCAGTGAGGATGCGGTCTTGCGTTCGGCGGCGAGTCCTGGGCGGCTCTTTTATCGGGTGGGATTGCCCGAAGGCGCAAGTCTGGTAGAGGCCAACGATGGGTCCGGAGCAGCAAATGTTGTGGATGACGGACGCGTGATCGCGCGTGTACCTGTTCCTCTCGCGCAGGATGCTACTGGTGCGGCGGTACCCGTGTCGATGACCGTCGAAGGCAACTTGCTGGTACTGAACGTTGATAAGGAAGTAGGCACTTTTCCGATCTTGGTGGACCCGAACATCTTTGACGAATGGCTGACCCGCAGAAAAGGACATACCACGAACTGGCATTTCGAGACTTCACCAGGGGCAGCAGAGTTCTTTGCCATTGAAAGCGAAAGTGAACTCCGCATGATTGCAAAAGCGACTCATACTGCTTCTGAATGGGGGGCTTTCGAGTATACAACCCAGGGCGAATCTGAAATTACAGAATTGAATACCAAAAATATAATCACTCAACACACGACCGAAAGTAAAGTCGAAGTCATAGAGATGATTATCTCGCCTAAAGGAGAAGTAGAGGCCAAAGAAGTAATCGCCGAAGGTGGCGGGGGCGACCATAAGATCACGAATTTTCACAGTGTCACCCCAGGCAATTCAGCTGAGTACCTCATGACCTCCACTCACGCGGGCGAAGGTGAAGCTAAACTGGGTGTGTCGGAAGCTTATGTGCTGATAACTCAGGCGAAAGGGCCTGAAATAAGCGTTAACACCGCGAGTGAATCTGTTGATGGGGGCAAGCGCAATGTCTTCTATGGCTCTGGTAGCTGGCTTGGCCCCAACTCGGATAGCGGCTTTGAAATCCATGCCAAGGACCCCGGTGTGGGGATCAGCTACTTCAACCTTAAGGCGGGCCTCGGCGAAAAATTCTTCACGGAAACCGATAACTACATTGAAAACTATGAATGCACCGGAGGTGTGCAATGCTTCCCTGAAATCAACAAGGGTTACGGCTATGAGAGCGGAATGCCCGACGGAGAAGATAATCTCGAAGCGTACGTAAAGGACGCCGCCAGTCTGGAAGCACATCTAGCCACCCAAAAAATCAAAGTGGATAATGAAGCTCCCTATAACATCACTTTGAGTGGCCTGCCGAGCAACCATGAAATCGACGAAGGTCAACACGTCGCGCTGAAAGCTAGCGCGACTGATGGAACTAGCCCGACGCCGAGCTCGGGGATAGCCTCGATTGTGCTGGACGTTGATGGACAGCCGGTCAGCGGACCGCAGGGTGGCTGCTCGAAAGGGCCGTGCACCGGGAACGCGGAATGGACATTGAGCGCCGAAAACTATGCTGCTGGTGAACACACACTGACAGTGGTGGCGACCGATAATGCCGGCAACGTGGAAACCGCAACATACCATGTGACGATTCACCATGCGGAAGGCGTGGCTATTGGTCTTGGTTCGGTGAATCCTGTGACTGGTGAGCTGAGCATGGCGGCTACCGATGTGTCGATTGGCGTTCCGGGTGGTGCGTTGACGGTGAGCCGCAGTTACCGCTCGCGTCATCTAACGGAGGGCACAGAAGGCCCGCTTGGGCCTCAGTGGAACCTGACCTTGGGTGCCCAGCAAAGCCTTGCGCGGGTGACTGGCGGGATGATCTTGACGGGGGGCAGCGGTGGGCAGGTCGTGTTTGAGAGCAAGGGCAAAGGCGAATTCACCTCGCCGACGGGTGATGCTGGCCTGGCGCTGCTTGAAAAGACGGTGGAAAGCAAAACTGTGTTCACATTGAGCGACAATGGATCGGTGACGACGTTTGAACTACCTGCGGGCAGTAGCGGGAGTGTGTGGATGCCATCGAGCACTGAAGGACCGCATGGCACCAGCGTGACACTCTATAAATTCAAGTTGGAAAACGGGGTAATCGAGCCGACCGAGGAGCTGGCGCCCGTCCCAGCCGGTGTCTCGTGTGGGAAAGCAATCAGCGAACTCAAAGAAGGCTGTCGAGCGCTGAAGTTTGAATACGCCACGGAAACCAAAGCCAAAGGCGAAAAGGCCAGCGAATGGAATTCCTTCAAAGGACACCTCTCAGAAGTCAAATATATAGCGTGGAACGCGAGCAAAACGAAAACCGAAGCGACTGTCGCCGAATACGCATATGACACGAAAGGCCGGTTGCGCGCAGAGTGGAACCCGCAGATCACGCCCTCGCCGCTGAAGACAACCTACGGGTACGACATCGAAGGGCACGTCACCGCGGTCAGCGCGGCAGGCCATGAGCCGGGGCTGCTGGAGCAGGGAACGATCCCCAGCGACGCTAGCCCCGGCCGGCTGCTGGCCGTAGCCGTACCGTCTGCGGCGACGGCGCTCGGGAGCGGCGAAGCGCCGGTCAACAAAGAAGTGCCGACGCTGTCGAGCACCAAACCCGCTGTCGGGACGAAGATCAGCGTCAACCTGACCAGCGAAAAAACACCAGGAACATGGGAAAAGAGCCCGCTGGCCTTCATCTACCAGTGGGAGGACTGCAACAAAGAAGGTAAAGAATGCTCCCCGATCCCCGGCGCGGTCAACCAGGCGTACTATCCGGTTGCGGGCGATGAAGGCCACGAGCTTGTCGCGGAGGCGACGGCGCTGAACGCGACGGGCGCGGTGACGGCTTCAAGCCTGGCGACGTCGACCGTTGCGTTGGGCACGCCCAATACGCCGCTGCCCGAACCGCCGGCGGTGGGCTCGGACGCCGTGACGACGTTTGAGTATCAGGTGCCCGTGTCCGGTAGCGGCGCTCCCTATGAAATGGGCGCCACAGAAGTGGCGAAATGGGGGCAGACCGACGATCCAAGCGAAGCAATGGCGGTTTTCCCGCCTAGCAAGGTCATGGGCTGGCCGGCAAAGGAATACAAAAACACAGGCGAGACCGTCTACTACCTGGACGGCAAGGACCGCCCCGTGAACACCGCATTGCCCACCGGTGGGATCTCAGCGACCGAATACAACCTCTACAACGATGTCGTACGCACGCTGAGCCCTGATAATCGCGTGAAGGCCGTGACTGAAGGGTGCAAAGTCAGCGAAGAATGTAAGTACGCGAGCGAAAGCACCTACGAAGAAAAAGGGACAGAACCAGGCATCGAGGTATTGAGTACCCACGGCCCACAGCATACGGTCAAGCTCGCGGTCGGCAAAGAAGGCAAAGTCAACGAAGAAGTACAAGCACGTGAGCACACCAGCTACTTCTACAACGAAGGTGCTCCCACCGAAGGCGGCCCATATAATCTTGTGACGAAGACGATCGAAGGCGCAGAAACCCCAAGCAAAGAAGAATTCGATAAGCGTACGACCGAAACGTCCTACAGTGGACAGAGTGGCCTTGGGTGGAAACTGCGCAAGCCGACTTCGGTGATAACCGATCCCAACGGGCTCGACCTCGTACACACGACGGAATACAACTCGAGTACCGGCGATGTAATCGAGACGAAGATGCCGGCGGCGTCAGGGAAAGACGAAAGGATCGCGCCAACATACACCACTCAGTTTGGCACGACGGGCTCCGAAAGCGAAAAACTGTCGTCTCCAAGTGGTGTAGCGATCGATGCTCACGGCAATTTTTGGGTCCTGGCCCGAGGCGCAAGTCGCATAGAGGAGTTCTCCTCTTCGGGCAGCTTTATCAAATCCATCGGGTCGTGGGGAACTGGTGTCCTGCAGTTTAAGGAACCCCTAGGGATCGCGATCAACCCGAGCACGAAGAACATATATATCGGAAACGAGGACGATCAACGTATCGACGAGCTCAACGAAAAAGGTGAATTCATACGTGCCTTTGGATACGGGGTCAGCAACGGGGAAGCAAAGCTCGAGACTTGTACGACCACTTGTCAAAGTGGGATTGGTGGCTCTGCCGCGGGCCAATTCAACGAACCCGAAGGGGTCGCGATCGATTCCACCGGAAAGCTCTGGATCGCAGACTATAAAAACAATCGGGTTGATGAGTTCAGCGAAACTGGCGAATTCATCGCGGCATTTGGCTACGGGGTCGTCAACGGCGAAGAAAAGCTACAAACCTGCACCACCACCTGCAAAGCTGGTATACGTGGCGGCTCCGGAAATGGAGAGCTTAGCGGCCCAACGGACCTTGCTTTCAACTCGAGCGGGGACCTCTACGTTACGGATTCCCTGGGCAGCCGCGTCGAGGAGTTCAATGCCTCCAGGGAATACCTCGCAAAGTTTGGTTCCAGCGGCAGCGGCAACGGGCAGTTCTCCTACCCAGGCGGGATTGCGGTAAGCGCTGGTGGCAACGTGTACGTTGATGACTGGGGAAACAGCCGTGTGCAGGAGTTTACTGGTAGCGGCAGCTATCTAACCCAATTCGGGACGGCAGGTACGGGCTCCGGGCAGCTGAAAAACCCGGAACGTATGGCAATCACAAGTACCGGCGACATCTACGTCGCGGACACCGCCAACAACCGCATCGAGGAGTGGGTCCCCACCATCACTGGGACCGAAGGCGCGCACGACACCAGGACGATCTACTACACCACTGCGGCCAACTCAGAATACTCTGAATGTGGAGAACAGTTTGCGATGGCAAACCTCCCATGTGAGACTAGGCCAGCCGCACAACCCGGAACCAGCGAACTGCCAGAACTACCCTGGACAAAATACACCTATAACGCCTTGGGCGAGCCAGAAAAAACGACTGAAACCGTTGGTTCAACGACTCGTACTAAGACCGACAGCTACGACGCGGCCGGACGCCTCAAGACCTCAACGGTCAGCTCGACCGTCGGAACGGCCCTGCCCGTAGTCACCGATGAATACAACTCAGCAACCGGCGCACTAGAAAAACAATGCGCAAACGAAGGAAAACCCTGTACGGAAGGCAAACCAAAGACAATCACGAGTGTCACTAACAAGCTGGGTCAACTTGAAAGCTACACCGACGCATCCGAAACCGAAAACAAAACGACGTACGAATACGACATCGATGGACGTATCAAAAAGATCAAAGGTGAAAAAGGCACCGAAACCTATAAGTACAGCGAAATGACAGGCGTCCTAGAAGAACTCCTCAACGAATACGGTACAAGCAAACTGGCGTTTACGGCGACCTACGACGGCGAAGGGAACATGCTGACCGAGGGCTACCCCAACGGGATGACTGGCAAATACACCTACAACACCGTTGGCAAGCCCACAGGACTTGAATATAAAAAGGAAACACACTGCACGGAAGAAGAAAAAGAAAAATGCAAGTGGTTCAAGGACAACGTGGTGCCGTCGATCCACGGGCAATGGATCGAACAGGCGAGCACGCTTTCCCACCAAACCTACGCATATGACAACGCTGGGCGGCTCACTGAAGTCCAGAGCACCCCAACGACAAGCAAAAACTGCACCGTTCGCATCTACGCCTACGACGAAGACAGCAACCGTGTCAGCCTTACCACTCGCCAACCGGGCACGGAAGGCAAATGCGCCACCGAAGGCGGCCAGGGGCAGGGCTACACCTACGATACGGCCGACCGCCTCAACGAGCCCGGCATCACCTACAACACCTTCGGCGACATTACGGCCCTGCCGGCCCAGGACTCCGAAGATCCGGAACTAACTAGCGCCTACTATGCAGACGATCAGATACAGAGTCAGAAACAGAACAAACAGACCATCAGCTACACCCTCGACCCCGCCGGACGCACCCTCGAAGCTGACGCCACCGGCGAACCCGTAAGCGCCAACATCCTCTCCCACTTCACTGGATCCAGCAACACCCCCGCATGGACCATCAACACAAGTACCAAAGCCTGGAAGCGCAACATAACGGGGATCGGTGGTAGCCTTATAGCCATCCAGAATGAAGGTGCAAACCCGGTGCTCCAGCTCGCCAACCTCCACGGCGACATCATCGCCACTGCCTCCATCTCCGAAACTGCTACCGAACTCACATCCAAAGCCGACACCAGCGAGTTCGGCGTCCCGACCGTTAGCAACCCGGAAAAGTACGCCTGGCTTGGCGCGATGGGCCTACCCACCGAACTGCCCTCTGGAGTCGTCGCAATGGGTGCCCGCTCCTACGTTCCCCAGCTCGGTCGCTTTCTACAGCCAGACCCTATCCCCGGCGGGTCAGCCAACGCTTACAGCTACACCTTCGGCGACCCCGTCAACACCAACGACCCGTCCGGAGATTACGTCGAAGGCGCCTACCTCAACGCCTTCAACGAAAACCAGAACAGAGAAGCCGTAGAACGGGAAGAGGCCCGCGAAGCCGCTGCCAGGGCAGCCGCCGAACAAGCTGCCCGCGAAGCAGCCGAAGCCGCAGCCGCCGCGGCCGGCCCGCAATACTCCGAAGGTGAAGAATGGGAAGCCTGGGAAGAAGAAGGAGGAGAAGAATACATCGCATACCATCAGAGCACTCATAAACAAGAAGAGATGCACTTGGAAGGAGTGCTTTATCAGCCGCTTGGAGAAGCTGGCACTACCGTCAAGTTGTGCTCGGAGAAACTAAAGGCTACCGACAAGAAGGCTACTGACGAAGCTTGTGTCATGGTGTATGTGGGTATTTTTGGAGAAATCTTGGGGGGTCTTAAGAAGGCATGGAGCACGCTCAAGAAGGGCGGCTCGCACCTGGCTCATATCGCGAGCAATGTAGCGAACTGGATCAGGCAGGAGGCGTGTGAGCAGAGTAACCGTGGCGCGCCGAGCGTGTGTCACTATGGTAATAGGGCAACTAACTGTGAACTATCAGGTGTTGCGCTTACCTCGGCAAGTTTTATTCCGGCGGATAAGTGGCTAACTCTAGCCTCTCGCATAGGTGGGGTTGTCACGTTGGCGTCGTGTTAGGTGGAAGTGGTGGCATGGATAGTTACTCATCGGCTGGAAGTCTGGTCTACGAGGGTTGGCGCCTTGCTTGCTGGAGTAGGAACCATAGAACATATTGAGTGGGCGAGATATACGGGCCTTGGCCTTATCGCGCTATCTCTTGGCTTCGACGTGGGGCGAAAAGGTATCTCACGATGGTCGGGCGGTAGACATTCGCAGACGGGTGTCGATGAGGAGAGGGAAGCGAAGGGCTAGCCCATTTTACGCAAACTGAGAACGGGCTTGGCGGCACGGCCGTAGCCATTCCATCGTCTGTGCCGCCGGCTCGTGCTGATTGATACGTGGCCCAGCGCGAAGGCGACCAATGAAGGCTGTCTTACGTAGTTGTGCTCGTCAAGCAGATGGGCTATGGTACCGGCCCATGTCGCTGAGGCTGCTTCTCCCGCTCGTCGGCGTTGTCCTGTTGACGCTGGCTGCTCCCGCTGTCGCTGGGGCGTACGTCGAATGCTCGTCTTGCGAAGCCGTCAATGGACACCAGAATGAAGAAGCGGTACGGAGGGACGAAGAAAAAGAAAAGGCTGCGAAGGAACAGAAGGCGGCTGAAGAACGGACGGCGGCTGAAGAACGTTCACGGCTCGAATCAGCCGAACGGCAACACCACGAAGAAGTCGAACAAGCCGAAAAGAAACGGTCAGAAAAAGAAGCAGGGGAACGGAAGCGTGCTAAGGAAGCGGTGGCGATGGTCTGCGTCGTGCCTTCGTTGAGGGGCGATTCGCTCAGTGCAGCAAGGGAGGCACTACGCGATGCGCACTGTAAGCTGGGCAGCGTGACCGTGGCCATTCCTCGCGGATATCACGGTCGGAATGCGGTTGTTGTCCAGGGCCAGAGCGTCAGGCGTGGGACGAGGCATCCCGATCGGACGACGGTGGCCATTACGCTTGGGCCGGACAGGGCGAAGTCGAACTGATCGGCTGGCCCGAGGACGTCTTGTCGGGCTTGGGTATGCCGGGCTCTTATCGGGCCTACAGACCAGGGCTGCGATAGGGCCAAGCTGGTGCTCAGGCGACGCCCGAGCGCTCCAGAAGAGAGCCCGCCGGCAAATTCGTTGGCCGTTTTGGGCCGCTCACGGTCAATAACCCATGTGAGCAGCCAACAGATCAGCACGCCAGACCTCCTCAAGCCAGCCGAGGTAGCCGCCCGACTCGGCGTCTCGCGAACCTGGCTGTACGAGGCAGCCAGAGCGGGCCGCATTCCCTCGATCCGGATTGGCGGACGTGAGGGTCCGCTTCGGTTCGTCCCGGAAGACCTCCAGCGCTGGATTGACGAAGCCCGCGCTGAATGGCTGCCCGGTGCTTCCGCCCGTCCAACGCGCTCTCCCGCAGTGTCTCGTGCAGATGCCTTTCAGGCGAACGCGCGCACTCGCCTGAGCCCCCCGTAGGCCCTAGCTGTCCACCCTAAGCGGCCAGGCGAACCGCGCGAGCAATCGCTTCTTCGGTGGCGGCGGGTCCTGCCAGGCGCACGCTGCGCTCCAGGTGTCCGTAGTAGCGCTCGGTCGTGGTGATGTCCGAGTGCCCAAGCTGGTCCTTCACGTACTTGAGCGAGTTGCCCGCCGCCAGCCACGCTGCCGCTGCGGTGTGGCGGAGCGCGTGCAGAGGCATGTCGCGCAGCGCGGCGTCCTGTAGAGCGGCCTTGTGCCAGTCGCGCGAGACCGTCGTGCGACTCATCGCACCGCCGTCACCGTTCCCTTCCCACCTTCCCATATCCCGCTTTCGTATCCGTACTGGCATCACGAACACCAGTGCGTCGGGAGCATCGCCGCCAGGCATTTCGGCACGGCGATCGAGCTGGCCGCTCAACACCTTCGCCAGAGCCCGCCCGATCTCAACCGCGCGGAACTTCTTGGACTTAGTTGAATGGACGACGAGCACGCCGCCCTCCTCCTCGCTGAGCTCCAGATCCATCTTTCTCAGAGCAAGAGTTTCGGAGATTCGCGGGCCGGCGCCGATCAACGTCTCGGCCAGCGGTCGGTACAGCTCCGAGCAGGAGTCCAGGTAGACCGGGATCTCATGCAGTCGTAGATACTCACGCTCGATGTCGGAAGGAGGCAACCTCTGGACCTGCAGCGCGGGGTTGAAGGGCATCAGGTGGTCTTCCTTCACCGCCCCGTTGAGAGCTACAACCAGAGTGCCGAGAGTGTTGTTGATCGTCTTCGGAGCGATCTCGCCAGCTTCCATTGACTCGGCCAGCTCATCGACTAGATCCCGAACATGATCGACGCCAAGGCGAGTGAGAGGAAGCGACTCAAGCGCTGGCATGAGGCGCAACCGGCCGTCGCGCTCGTATGCCTTCCAAGTCCCCTCGCTGAGATACGGCTTGCGGCGAGCCAGCCAGCGCGGCCAGAATCCTCCGAAGGTCTCCTTCGTATGGATGACCTCGCGTCGCTCCACCTTCTCGGCTTGCCGCCGCCGCCAGCCCGCGGCAGCCGACTGGCTCGTAAAGCCCCGCTTGTACGTCCAAGTTCCGTCCGAGCGCTTGACCTTGCAACGCCATCTCTTTCCCTGCGCGGTTTCGTAGGAGTAGACGCCGCCGCCATCGCCATAGCTCGTCTCCTTACGCTCCAGTGCCTTTTGATCGTGGATCGCCTCATCGAACGCCTTTGCGGGCGCCTCGTCATCGAAGCGACGCGAGCGCTGCCGACCATCGCCGTCCCGCCAGCGCACCTCCCACACGCCCCTTGTAAAGCTGCAGCTCACTTGGCCCCGCCTGCCCGCTTGCCTCGTGGCCGTTCAAGGAGCACTCGCGCCGACTCCTCGTGCGTGAGCCGGCGTGTCTGCCGGCCGCCGTCAGCGTCTCGCCAGCGGCACACGTAGGTGATCTTGGCTGGCTTGAGAGGGGTCT
>Ga0302307_10001622_pt1 | contig 13942 bp, 14 predicted proteins | sample III_Palsa_E3_2_FD_200530 | JGI IMG/M metagenome (GOLD analysis project Ga0302307, IMG submission 200530) | Peat permafrost microbial communities from Stordalen Mire near Abisko, Sweden - III_Palsa_E3_2 | ecosystem: Environmental > Terrestrial > Soil > Palsa > Peat permafrost | place: Sweden... | reverse complement strand
TCCTCCTGTTGTTCTATTTTGCCACATTTTCAATCTATCTCTAAAAGATTCAGTATTTACAGCAACGAAATCATCAACTCCTTCTTGTTCAACTGATATACTACTGCCAGATGTTTGCAAGGCTTTTGCTTGTTTTGATAATAATAAAGGTGTGGATTGATTTGCTAAATCCTCTGGAACAGAAGGAACTGTAACCGTTGGCACTGTTACTGAAACCTGTTGAGACAAGGATGAAACTTTGGCTTGATCCAAGCCCGAATGATCATTAGCTCTTGGTTCAACAATTTGTACCCATTCTGATTCTTGTCCTTTGGGTGCCGCTTCCAACAATAAAGAGCTTTCCATCGCACCTCGCTGCTTCAACAAGGTAGCGTTATCTGCAGACAACCCTTTGTTAAACGCAAGTTTTATTTTTTGATTGAAAGATAACTTTACATTGAGCGAACGGTAAATGAACCAGGGATTTCAATTTTAATTCGTGATTTTTACAGTGTGTTTTATCATCGAAAAATTTCTGTCATGGCGAATAAAGGCGCAGGATGTTGTGCCACTAAGGAGTAGCTGAATAGCGATATTACTGCTGATTATGGTAAACTCACACCACAGGCGCTATGCGTAAAAATAGGAATCAACCATGCTTTTTAATTTGCTTAAAGCCATCGAACCATCATTTCGTTTAAAAGCTGAAACCTTAGTTTGTCATGACCATTCAGATGCGCTTTCCGATATGTATCAACCTATTCCTATACATGAGTTAAAATTAACGGCATCGATGCGCTTTAAAATCAACCGTGCGCGTAAAAACCCTGTTGTTGTCGAACAACCACGATTTGATAAAAAGCTAATGGTGATTGTACCTTACCGCCATCGCGAGCAACATTTAGCAAAATTTCCTGCCGCACTAAAAAAATTTTTGGATAAAGAAAATATTCAGCATGATATTTTAATCGTTGAGCAGGCTGATGATAAGCCATTTAATAAAGGTAAGTTATTAAATGCTGGTGCAAAGTGGGCATGGGATAAGGCAGATTATTTTTGTTTTCACGATATTGATATGATACCTGATATTTCATCATATGCTTATGTGAATCATCCTACATTATTGTCAAATTCAGCCACACAATTTGATGCGCATGTGCAACACTCAACCTATTTTGGTGGGGTTATTTTATTTGATAAAAATGACTATCTAAAAATAAATGGCTTTAGTAACCAATATTGGCATTGGGGTTGTGAGGATGATGATTTATTTTGGCGGTGTTTAAATGGCGGGTTAACGCCGATAGCTTATAACAATGGCCGGTACACTTCATTGCCACACCAAAAGACCATTACCCAAACCACCGATGGTACGTATCAAAAAGATCCGGCTCTGTTGGGGCGGCTGAAAGGGTTGTATGAGAAAAATGTTAAGCGTTATAAAAAAACGCGCCGGGGGTTGATTGATACCGAGCAGGATGGGTTGAATTCGGTGTCTTATGAATTGCTTGAGGTAGTGGAGGAGTCTTTGTATACAAAGATCCGGGTGGTGCTTTAACAGCCTCGTTTTCTTCTAAAAAGACTTATTGCTTGGATATCGTATAGTTAATGCCTTTTCTAGAAGATTACCCAAGTTGGTTTACTAAGAATTATTCCTGCCTTAAATAGCTTAGAGCCTTAAATAATTGCACCATTGGTGCAACTGTCAAAGATCTGGTGCAATTGGTGCAATTGGTTTATAATTGGTGCAATTGGTGCAATTGGTGCAATTGGTGCAATTGGTGCAATTGGTGCAATACGGGTTATGCTTATGAAATACTACTATCCAGAAAGAGAATCAAAATCACTTGAATTTAAGTCTCAATTACCAAGTTTTGATAAGTTGCTAAAAACATGCGTAGCCTTTTCAAATGGAATTGGTGGGAAAATTGTTATTGGTGTGAACGATAAGACGAGGGAAATTACTGGTATTGATGAAAAAACTCGTGATAGAGTATACGATGAATTTCCTAATAGTGTGTACGATGCAACAAGCCCTTGTCTTTTGGTAGAAATATATGAAAAAAGGTTTGGGGACTTAAATGTAATTATAATTGAGGTGCCTAATAGCATTAAAAAACCTGTGTTTATTAAGAGCGAAGGGGTTCCAGATGGCATATATTTGAGAGCAGGCTCAAATACACGCCGTGCAAATGCTGAGTACGTTGAAGAGCTAATGCGAGAAAATAGGCGCATAAGTTACGATGAGGAAATTGTTCATGCAGAGCTTAGTATCTTATCTAAAGATCGACTTGAAAGTATTTTTAAAAGAATAAATAATGATCGTTTGATCACAGAGAGAATAATCAGCCAATCTTCGTCTAGTTCAAAGAAGTATTTTCCGACTATTGCTGGTACGCTGATTTTTTGTGATACTCCTGAAAGATATATTCCAGGAGCTGTAGTGCATTGTACTAGATTCAGGGGAACAAGTGGACGCGATATTATTGAAAGTGAAGAAATCCATGGCCATCTCGAGAAGCAAATTGAAACTAGTTTTGAGGTAGTAAAATCATGGTTAATTCGCGAATTTAAGCTTTTGGGAGTTCACTTAAGGAACAAAACAACAATTCCAGAAGTTGCACTCCGTGAAGCGATTATTAATTCATTGATGCATAGAAAGTATTCCATACCGGGTGCAACCAAAATAGCGCTCTATGATGACCGGTTAGAGATATTCAACCCCGGTAATTTTCCAGGCCTTATTGATATAAGCCATTTAGGTGATGGGACAACTTATTTACGAAATCCTACATTAGTGAGAATATCAAGGCGATTTGGCCTTGTTGAAAAACTAGGGACAGGTATACGCTTGATATTAGAAAGCTGTAGTAAAGCAGGAATTAAAAAACCTGAATTTATAGAAGGGGCTGATAGTGTTAAAGTTGTATTCTATTTTTTACCCACAGACGAGCAGTCTTCTTCTGATGAAACTAACCTATTAGCTTTATTTAAATTTCGTGATGAGGTTAAACTTAGTGACGTTGAAAAACACTTAAATGTGTCTCGAAATACTGCTACTAGAAAGCTTAATAAATTAATTAAAGATGGTAAAATACGAAGGCAAGGAAAAGGACCAGCTGTAAAATATGTCTTGGAGAAAAATAATTAAAAAGGGCTCATCAGTAGTGTTTGGCTGGCTGTATTTAAAAAAAGCAGATAATAGGTCAGTGAAATCAGCTCATAAATTTTTAATTGAATCGGATGTAATATCATGATGGAATACAAGGGCTATGTAGGTAAAGCTGAATTTGATGAGGAGGCTGAAGTTTTTCACGGTGAAGTTTTTCTTGTTCGTGGCGTGATTACCTTCCAAGGTCGTACTGTAGCTGAACTTAAACAATCGTTTTATAGTTCTGTCGATGATTACTTAATTTTTTGCTGCGAACAAAAGATTGCTTCAGAGGCTTGATTATCAAGCACACCCATCCCCCCACAACCATTGCACCACACTCACCGCTGCCACCGTCGCTGTTTCCGTACGCAAAATCCGTGGCCCTAACAGCAAAGGTTTAAAGCCTTGCTGATGAGCTGCTGCTAATTCCCTCTCGCTTATGCCACCCTCAGGGCCAATAAGCAGTGCTACTTGCGGTATATTAAGCTGCGATGGCAAATCCTCAGGCTCAGCATAGGGATTTAAAATAAATTTATGCATTAGAGAATCAATTTTTTCCATCCACGTTACGATATTAACGGCTGGATCCACCAAAGGCAACACGGCTCGCCCGCTCTGCTCACAAGCGCTAATGGCAACTTGCTGCCAATGTTGTTGACGTTTGGCAAGATGCGCTGCGTTCAGCGTATGATCACTAAATTCACTTATCAGCGGGGTAATTTTATTCACCCCTAATTCCACGGCTTTTTGAATGGCAAAATCCATTCTATCACCCCGTGAAATACATTGCCCCACATGAATAAAAAGTGGTGATTCTTTATTAACTTTGACACGATCTGTAATAGCAACCTCAGCTTGATGTTTACCGATATTGACTAATTCGACGGCATAATCATATCCATCGCCATTAAATATGATAAATTCAGCGCCAACCTTTAAACGTAATACTTGGCATGTATGCCGCCAGCCGGCTTCATCTAATAAAATTTTAGCACCGATAGAAAGGTTTCCCGGTTGATAAATACGAGTTGTACGCATAATTAATCCTGTGTTGCTAAATCTATGGCAGCAAGCGCCGTTTGAGCGAGTTTAGTAATTTGCTCAGCGGTAATAATATAAGGGGGCATAAAATATACGACACTGCTTGTGGGTCGTAATAATACCCCTTGTGATAAAGCATATTGGTAAATTTTTACATTACGGCGCTCTTGCCATGGGTAGGCTACGCGCTTGGCTTTATCTTTAGCAAATTCAATCGCCACTATCATCCCACATTGGCGCACTTCGCTGATATGAGGATGATCTTGCAATCCCTCTGTTGCTGCACGTAGCATTGCAATCAGTGCCTGATTATTATCGATCACATTATTTTTTTTAAAAATATCTAAGGTCGCTAAAGCCGCACGGCAAGCGAGCGCATTGCCGGTATAACTGTGCGAATGTAAAAAGCTTTTAGCGGTAATATAATCCTCATAAAACGCTTGATAAATCGTATCAGTCGTTAACACGGCTGATAAAGGCAAATAGCCTCCGGTTAATCCTTTTGAAAGGCACATAAAATCAGGTGTAATACCAGCTTGTTCACAGGCGAATAAAGTACCAGTGCGCCCAAAGCCTACAGCGATTTCATCGGCAATTAAATGTACGTGATATTTATCACAAGCTTTACGTAATAAGCGTAAATATTCCGCATGATACATGCGCATATTACCCGCGCATTGCACTAAAGGCTCAATAATGACAGCGGCTATTTTGTCACCATGTTCAGCCAGGGTTTTCTCCATATGCTGAAATTGCCGCACTGAATAATCCCGCCAGGACTCAGCAGGCTCACGGTGATAACAATCAGGCGATGGCACGGTTAATACATCAAATAATAAACCTTGATAAGCCTCTTTAAAAATAGCAACATCGGTGACAGAAAGGGCGCCTATCGTTTCACCGTGATAACCATTGGCTAGTGCCACAAATTGATTTTTTTCAGGGCGATCACAATTACGCCAATAGTGATAACTCATTTTTAAAGCAATTTCGATACTGGAAGCGCCATTATCTGCATAAAAGCAACGCGATAAACCAGGAGGTGCCAACGTGGTTAATTGCTCTGCTAATTCAATCGCAGGCTGATGAGAAAAGCCGGCTAATATCACATGCTCAAGTTGCTGTAATTGATCCTGTAGGGCGCTATTAATAGCGGGATTACAATGACCAAATAAATTCACCCACCATGAACTTACTGCATCAAGATAACGCTTACCATCAAAATCCTCTAACCAAATACCTTCGCCCCGGCGTATTGGGATGAGGGGTAACACGGACGGGTGATCTTTCATTTGCGTACAAGGATGCCAGAGTACTTTTAAATCACGATCAATAAATTCTGCATTGTTCATGGATTACTACCTGGTGAGAATTAAAAAAACCCCGGAAAGAACCGGGGTTTAGAAAGGATAAGCAGCAATTGAGGGCAGGGTTATAACCAGTAAACGAGAATAAATAACCCTAACCACACTACGTCTACAAAGTGCCAATACCAGGCTGTGGCTTCAAAAGCAAAATGTTTTTCAGGGGTAAAATGGCCTTTCATGCAACGGAATAATATGAACAATAACATGATAGAGCCAATGGTAACGTGTGCACCGTGGAATCCTGTTAACATAAAGAAGGTTGAACCATAGACACCAGAGGCTAAGGTTAAACCAAGCTCATGGTAAGCATGTGCATATTCATAAGCTTGCACGCCGATAAAGGTCCAGCCTAGTAATACGGTGAGTGCTAAAAAAGCAATCAGCATACCGCGTGAATTTTTGCGCAATGCCCAGTGAGCGATAGTTAAGGTAACACCACTTGTTAACAACAAAAGGGTATTTATTAACGGTAAACCCATGGGATCAATCACTGCTTTAGGCCCAGCAATGGCGGGATCAGGATTGTGCATTAAAGGCCAAGCGGCTTTAAATTCAGGCCATAATATTTGGCCTGCCAATGCATGCGCACCTTCGCCGCCTAACCAATGGACAGAAAAGTGACGGATATAAAATAAGGCACCAAAGAACGCTAAAAAGAACATAACTTCAGAGAAGATAAACCATGACATGCCAAGGCGAAATGACTTATCCAATTGGGGGCTGTAAAGCCCGCCCATGCTTTCACGGATTACATCGCCAAACCAATGGTATAGCATGTAACTCAGCGTTAATAAGCCAGCGATTAATAATACATGCCCGGGAGTGTCATGGCCGTGGATCCAGTTAACCCCGCCAAGCACCATCAAAAACAAACCAATTGATCCCACAATTGGCCAATGGCTTTGTGCTGGTACGTAGTAATTACTAGGCGCTTGAGTCATCGTATAATCTCCATGTTTAAATCATTCAATAACGCGATCCTGCTTCAAGTAACGAATACGATATGGTAATTCGTTTAATTTCAGCCGGTAAATCTTTATCTATAAAAAACACTGACGGCAAATCTGCACGTTGGCCTGCTTGCAGCGTTTGCGGTGAGAAGGTAAAACATTCTGCTTTCTTCACATACCGTGCTGCTTGAAAGGGTGAAACACTAAATATAGTTTGGCTCACCACTGTTCTATTCATCAGGTTCTGGGCTTTAAAAATCACTGTTTGTACTTGGCCTGGATGTAAGTTTACCCTTTTAATATCCGGGTAAAAAGTCCAGTGTAGCCGGCTGTTAATATTTGCTACTAATTCCACCGTGATTGCTCGAGAGGTGTCAATAGTGGAAAAACTATCAATACGCACCCGCTGGTCCGTTGTTTTACCTAACAGCCCAGTGGCTTTACAAAAAGCATCATAAAAAGGAACCAGTGCAAAGCAAAAACCAAACATCAGCGCAACAATTACGAGTAAGCCGGTGATAAGTTTAGTATAATTTTTTTCTTTGTTAACCATTAATCGATACTGCCTTTGCACCCTGATGATAAAGGTATCATCAGGGGTCGTAATTTACGCTTACTTCACAACAGGTGGCGTCGTAAAACTATGATAAGGCGCAGGGGATGGTAGTGTCCACTCTAAACCATGTGCACATTCCCATACCGGCCCTGTAGCCCGTTTGCCTGATTTACCACGTATGGTATGGATCACAATATATAAAAATAATATCTGTGCCGCACCAAACAAGAAACCACCAATGCTAATGATTTTATTAAAATCAGCAAATTGTAAGGCATAATCAGGGATCCGTCGTGGCATACCCGCTAAGCCAATAAAATGCATAGGGAAAAACACCAAGTTTACGGCAATGGCAGAAAGCCAGAAGTGGATTTTACCGAGGGTTTCACTGTACATATGACCAGTCCATTTAGGTAACCAATAATAAGCAGCGGCGATAATCGAGAAAATAGCACCAGGCACTAACACATAGTGAAAATGCGCTACCACAAAGTAGGTATCATGGTATTGAAAATCAGCAGGAACAATTGCCAACATCAAGCCTGACAAACCGCCAATGGTGAACAATACAATAAACGCTAATGCAAACAGCATAGGCGTTTCAAAGGTAATACAGCCGCGCCATAAGGTGGAAATCCAGTTAAAGACTTTAACGCCGGTAGGCACCGCAATTAGCATGGTTGCATACATAAAGAATAAAGTTGCCGTCACAGGTATCCCCGTGGTGAACATATGATGCGCCCACACGATAAACGATAAAAAGGCAATCGCACTTAACGCATAAATCATCGAGGTACGGCCAAACAAAGGTTTGCGCGCAAAAGTAGGTACGATTTCAGAGATAATACCAAATGCAGGCAAAATCATAATGTACACTTCAGGATGACCAAAGAACCAGAAAATATGCTGATAAAGCACGGGATCACCACCGCCAGCTGCGTGGAAGAAGGACGTGCCAAAATGCCTATCGGTTAGCAACATAGTAACCGCACCAGCAAGCACGGGCATAACAGCGATTAACAAGAAGGCGGTAATTAACCAAGACCATACAAAAATAGGCATTTTTAACAATGTCATGCCAGGAGCACGTAAGTTAAAAATAGTAACGATAACGTTAATTGCACCCATCACAGAGGAAATACCCATCATGTGTACCGAGAAGATAAAGAAATCGGTAGAATTAGGGGAGAATGCTGTTGAGGAGCTTAAAGGTGCATAAGCTGTCCACCCGAAATTAGGTGCGCCGCCTTCCATAAAGAAGGTGCTAATCAACATGCCAAATGCAAAAGGTAATATCCAAAAGCTCCAGTTATTCATCCGAGGCAAGGCCATATCAGGCGCACCTATCATCATCGGAATTAACCAGTTAGCCAATCCGACAAAAGCAGGCATAACCGCACCAAACACCATAATAAGGCCATGCATGGTGGTTAATTGGTTAAAGAAATTAGGATCAACTAATTGTTGGCCAGGCTGGAATAATTCCGCTCGAATAATCATTGCCAATGAACCTGCAAACAAAAACATAATAAAGCTGAACCATAAATATAAGGTTCCAATGTCTTTGTGGTTAGTGGTAAATATCCAGCGGGTTATGCCTTTAGCTGGGCCATGATCATGATGCTCATCGGCATGTAGATCGTGGGAGTGTGTATCAGGTATTGCGCTCATAATACTATCCTATAAATTATATTAACTTAATGTTGTTGAAAACTAAGGTGCAGGAGCATCTTTACGTTTTTTTACGTCAAGTGGTTGCACCATATCACCAACATTATTGCCCCAAGCATTCCGTTCATATGTGATAACGGCTGCAATTTCTGTTTCGTTCAGCTGTGCTGCAAAACCTTGCATAGCTGTGCCGTTTATGCCGTGTAAAACAATATCCATATGATGGTTAATATCTCCGGTAGCCACTTTGCTGCCTTTAAGCGCTGGGAACATCGGAGGCATACCTTCACCACTGGCTTGGTGACATGCTGCGCAAGTGCGCTTGTATACTTCTTCACCTTTAGCAAATAGCTCATCTTTGGTCCAAACCTTCGAGGCCAATTCACGTTCGGCTAAAATAGAGGCTTTAGTGTCCTGAACCCACTTGTCATAATCTTCAGGAGAACGAGCATCAACAACAATCGGCATAAAACCATGGTGAATGCCGCAAAGCTCCGCGCATTGCCCGCGGTAGATCCCTGGTTTTTCAATGGTTGCCCAGTTTTCATTAATAAAGCCTGGAATGGTATCGCGTTTAAAGCCTAAATCAGGCACCCACCAGGCGTGGATGACATCATCAGAGGTAAATAAAAAGCGAATCTTACGGCCGGTTGGTACCACTAATGGTTTGTCGACTTCACGTAGATAGTGCGGGTTTTTTTCAGCAATATTGTTAATCTCATCAGCAGGTGTTGATAAGTTGCTAAAAAAGGAAATATCTTCAGCCAAGTAGTCGTACTTCCATTTCCATTGATATCCGGTTACTTGAATGGTGAGATCAGAATCTTTGGTATCTGCCATATCCAGCAAAACTCTGGTGGCTGGGAAGGCCATACCGACTAAAATTAATAACGGAATGACCGTCCAAAAAATTTCTAAGGTAGTATTCTCATGGAAATCAGCCGCTTTATGGTTGCGTGATTTGCGATGTTTTAGCAAAGCATAAAACATAATGCCAAACACCAGCACGCCAATAGCCACACAAATATAAAAAATAATCATATGGAGATGGTGCACTTCTTGACTTATAGGTGTAACACCTGAAGTCAAGTTAAGCCCATATTCTGCAACTGCGGGCCACGACATCACTGCCGCCAAAAGCCCAATTAAAGCACTAAAAATGTTACGTAACGCATGCATTGTCTATTGTCTCCGCTGCCTATGCCGGAATTTATTTTTAAAAAGGTGAACATCAGTGATCACCACTGGCTCCTAAAGACAGCCAGCGGCATAGAGTATACCATGGTGTGGTACAAAGCCAAGGGTGAATGTTGTTTTTGATGAGTGCGCTGTAGGGGGTTCCCCCCCTTCCTGTCCTTCCCCCACAAGGGGGGAAGGGACCAGTTAGATGTATTTTGATAACTATTTAGGTTTAACTTTTTTAACCAGAAGTTGGCACAAAATTTTATTAGACCGTCCCTTCCCCCCTTGCGGGGGAAGGACAGGAAGGGGGGAAACCCTCTACAACCTCGCAGCCACACTAAACCGCTTACCATCTTCCAATCGCAAAGCTGTCAATCGATTCCCCCAAGCACATCCCGTATCAATCGCATGAATCCGCGGATGATAGGTTTTCCCCTCTAGTGCAGCCCAATGGCCAAAAATAATTTGATAGGGCAGCGCTTGAAATTGAGTGTGTTCAAACCATGGCATAAAACCTTCAGGAACGTCTGCATTTTTTTGCTTATGGTGAAACTCCAACTCCCCCTCAGCCGTACAAAACCGCATACGGGTCAAGGCATTAGTGATATAACGTAACCTACCCCAGCCTTGCAAAGCATCCGACCAGCGAGAAGGTTGCTCGCCATACATATGAGCTAAAAACAAAGCAGCATCATCACTACGCAATACCTTTTCCACCTCATGTGCATAGGTACAAGCACTCGTGATATTCCATTGCGGTGGGATCCCCGCATGGACTAAAAGATAATTAAGCGTTTTATCATAATGAACTAAAGGCAGCTGTCGTAACCAGTCTAGTAACTCTTCACGATCTTTAGCAGCTAGCACATCCTGCAGAGTATCTTTTTGTTTAAGAGGCACGGCATTGGCAGCAACTGTTAATAAGTGCAAGTCATGATTCCCCAACACAGTGATAGCTTGCGCGCCTAATGCTTTAATAAACCGCAATGTCTCTAATGATTGTGGGCCTCTATTGACGATATCGCCTGTGAGCCACACACTATCTTGCGCACCAAAGGCAATAGTGGCAAGGAGATCTTGCAATTCTCTATAACAGCCTTGAACATCACCGATGGCGTAGGTTGGCATAATAATCCATCATCACTCAGTTAAGGGAGATCCCGTTGGAGCCATAAACTTTAGTGTAACTGATGTGTTCGGGCAAGCAAGCGAAACAGCGGGATTGGGGTGGTAAACATAACGCCTTTCTCATCCATAAACTCATAACTGCCTTGCATTGTTGCAAGTGGGGTTTCAAGCACAGCGCCACTGCTGTAACGAAAGCTTTCGCCGGGTTGTAGTACAGGCTGTTCGCCGACCACACCATCGCCTTTGACTTCTTCCGTATGGCCGTCGCTGTTGGTGATAATCCAGTGGCGAGAGAGGAGCTTTACTGTTACGGTATATCCAAACACATAGTGTTGCTTATCAGGTAGTGATTGTTCTTCTAGGTAATCAGGGTGAACTTGCACCTCGATAGTTCGTTTTACCGCCTGCATCATCATAATGAATAGCCGTTACTTTTGGAGTTATTTTGCTGATGTTACCTCAAGATTTTTGTTGGCACCAGCCCCGTAAACGATTTGGTCAACATTTTTTACATGATAAAAATATCATACACCGTTTAGTGGCGGCTATTAATCCACAACCGCATCAACCATTGGTCGAAATTGGGCCAGGCTTAGGCGCGCTGACCATAGCCTTATTGCCATTAGTAAAAAAAATGCAAGCGGTTGAATTAGATAGAGATGTGATCCCCCAACTGCAAGCACGTTGTCAAGATTTAGGCGAGTTGATCATTCATCAACAAGATGTACTCACCACCGATTGGCAGCAGTTAGCGCAAGGATTACCTGGCTTACGCGTCGTTGGTAATCTCCCTTACAATATTTCTACCCCATTAATTTTTCGTTTATTAGCACAATGTGATGTTATTACTGATATGCATTTTATGCTACAAAAGGAAGTGGTTGATAGATTAACGGCAGCGCCTAATACCCATGATTATGGGCGATTAAGTGTTATGGTGCAATATTACTGTTATGCCGAACGCTTATTTTTAGTGCCACCTGGTGCTTTCTCACCACCGCCTAAAGTCGATTCAGCCGTGGTGCGCTTAACGCCTTATCGTAAGCGGCCTTATGAAGTGGCTGATTTTGTATTGTTTAGAGATATTGTACGTGAAGCATTTAATAAGCGGCGTAAAACTTTAGCCAATTCTTTAAAGGGCCTAGTCAGCGCTGAACAACTTATTGCTGCAGGCATTTCGCCTCAAGCACGAGCAGAAACCTTATCTGTAAAAGATTTTGTCGCAATCACAAATGCTTTGAGGTAAACCATGGTTAACAGTAAATATGTATTCACCATAAACATCATCACCCAACAGCCAATGCCAACCCAGCTTTCCAGCAACGCTCACTCGCTGCTTTATTCCCCAATTGCTCATGCACAGTCGCTAATAAATAATACGCACGTGCGTTTGGCTCTTTATCTAAGCAATACTCCAAATAATACTGCCCTTTACCCCACAACTTTTGCACAAGGCACATAGACGCTAAGGCTAAGGCAAGTGCGGGGCGTAGGGGATCTTCTTGAAACCATTTTTCAGCGTGCGACAGTGCCTTATCCAGCGTCGGCCCAGTAATTTTCGCATAATTTTCTATTAACCCTACATTCCAGCGCGCATTTAAAGCTTGGCGTAATATTTTCTCAACCGTTTGTTGGGCTGCACTATATGCTAATAATTTACAGGTATAAATTTGCAATACCATAGATTCGCTTTTTAATTCACTAGGAACTTTTTTCCAATAAGCCCGCAGCGCTTCATAATTATCAAGGCGAGTAATCATCGCCTGATGCGTTTGCTCTAATAAAGCACGATATTCAAATTCATTAATTACTTGTCGTTTTTTTAATGCAGGTAATAACAATTGCAAAGCCGCCCAATTTTGGCTCTCCACATAAATCGTTTTTAATAAGCTTAATAATTGAGGGTTATCACCTGCCACATCGCGCAAGCGTTCTAAGCGCTGCTCGGCGATCCCTAATTTTTGCTCTGCCAATAATAATTTGGCCTCTGTCAGTGTAATGGCCACATCAGCCTCTGGATTGACTACTCTTGCTTGCTGCAAATACTGATGGGCTTTTTCGTTATGGCCTTCTTCATGAGCTGCTACAGCAGCGCCTAAGGTATTGATTAACGTAGGATTGCTTTGCAGCGTTTTATCAAAATAATGCTGCGCTTTATGCCAATCGCCCATTAATAAATTGATTAATCCTGCTTGGCTAAACACCTGATGCTGCTGACGACGGCGTTGCCCTAACCAGGCGCGCCAATTAGATGGCAATGCAAAAAAGCTTGCCAATAAGCGATAGCTTATCCGTAGTAGGCAATAAATCACCGCTAATATCACTAAAAATGCCCAAGCAGTCATCTCGATGCTCCACGCATCAAAGGCAATTAACACATAGCCTGGCTCATAGCTAATTAAAACGCCTAGCCCTACGGCGATGGTTAATAGAATGAGTAATTGATATACGCTTTTCATGGTTTTGTCCCTGAGCGAGTGTCTGCAGGATTAGCTTGTGCTAATTGATCTAACTGTTGGCGTAATGCCGTTATATTAACCTTGGGTAATGCAGGGGATACGCTCTGTAGGCTTGCTAATTTTTCTTGGATCCCTTTAATAGCATCCGCTTGCGGTAAATCAGCCATTAAATCGCTGGCTTGTTGTAGGGCAATATGGTAATTATCCGCATCGTGTTGCAAAGCCGCTACGAGTGCTTGCTGTAGTAATGTCATGATTAAGTACCGCTCAGCATGTTGCTCAGTAATTGGCAAGGGTGGTTGGAAGTCACGTTCATGATGCTCTACCCGAATAAATTTTGATAAAGATTGCCAGCTCTTAGTGAGCGCCTCGCGCCAAAAGCTATCAGAGCTAGTTGTTTTAACAATGGGCTGCTCTTTAGGGCTATCTATCTCAAATGTGGGTGTCCTATAAGG
>Ga0302307_10001620_pt1 | contig 13945 bp, 12 predicted proteins | sample III_Palsa_E3_2_FD_200530 | JGI IMG/M metagenome (GOLD analysis project Ga0302307, IMG submission 200530) | Peat permafrost microbial communities from Stordalen Mire near Abisko, Sweden - III_Palsa_E3_2 | ecosystem: Environmental > Terrestrial > Soil > Palsa > Peat permafrost | place: Sweden... | reverse complement strand
GGGTCGTAAGCTTTCCAAATCGACTTTGGCGACGAGTTTGCGGGATTTGCGCGCCGGCGGAGCGACGCCAAAAGACATCAGGCGCTTGGTCGGGTTAGCGGCCTGATGGTTCGGCGGAGATGATCCGGTACCAGCGGGGTCGCGGCATTGAAATCCGCGGCGAAGCCGGTATTCCGACACGATTCTGTTCCACATTGGCGGCCGTAGGGGATATGGCGCGGATGAGGGCCAAAAAGCCGAGCCGCAAACCGGGGCGAGTTCGCGGCCGGCCAAAACGCCACACGCGGGAGCGCGGCACCGCGCTCGCGGCCTACGCGCATGACGTCCGCACCGCGCTCACCGGCATTCTTGCGTTAAGCGAATTGCTGGCCAGTTCCGATTTCGGCGAACGCGAACGGCAATGGGCGCTGACGATCAAGAGCAGCGCCGAGCATCTTGTCGCTCTATCGACCTCGATCATCGAGACCGCCAAGGCCGAGTCGGGCACGCTGACGCTGGCCGCGACGCCTTTCCAGCCGCGCCGCTTGATCGAGGACCTGGCGGAGTTGCTTTCAGCGCGTGCGCAGACCAAAGGCTTGTCCTCTGAGGTGACGATCGCCGATGATTTGCCGAAGACTCTTATTGGCGACGCCGTGCGGCTGCGCACCGCGCTCGAGAATCTCCTCGATAATGCGGTGAAGTTCACCGAACACGGCGTCGTGCGCTTTGATGTGCGCGCCGCGGACGCGGCGCGCCGTTGCGCCCGCCTTATCTTCAGCGTGGCCGACAGCGGCATCGGACTTACGCCCGCTGAGATCAAGCGTCTGTTCCGTCCTTTCCGGCAGCCGAATGCCGCGGTGGCGCGGCGCTTTGGCGGCGCCGGGCTTGGGCTTGCGCTTGTCAAGCGCTTGGCGAAGCTCATGGGCGGCGACGTTACCGTCAGTAGCAGCCGTGGCCGCGGCGCGACTTTCCGTTTTTCGGTCGTGGTGCCGCTCGCACCTGCGGAAGCGCCGGGCCGTAACGATCGCCCGCGCAAGGACAAATCAACGCGATCGCTTGCGATCCTGTGCGCGGAACACAATCCTTATGGTCGCGTCATTCTGAACACGATTCTCGGCGAGCTTGGTCACCGTGCCGATTTTGTCGGTTCCGGCGAGGAAGCTGTTGCCGCAGTGGCGCGCGGCTACGATGCGGTGTTGATGGATGTAGGTCTTGCCGGCACCAATGGTGCGAACACCGTGCGCCGCATTCGCGCGCTCCCCGGCGTAGCGGCACGCACGCCAATCATAGCGCTGTCCGGCCATCCGGACGCGGATGACGAACAAATAGCGCGCGCCGCCGGCATGGATTTCTACGTGCGCAAACCGGTCAGTCCGAGCGGGCTGGCGGCGGCGCTCGCTGCGGTCGTCGCGAAATAGAATCCTCTGCTACCCGGCGATGGCCGCGATCGGCGCAGGTCCTTCGGCCATCGCGATCAGCTCCGTGGCGGATGTTGCGGGCGTGTCCGTAAGCGAGAGCGCGTAGCGTATGGTCACGCCGTCGTTGTCAATTTCGCTGAACCCCAGGCGAGGATAAAGGTTACGCACCAACGCATTTTTCGGCGAGGCGATGTATTCGCCGATGAGCCGGCGTGCACCGAGAGCGCGTGCGCGCGCCGCGAGGTCGGCAACGATGGTCTCTTCCACCTTGCGGCCGAGCACGCGGCACGACATCAGCCAGAGATCGATGCGAGCGTCTTGGTCCGAGTCGCGCGCAACCGCCGCGACGCTGATGATGCCGTTGTCGCCGAACCGATCGGTGAGCCGGTAGCAGCGGCCGAAGCCGCTGCGCACCGCGCTGGCGAGTTCACCCCAATTATAGCGGCGCGTGGTCAGGTTGAATTGATTGGTCTTGTGAATAAGCTCGATGACGCGCTCGCGCGCCTCTTTCAGCTCTGCGCTCTGCAAAATCATTTTCAGGTCGCGCAGAAATTCCTGGTAATCGCCGGCGTCGTAGCGCGCCGCCTCGCGCGCGACGTTCTCCGCGTACATGCGGGTCCGTCCACGGGATTCGTCGGTCGCGAGCCGATGGTCGAACAAGCCGCTTCGTTCGAGAACCGGCACGCGCTGCGCGGGATCGTCGGGCAGGTCGGGGGCGGCAATATCCGGAAAGCGCCGCAACACCTCGGCACGCTCGACCGGATTATCGTCGAGGAACACGACGCCCGCGGTCGAAAGCTGCAGCCGTTCGAGGATACGGCCGAGGCTGGACGATTTCGGTTCCCAATGAATTTCCGCGGCGGCAAAATCTTGCCTGCGCAAAATCATCTCCGGGCGTTTGTCGAAAACTTCTTGCGCGGCGGCCGGATCGTTCTTGCTGGCGATGGCGAGCAGGATTCCCTTGGCGTGCAGTCCGGCTAGGAAGGCCTGGAGCCGCAAAAAATGCCGCCCCTTACCGGCGGCGTCGAGCTGCAAGCCGTCACAGCCGTCGTCGCCGACGCGGCCGCCCCAAAGGGTGTCGTCGAGATCGACGACCACGAGTTTGCAGCGCGGGGCGGTGGCTCCAACCACGGCGTTGGCCAACAGTCCGAGCAACGCCGGTGTGCGGTCGGGATGAAAGGGCAGCTTCGCGGCGTCGTAAAAGCGGTCGTCGAACCAGCCAGCCGCGCCGATGGTACGGATCAGCGGCGCGATATCGAGGAGTGTGACGCGCGGCACGGTGAAGGCTTTCCGTAAGCCGTCGGTGACCTCGCGCCGCCAAGCGTACGCCGAGCCGGCGTCCGACATCTCGTCGATCAGCGGTTCCGGTAATGTGATGAGGAACTGGGCATCGTTCGCCCGCAACGCCGCTTTGACTGCGGCGTCGACGGCTTCGACGACGGCCTCGGGCCTCCGCAGTGAGCCATAGGCGAGTTCGATCGAGGACAGCGCAAGCACGATATGAGTGGGTGCAAACGCATGGAGCGGCGAACCGGTGTCGAGCAGTTCGGCGCGCCATTGGTTGTAGGGGCTTTCGTATATATCCGCCGCGAAACCTTGCGCGGCCAGAGCGACCGGAAACCCGGCGGCGAGAAACTGGGTGGAATAGTTTCCAGTCAGCGCCAAGCGGAGTTTTGGTGCGGCCGGCGGTAAGGACAAGCCTGCGGCTGCGTACTCACTGGCGGCGGCGGACAGCTGTTGCAGCGTGCGCGCCGCGCGATAGCGCGTCAGAACGTCGTCCAGTGTCTTGGTTTCCGCGCTCATCACCCGGTCTTGCCGTTTATGCTTGCGCGCCCCGTTCTTGCAGCAGCGTCACCAGCTCGCCGACATTGCGCAGATGGGCGAGTTCGTCCGTCGTCAGTGCGACGCCGAGCTGCGTCTCGATCTCGACCACGAGAATGATGTGTTTCAGAGAATCCCACAGTGGAACCTGCGACGCATCGAGTTCATCTCGCAACACCAGATTTGGATCGATGACACTGCGAAAAATCGGCTCCAGTTTGCGCACCAACGCCTCTCTGCTCACAGGCATGAGTCTTCCTTTTCCGCGCTCGTTTTAGGCGCTGGCCCGGCGCTGAACAAGTCCTCGCACGGCCGCGGGTACCGGGTGAAACGTTGGTGTATTTCGATGCAATCGTGCTATTCGCGCAGCGCTGAACTAAATTGCTTGACGGCAGCAACGGGGCAACCGAACACGGAAATACGCCTATTGACTGCGGGCCGCGCATGACCACCGAACGCCGTTATCGATCAGTGCCGCTTCACCGGCGATGGATGCACGACATCATCCATAACGGCAAGAAAGCGCATATTATGGGTTGCTCGTGGCGGATCAATGTCGCGCCGCTTCTCGGCGCGCGCGCATCGCTCCTGCCGCCACCCGCTTGGACCGCGCTCTGGACGAAGGCGCTGGCGCTGGTCGGGCGACGGCGGCCGGAATTGCGGACGCTTTACCTGCCGCTGCCGTGGGCGCGCCTCTATGTCCATCCCGACATTGTTTGCACGATCGCCATCGAACGTACGTGGCAAGATGCGGCGGCGGTGTTTTTCGAGCAATTCGCGGCGGCCGATCAGCGCTCGTTGCATGAGCTCGATGAAATGCTGCGGCAATTAAAACAGCAGCGCGTCGAAGATATCGGCAGTTTCCGCCGCCTCATCCGTTTCGCGCGCCTGCCGGTCCTCTTGCGCCGGCTGATCTGGAGTCTCGCGCTCTCGTGGTCTGGGCCGTTCCGTACGCGTTATTTCGGCTCGGCCGCGCTCAATCCGTTTCCGGTTGGCGGCCACATGAGCCAATCGGCTATGCCGGTTTCCTTCATGCTTTATTTCGGCCTGATCGAACCAAATGGCGACGCCGACATCGAGATTTTCTACGACCATCGCGTCATGGACGGTGTCCAGGTCTACCGCATCGTGCGCGATCTGGAAGCGACAATGAATCGCGACATTGTCGCAGAACTGAAGGACTCCGTACCATCAACCGCTTGATGAAGCCGGCGCCGCGTCTTCGACGATGCGGACCAGATCGCTCATGATGCGGTTTAATTCAAAATCCTTCGGGGTGTAGACAGCCGCTACGCCCGCCTCTTTCAGGGCGCTCGCGTCTTCCGGCGGAATGATGCCGCCGACCACCACCGGAATGTCGACGTTGGTTGCCTCGCGCAGCCGGCTCACCACGTCCTTTACCAGCGGGAGGTGGCTGCCTGACAGGATCGACAGTCCGACGACATGCGCTTTCTTCTCAACGGCCGCTTCGACAATCTCCTCCGGGGTGAGCCTGATCCCGTCGTAAACTACCTGCATGCCGGCGTCGCGGGCGCGCACTGCGATCTGCTCGGCGCCGTTGGAGTGGCCGTCGAGTCCAGGCTTACCCACCAGGAAAGTCAGCCGGCGTCCGAGCTTGCGCGACACGCGGTCGACCTCGCCGCGGATGTCGTCGAGGCCTTCGACGTCGTTACGCATAGCTCGGCCGACGCCAGTCGGCGCGCGGTATTCGCCGAACGCTTCGCGAAGCATCCAGCCCCACTCGCCGGTGGTAACGCCGGCCTTCGCGCATTCGATCGACGCCGGCATGATGTTGTCCCGGCCGGCGGCCGCACGTTTGAGTTCGGTCAGCGCTGCCTTGACTTTCGCGTCATCGCGTTGCGCGCGCCAGGCTTCGAGCCGCGCGATTTGGTCTCGCTCGGCCTCCGGCGATACCGTCATGATGGCGTCGATACCGCCGGTCAGCGGCGAGGGTTCGGTCTCGACATATTTGTTGACGCCGACGACGATTTGCTCGGCCCGCTCGATCGCCTCGAAACGAGCGCTGGCCGAGGCCACCAGTTGCTGTTTCATGTAACCGGTTTCCACCGCCTCGATCGCGCCGCCCATCTCCTCAAGGCGCTTGAGCTCCTTCTTCGCCTCGCTCTTAAGCTCCTCGACCTTGGCGTCAATCGCCTTGGATCCATCAAACAAGTCGCCGTATTCGAGGAGGTCGGTCTCGTAGGCAAGAATTTGCTGCATGCGCAGCGACCATTGCTGGTCCCACGGCCGCGGTAGCCCAAGCGCCTCGTTCCAGGCCGGCAGCTGGACGGCCCTGGCGCGCGCTTTCTTTGACAGCGTCACGGCGAGCATCTCGATCAGGATGCGGGCGACGTTGTTCTCCGGTTGCGGCTCGGTCAATCCCAGCGAATTGACCTGCACGCCATAGCGAAACAGCCGCTGCTTCGGATCGGTGACGCCATAGCGCTCGCGCGTGATCTCTTCCCAGAGGTCGACGAAGGCGCGCATCTTGCAGATTTCCGTGACGAACCGCATGCCCGCGTTGACAAAGAACGAAATGCGCCCGACGACTTCACCGAATTTTGCTTGCGTCACCTCGCCGGATTGCTTCACCGTGTCGAGCACGGCGATTGCGGTGGCGAGCGCGTAGGCGAGCTCCTGTACCGGCGTCGCGCCCGCCTCCTGAAGGTGATACGAGCAGATGTTCATCGGATTCCACTTCGGCAGTTCGCTCGTCGTGAAGATCGCGATGTCCTTGATTAGGCGCATCGACGGCGCCGGCGGGAACACGTAAGTGCCGCGTGACAGATATTCCTTGATGATGTCGTTCTGGATTGTGCCTTGGAGCGCCTCGCGCGGCACGCTCTGCTCGTCGGCTACCGCGATGTAGAGCGCCATCAACCACGCCGCGGTGGCATTGATGGTCATCGAGGTGTTCATTTTGGCGAGCGGAATGCCGTCGAACAGCGCGCGCATGTCGCCGAGATGATTGATCGGCACGCCGACCTTGCCGACCTCGCCGCGCGCTAACACGTGATCGCTGTCGTAACCGGTCTGTGTCGGCAGATCGAACGCGACGGAAAGGCCGGTCTGGCCCTTGCTCAGATTTTTTCGGTAAAGCTCATTCGAATCTGCCGCCGTCGAATGCCCGGCATAGGTGCGGAAAATCCAAGGCTTGTCGCGGCGCGGCGCTTGGCCGGTCGGTAGTTCGCTGGATTGCTGGTCGCGGTGCGACGCGTCATTCATCGGTGTAACCCGCATTCCGGCGCACGCAATGTGACGCGAATTCTATTGCGGCGCAACAACTGTTCCGGCCTCGGCAGGCCTTGCAAATGGTGTTCAATGCGTGGTGTCGCCCTCAGCCGCGCCGCCTTTCTGCAAGTACATCTCGCCGAGATGCGCGATTGTATGGGCGAGCACGTTCGCCTGGTCGTCCTCAGGCACGAAGGTCAGGATCATGTCCGCGAGGCTCTCGGCCATACGGGCGGCGATATCCGCGGCGTCCGCCGTGTCGGCTTTATCAATGTATTTTTGCACGATTTCATTGATATCGCAGTGAAGACAGTCCGACATCTGGCCGCTCTTTCCTGGTGGCAAAACGCAAATATGGGGATTCTAGCGGCAAAATCAGCAGGCCGGTTACGTGGTCGGACCGCAATTGGCGGTATCGCCCGAAACCAATTTAACGCTTAGTCGCGCCGCTCGGCCGTGAGTTCCGCTCTGGCGCGGCTGTGGCCGACCACAGGCGCGGCCTTGCATTATGTTGCCACCCGGCGACGGGCGTTGCGATTTGCTCACCTGCATCCGCGCAATTGTCAGTATCCGTAGACGGGTCGTTTATAACCCGCGCCGATTATTTGCCGGAAAGTCGTGGTTACGCGCGGCAGGAGCGGCATTGGGGCGTTAGCAAATGTTCGGCACGGCGCCGGTTGGGTGCAAAGAATGACGCTGGATCTTCCGACCCTGATGGTGATGCAAAGTTTCGCGATGGCCAGCGCCGGCGCGGTGCTGCTGTTTGCCTGGGCGCAGAACCGAGTGGTGTCGTCGCTGGCGCTTTGGGGCGTTGCCGATTTTTCTGCCGCCGCGGGAATCTTGTTGTTGATGTTCGCGGTCGAACTCGAACAACCGGCGTTGTCCGCGGTTGGCGGCGCGCTACTGTGCACACAGTCGGGTTTGATCTGGAAAGCGGTGCGAAATTTCGACGGCAAGCCGGCGCCGCTCGTACTCGTATTTCTCGGCGGTGCGCTCATTGTCACCGCCGGGGCGATCCCGCTCGTTCGCGAGTATGCAGGCTCCGTGGCGTTGGCCGGCGGCGCCGTCTACACCGCCATTACCGCGATAAGCCTGTGGCGCGCTCGCGGCGACGGATTGATTGCCCGCTGGGCGCTTTTCAGCTTCGCGACCACGCATGCGTTGGCCTTGTCAGTGGGAACGCTGTCGACATTCATTGGCACAACCGGGCAAGATTCGGTTCCACAGCTCGCCAGCCTTTTCGGCTTTATTTATTTCGAAAGCGTCGTGTTTGCGCTCGGCACTGCGGTGTTTGCGCTCGCCCTGATCAAGGAGGCGGCAAGTCTTTTTGCCGCTAGCACCGACGCGCTGACCGGTGTCGCCAATCGCGCCGCTTTGCTCGGCAGCGCCGAACGGGCCATGCAGCGCTGCCGCCAGGACGGCGCGCCGATCGCAGTGGCGATGTTCGATCTCGATCGTTTCAAACGCATCAACGATCTGCACGGCCACGCCGTCGGCGACGAGGTGTTGCAGAAATTTTGCGAGATTGCGACCGCGGCGCTGCGGCCGCAGGATTTGTTCGGACGCCTTGGCGGCGAGGAGTTCGCCGCGGTCATGCCGGGATGCGGCCTCGAGGCAGCTTGCGCCCGCGCCGAACGCATTCGCGCCGCCTTCGTCGAAGCCTCCAAGTTTATCCGCGGTCGTCGGGTCAACGCGTGTGTCAGCGGAGGTGTCTCGGCAAGCGAGGCGGCCGACGAAATGTTCGACGTTCTGCTCGAACAAGCCGACGCCGCGCTTTACGCGGCCAAAGCGGATGGGCGAAACCGCGTCAAGCGCGCCGTGAACGCCGTCCCGGCCGGAGAGAAGTCGAATATTTTCCGCGTGGCTTGAACCCGATGGGGCGACGGTGAACAGCGCACACCTCGCGCGTTAACCGCGCTGTCCGCGCTCGCCGGCAAGGATCAGCGCCCAGAACACCTTGTATTTCGAGCTCGGCGAATAGACCGCGGCAATGCCCATGCGCGTGACCGAGGCATTGAGCATATTGGCGCGGTGCGGCGGTGAATCGCGCCAGCCGGAAAACGCTTCCGCCAGCGTGTGGTAGCCGGCCGAAATGTTCTCGACCGCGACGCTGCCGCGGAAGGCTGAGTCTTTGATGCGTTCCTGAAACGGCCGGCCGATATCATGATCCATTCGATCATGCGCCGCCATGGCGTGTGCCTGCTCGCCCGCAAGCCGCATCAGTTCAGGATCGACGGCCAGCGGACCGAGACTGTTGTTGCCGCGATACCCGGAAATCATGGAGGCGGCCGCCGCCGCGTCGACCGTCACGTCGGTTTGCGCGAGGTCCTGATAAAATGTCGGCTGCTCAGGCGGAGCTTTGCTGGCGCATGCGGCGAGTGCTGCGCTCACGAGGATGACGCAAAAGCAGAGCAAATCGGACGGGCGTTTCATCTATTTCGAGTAAGCGGTTGGCGATTTTCGGAGAGCGTAACGGCGCGCGGTGTCGGCGACGTTCTACGCGCTCACGCTTCTATCCGCAAATGACAGGACCGCCCGCCGTGCGATTAACGCGGCGATGACGAGAATTGCCGCGAAGCCGACCGGAGCTTTTACGAAGGGAAAGATCAAAATCAAGAAGCACGCGAAGCCGATACCGGCCCATTCATGCGTCAAAAATCCGTGCGCGCGGCCAAGCCTGAAAAGGAACGCGAGCGGAACGGCCAAGACCACGAGATCGTAGGTGTAGAGATAGGGCGTCGCCAGCATAGCGGCGGTGCCGAGCGCCGCCGCCTTGATCTCTTCGCCGCCTCGGCTTCGCCACAACGTGGCAACCGCTATTGCCGCAGCGAGCGCGACCGCCGCCTGGACGCACCAGGCTAGAGCTTCGCTACCGCCGAGCGTGCGGACCGTGCCGAACGCCGTCTGCATCTTGCCAAGATCAGCCGCGCCTTCCGACAAGAACGCCTGTTCGGTGTGGCCGATATTGGCGAAGAACGCCAGCCAGGTATCAGTGCCGAAGGCAAGCCAGCTCGCGGCCGCCATCAGCGCCGCCGTCACTGTAGCGGCGGCAAAAGTTCGCCAATGCCCACCGGCCGCGAGTGCGACCGGAAACAGAAAGCCGAGATGCGGCTTGTAACTCAGAAGTCCGATAAGAATGCCGGCGACGATCGGCCGCCGGTCGAGCAGAAAAAGCGCGCCGCCGAAAAGCCCAGCAGTCAAGAATCCATTTTGGCCGACGATGAAGTTGCTGAGTATCGCGGGAAAGGCGGCCGCGAGCAGATAGCCGCTGCGATCGCCGATGATGGCGCGAATTGCGGCGAGGTAGATTGGGAAGGTGCCGAAGACCCAAACGGCATAAGCGGTCGCAAATGACAGGAGCGCCAAGCCTGCAGCGACGAACAGAAATGGCGGCGGGTAATGCCAGCCGAAATAGCCGGCGAAGGGATGGCCGACCGCCGCTTCCTCGACGATCTTGTGCGTCGGCCAGTCGTAGGCGGATGCGGGGTGGCCTTCGAGCACCAGCCGTCCCGCGGCCCACACGTTGACGAAGTCGGACTGCACGCCGGTGCCGTCGGGTGCGACGATCCAAATGCCGTGCAGATAACAGGCAGCGAGATAGACCACGTGCGCGACCACGAGCGCAAAAGCGACGAGCTCCAGCGGACGCGAGAGCTTGGCGTCAGCGACGTGTCCCGGCGAAGACGCGTAGAGCGCCATGGGCTTTCGGCCTTCTCTTTGCGGGCATGAGCCGGAAGGCGCAAAGCCTCGATTTCCGGAAACATCATGCGCCGCGAAGGCGCGAAGCTAGTCCGGACGGTCTTGAAGAATCTTTAATCGTTTTCGCGCGAGGCGAACGCGCCTAGGCGCGCCGGACTAGGCGCACAATGAGCAGCAGAATCACCGCGCCGATGAAGGCATCGATAATGGCTGCGATAAAGCCGCCGCCGATAAAAATGCCGAGCCGCGGCAACAGCCATCCGGCGATGACGGCGCCGATGATGCCAACGATAATGTCACCGATCAGTCCAAAGCCGCCGCCCCTGACAACCGTGCCGGCGAGCCAACCGGCAATCGCTCCGACGATCAGCCAAATAATGATGCTCTCTACGCCCATTGCATCCCCCCGATTACCGATGACCTCTGCGAAAAAGAGTCCGCGAATGCCGACGTCCCGACCTTACCGGTTGCGGCTTATTCTGTCAGCCCTTCGTGGGATCGCCCTGTTGATGGAACACTCGCCCTCCGAAGTGCTTATTGCACTGCAACATTAACTACGGCACACTCACGCCTCTTGTAAGTGTGGAGATCAGCCGGAGCCCGTCATGGCCGTCGCCCAGCAAAAGCGGCCTTCAGCCGCGCCGCTTAAGGACCTTTACGACATCGGCGAGATTCCGCCGCTTGGGCATGTGCCGCCGCAAATGCACGCTTGGGCCATTCGCAAGGAGCGCCACGGGCCGCCGGAAAAATCCATGCAGCGAGAAGTGCTGCCGACGTGGCCGATCGGCGAAGACGAGGCGTTGGTCTACGTCATGGCCGCGGGCGTCAACTATAACGGCGTGTGGGCCGGGCTCGGCGTGCCGGTTTCCCCGCTCGACGGACATAAGCATCCATTCCACATCGCCGGCTCCGATGCCTCCGGCGTGGTTTGGGCCGTGGGCCCAAAAGTGAATCGCTGGAAAGTCGGCGACGAAGTCATCGTTCACTGCAATCAAGACGACGGCGACGACGAGGACTGCAACGGCGGCGACCCGCTGCTCTCGCCGTCGCAGCGTATCTGGGGCTATGAGACGCCTGACGGTTCCTTCGCGCAGTTCTGCCGCGTGCAGTCGCGCCAGCTCATGCAGAAGCCGCCCCATCTGACTTGGGAAGAAGCGGCGTGCTACACGCTGACGCTTGCCACCGCTTATCGCATGCTGTTTGGCCATGCGCCACATACGTTGAAGCCCGGCGACAACGTTCTGGTGTGGGGCGCCTCCGGCGGTCTCGGCGTCTTTGGCGTCCAGCTCGTCGCCGCCTCCGGCGCCAACGCCATCGGCATCGTCTCCGACGAATCAAAATCCGAATATGTTTTCAATCTCGGCGCCAAGGGCGTGATCAACCGCAGCAAATTCAACTGCTGGGGCGCGATGCCGAAAGTTGGCACGCCGGAATACGATGTCTGGGTGAAAGAGGCGCGGAGCTTCGGTAAGGCAATCTGGGAAATAACCGGCAAACGCGACGTCGACATCGTGTTCGAGCATCCGGGCGAAGCGACCTTCCCGGTATCGTGTCTGGTGGTCAAGCGCGGCGGCATGGTGGTATTTTGCGCGGGCACGTCGGGCTATAACATCACGTTCGATGCGCGTTACGTGTGGATGCGGCAGAAACGGGTGCAGGGCTCGCACTTTGCGCATCTGAAACAAGCGAGCGCCGCCAACCGTTTCGTCATGGACCGCCGCATCGATCCGTGCATGAGCGACGTGTTTCCGTGGACCAAGATCCCCTACGCGCACGAACTTATGCGTACCAACAAGCACAAACCGGGCAACATGTCGGTGCTGGTCAATGCGCCGCGTCCGGGCTTGCGCAATTTCGACGACGCGCTGGAAGCGGCGTCATTGCCGGAACTGGCCAGCCAAGTCATCCGCGCCTAAGGGTGCGGTTAGACGGGCAGCAGCGCGGTCGCAAGAGCCCTCTGCACGGCATGTGCTTTTCGCCAGCGGATGTAGCTTAGCGTCGCGCGTTCGGTAGCCGCTTTGCATGACGACGCGAAGCCGAGTAGCAGAAACGCCGCCCACAAAACCCAATTCGCCAACTCGACCGCGCTGACAGCGAGGACGATGGCGCCGCGGCCGAGCAATTTAATGATGGCTCGCGTTTTGCCGCCTTTGGCTGCCGCGAGCCGCGCGAAGCGCGACACGTCCTCAGGCGTCTCGGCTACTTTCAGACTATCGAGTGCGGCACTCGCGCCGGCTTTGCTTTCGACACGGCCGACGTCGCCAGCAAGATCGGCGAGACCTCCTGCCTCTTCCACCTTAACGATATCGCGCGCGACGCGGGTCACAAGCGCGGGATTAAGCCGGCCGGTGCGGCGCGCAACTTTGAAAAGCGTGGCACCGGCCCGCGCCGGAACTCCTGCGCCGAGCGTGGCATAAGTTCCCGCAGTAATCGCCAGCCCGACGCCGGCGAGACCGAGTATCCACGCATCGGCGTGCTGGCCGGTGAGATAGCGCGTGCCTTCGCGGGCGGCATCGCGGATATCGCCGAAGACGAAGAGGTCGCCGAAGGCCGTACCGGCCAAACTTGCGACATCGACAGGTTCGCCGGTCCATAAGCCTTGCACGAAGCGGCCGGCGGTATGGCTGAGCGAGGCGTCTTCAACTTGCGCGGCCTTGACCCGATCGGCTAGCGCCGGATCGATGGCGACCCCGCGGTCGGCGGCGAGATCGGCGAAGCTCTGCGCAAGATCGCTGTCATCCGCCACAAGCGCTGCGCTGATTTCGCGCTCGGCAACGTCTTGATTGAAGCCTCGGCTAAGCGCCTGTTCGGCGATGGCGACTGGATCGTCCGCGGTGGCAGTCTCGTACGCGTCGGCGCCGCCGCGAATGGCGAAGAATGCTGCCGCTGCGAAAAGCGCGACGCCCGCAAAAGAAAACAGTGGATGTTGCGCGACGCGAATGATTCTCACTTGCCGTCCCCGGACCTTCGTCGCGCCGCATCGGGCGCACGTTGGGACGAAGCCTAAATTCGTGGCTTTTTAGCAGCGGATTAGCTTCCGTTGCCCTCTCGCGCGCGGTCGATCGCGGCGTTAAGCTCGCCGCCATAGATGAAGATCCAGGCGCTGTAATAGAGAAACACCAGCGCGACCATCGCCGAGGCGAGGCCGGCGTAATAGGTGACATAAGTGTAAGCGAAGCTCGCGAGGTAGCGGCCGAAGGCGGTGCCGCAGACGAGCCACAGCACTAGCGTTGCCATAATCCCGGGCCATACGCGGCTGATGCCGCGGCGTCCGGCGGGCAACCACATGTGCAGGAGAAAGAGGGCAAACGCGATCACCACGGCGCCGATGCCGAAACGCGCAAAGTCGTAATGGGATTCGAGCGGCGCGATCCACGGCGCATATTTGATCGCTGTTTGGAAAATCAGCGGCCCTAGCACCACCAGGAAGGCAAGCGCCAACATGGAAAAAGCGCTGATCAGGACGTAGCCAATCGACTCAAGCCGCAACAACCACCAGCCGCGGGTTTCCTGCAAGCCATAGGCGCGATTGAGCCCGATGCGCAGGCTCTCCACGCCGCTTGAGGCAAAATAAACCGAGAACACGGCGCCGAGCGTCAGGACGCCGCCGTGGGCCGTGGTGAGTACATTGTGGATCTGGGCGGCGATCGGCGTCGCCACCTGTTGTGGCCAGACGGCGAACATGAGGCGCGCCACTTCGTCGGCGAGATTGGAGGAGCCGACGAAACCGGCGATCGCCGTCACCACAATGAGAAACGGGAACACCGCCAGCAGCACCGAGAGTGAAATGTGGCTGG
>Ga0302307_10001617_pt1 | contig 13970 bp, 17 predicted proteins | sample III_Palsa_E3_2_FD_200530 | JGI IMG/M metagenome (GOLD analysis project Ga0302307, IMG submission 200530) | Peat permafrost microbial communities from Stordalen Mire near Abisko, Sweden - III_Palsa_E3_2 | ecosystem: Environmental > Terrestrial > Soil > Palsa > Peat permafrost | place: Sweden... | reverse complement strand
CGAGCCCTTTACGGACAAACCCTGCGCCGTTATTCAGCCCGATCTGTTGTCCCTTCAGAACTGCCGATGGATGGAAGGAAGAAAGATAGAAGGCCGGGTAGCTGCCGGCCATCAGCCCACAGAGTATACCGATGGCGAGCATGCCGGTAAGATGAGAAGGAGTAAAGAGATCGAAGACCAGGTGCTTGGCAAATACGGTGTTGAAACCCGGCAGGAAAATATAGACCAGTCCTACAGCCAGTGCTACGGCGATAAAGGACATGACCAGTGCTTCGAGGATAAACTGGCGGATCAACGCCTTTCGCAATGCGCCGAGGGTTTTTCTCACTCCGATCTCCCGGGCGCGATGACCAGCCCTGGCCGTAGCAAGGTTCATGAAATTGATACAGGCGATGATCAGGATAATCCAGGCAATCGTGGCAAAAAGCCTTACATACCTAATGCTGCCACCGTCGGGGTGGCCGTTTGTATAGTTCGCGTACAGATGCCAGTCGTTCATAGACCACAGCAGGCAGTTAGCGTTGGCATACAACTGAGCTTTCGGACGAAGTACCTTTGTCAGCTGTTGATTGATCCTGTTGACATCGGTACCTGGTTGCAGTTCTACAATGGTACGAATGCCATAGGTAGCCCAGTTATTCAGCCATGGGTTATTTTCCACGAAATTCGCCACCGGCGCCAGATAATCGAACCGAAGCGAAGCATTGGGAGGCTGGTCTTTTACCACCCCTATGACCGCGTAATCCTGCTCGTTATTGAGGCGCAGGGTTTTGCCGACCGGGTCGGCATCGCCAAAGTATTTTTGGGCCAACTTTTGCGACAGCACTAAAGTATGGGGGTTGTTAAACCCGGCAGCGCTGCCTTTGACGAAAGGCAATTGAAACATCGAGAAAAAGCTGGTATCGACATAGAAACCGTTTTCATAGGTAGCCTTATCTTTCAGGGCAAAGAGGCTCCTTCCATCTCCAAGGCGGGTGTTATTGACGAGACCCGGTATGGTGCCCCTGATGGCATCCGACATATTGCCGGGTACGGAGGTATAGCTTTCGATCCTGCCGGAGTAGTCGATGTTCATCCGGATCGTATAGATCTCGTTATGCTTGGGATATTGGCGATCGAAGGACAGCTCATCCGCCACCCACAAAAAGATGAGGACGGCGCAGGCGATGCCCAGGGCGAGACCGGCTACATTCAGCAAACCGTATACTGGATTGCGCCGGAGGCCGCGGAAAATGGTAAGCAGGTAATTCTTAAGCATATTCAGTCGGCTGCCAAGAAAATGCCAGTTTTATTGGGCTTTGTCTATCAATAAGTTGACAGAACTTTTTGGCTTTTGAGTGTCCGATAGTGAACACCAACTGTGCGCTTTAATTATAACCCGCTGCCCCCCGATCTGTTTTCGTCATTCATTTGCGATTCACCTGCATGGCGGCCTGCCCTTGACGGATCATTTTTTTGCTGCGCAGCATTGTATGCCGCGTCACCTGTTTTACCATTTCCTTTTGCCCCTTTTCCGGTCTTTTTATCGGAATGAATATTTTCGGGCTTTTTGTTCACGTCTTGCGGCTGATTTGAATTTTTCATAATAACTCATTTTAGACCATAGTGGATGCAATTCCCCTGCCAGCACTATTGGTTGTCTTTCAGATTATTATATTATTCAGGCGGTCAATTTATCAAACCCTACCGTATCCCTGAATATCTGCGGCGATACCCCTACGTTTTTCTTGAAAAAACGACTGAAATAAAATTCATCATCATAACCCAGTTCGAAGGCTACCTGTTTGACGGGCTTTGAAGTGAGATACAATTCCCGTTTCGCCTCGATGATCAGTCTTTCGGCAATCAGGCTCGTCAGCGTTTTATTGAAATAGGTTTTGCTGGCTTTGTTAAGCGCCTTTGCAGAGATATGCAGCAGTTTACCATAGTCACCTGGCGTACGAAGCGTTTTAAAATTTGTCTCTATCGCAGCTTTCAGATTTTCCAGGGTCGATGGTAATTTGCCGGCTTCCGCGGATTCGACCGGGCGTTGTTCCATTTTAACCCGGGTAGCGTTGATCAGGAATATTTTCAAATAAGAAAGCAGCACATCCTGATCCGGTTCCTGCCTGTTTTGCATTTCCCTTTTTATCTGATCGGCGATAACGGATAAGCACCGCATCTCATCCGGTTTCAGATCGACTACCGGCGTATCGTACAGGTTATTGAAAAGGACGCCGTTGCAGGAGACTTCATTCCGATGTTTGAACAGGCAAAAAAAGCTGGGGTGAAAATTGATCAGCACCCCTTCCAGTTCACTGTCGGGCTTAACCATGAACGGCTGATAGATCGCAAAGCATAAAAGACAGTCACTTTTGAAGCTGTAAGTGGTTTGATCTCTTAAGACCTGGCCTTTACCTTTCGATACCAGCAGCATCGAAAAATGATTGTATTTCCTGAGGCTATTGAAAAGGCTGTCATCGTTGAAAAAGGTGATACTCAACGCCGTTTCCTTCGTCCGGGGATCAACCAGTGTAAGCGCCTCCCGGGGCAATCGTCCCGATTGTCCATCCCAAAACTCCGTTTGTCCATGGTCTGTCATACTGTATATGCTCAATTTTGCTTCATCAAATAACAACAATCATGGAAACAAAACAAAAAAACCTTCCTACCCCACCCTGGGATATGGAAAGCGCCGCTGAAAGACTACTGTTGGAAGAAGCCGCCTGGAATACCCGTAACCCCGAAAGGATCCTGGAGGGCTATGCTGATAATGTGGAAATGCGTGACGGTGTGGATTTCATCAATGGAAAGGCCGCTTTCAGGCAATGGCTGCAAAACAGGTTCGAAAAACAATTGGACTATTCGGTCAAGCTGGATCTTTGGGGAGCGCTGAAAGGCCGGATGGCGGTCAGGTTTGAAGCGGAATGGCGCGATGCCGCGGGGAAACGGTACAGAAGTTATGGTGTGGAGGTCTTTCAATTCAATGAGGAGGGCTATGCCGAAAGACGCTTCGCAAGCCAGGAATTTATGACCATGTAAGGGTTTTGCGTATTGCGGGAAAGGGTACAACGTATTCCGGCACCGGGGGGCCGTCATCACTTTGACGGCCCCATTAATAAGTTTTTAAGGGGAATGGCTGAAAATAGGCTACTTTTATAGCTTCCCAACACGACATCATGAATATCAGAATAGCCAATATCAGCCTCAACACCACAGACACTGAAATAAGAAAGTTGTTCTCTCCTTACGGAAATGTCGATTCAGCCATGGTCAATAGAAATGCGCTGAACGGCCGGTCTTTGAAATACGCAGAGGTCAACATGCCTGTGGCCGCACAGGCCAGACAGGCTATCGCCTCCCTCGACAAAACAATACTTGATGGAAAGATTATTTCTGTCAGTGAGCTGCCTTCGGAGTTCTACTAAGCACCGGGGTATGGCTACCCCTTCTGCTGGGACAGTCTCGTAAACTCGGCGCCATTAAAGATCCTGGACAGGTTGACATCATTCGATGACCTGTAATCATCTAAATTTTTCACCGACACGATACGCCAGAAATTCTTTCTTTTCAATTCCACGTAATCAGGCGTTTTGATAAAAACCCCTTCTACTGTACTTCTTGTCTTGAAAAAAATCTTCGCCGGCTCGTGGTGAGCATCTTTACTACCACCGATAAATTTTTCGATCTGTTCACTTGTCATATTAAATTGTTTCAGTCCTAAAAAACCGTTTAAGGCAAATAAAACCCAATAACGTTTGTTTTGCTTACCTTTAAGTATAATAATTTACATGATTAAAAAAATTTCCGGTCTCGATCTATTAAAACGAAATTTTAGCAGCGTTGAAGTGAAGTTCATCGATTTCTTCGAAAAAGGAGAGCCGCGTTGGCCTATGGAAAAACGCGACTACCTCAGAAATCACCATCAAAGCCTGGATCAGTTCTTCCCCGCGACCATTTCCTGGGAAAAACTGAAGCTGCACGGACTACCGGATAGTATTCTAAAAGAAGTCCATGCCGCATACGAAGCCTTTCAAAGGGGCGAGGAATATAACTAAGCAATCAATCGATACAGATTATTTGAAAAGCCTCCAGATCCTGGTCTGAAGGCTTTTATTTTATTCGCTAAAGACGTTGATGCAAAGACGGTTGTGTCGATGGTGATGACTACCAACGGTTGCCTTTGTCCCGGGAAAAAGACCCGCCACCGCCACTACGGTTGTCTGTCTTGGGCCTTGCCTTTGATACAGATATGGCCCTGCCGTCTACCTGCGTACCGTCCAGGCTCTTCATAGCTTCTTCAGCTGCCGTATCGGCCATTTCTACAAAGCCGAAACCTCTTGATCTTCCTGTTTCCCTGTCCATTACTACCTTGGCCGAAGTCACTTCTCCAAATTTGTTGAAAAGCGTCTTCAATTCTTCATCATTTACCTGAAATCCCAGGTTTGAAACGTACATATTCATACTAATAAATTAAAAAGTTTTAAAAATACTGAGCCAATGCAATAAAAAGTAGAAGAAACGAAACCGGAAGAATAGAAAGAAAAAGAAGCGAATCGATTACTTAATGTTGTACATCTCAATAATATCTGATAAAGATAGCCAATTTTAATGCTGTAGCCTAATAAATCTTGGATAAAGAATTAGCTCCCTTCTTTTTATCGCACCGGCCGATCGAATGCCGCGGTCAGCACCTGGCCGTTCCGTTTGACCTGCACCCAGATCCTGTATAGGCCAGGTTGTGGAAAGGCATAGGGGAAACTGACCATGTTGCCCATCTTCATACCACCCGTCGTGTCCATGGCAGGCATATTCATCTGCTTCATCAAAAAAACATTCCGGTCATTCTCCGACATGGCCTTTATCCTGCTGACCAATTGATCGATACTATCCCGGAAAGCCGCCCGGTCCACATGGCGGTAATCCACGTCAGGATGTTTGAGCCGGTCGATCAACCCCTCCTGGGCGGCCACCGAATAGGTCCCTACGGGGTGCAGGTGGATATAGGTACTGCCATCATCCCTGATAATGGCGGCATGGGCCATCATCCCCAGGTAAGGCTGTAAAGCGGCCGGCTGCTTATTCCCGTCCAGTACCGCAAAGCGTAGATTGTACAATGTCCCGGTTTCAAAAGACTCCCCTGCCGGTCCCTCCATCATCATCATCGATCCATCCCGCATCCGGACACCCGTTCCGGGTTTGCCGCAAACGATGGCATGATCATCCCCGCGAAAAGGGTTGTCGATGATATCATTGGGTAACGCATAGGCATAAGTGTCATCCGGGTCCAGCCGGTGCAGGCTGTCGGTCAGATCCTCACCGATATTGAAGGTATCTTTCAATGTTTCTGTAAAGCCTGATAAATAAACGATATCTGCAAACGCCAGATAGCGGCCTTTCGGCAGCGGCGGCAGGATCGTGCGGAAGTTGGCGGAATCCGTTCGTTCAGGGTGTAAGTGAGCAAAGGCATCCATGGCGGGTATGCGCACGACAAACAAATGCATCAGCTTTCCATGATCGGGCACAAGGAAGGGCAAAGAATACAGCCGCTGGCCGGTTGAGTCTATCCGGATAGTCAGGTTATTCACTCCGCTGTCTTTTTGAAGATGATAGGCAGCGTGCATGGGCTTGAACATGAAGCGCTGATAACGGTGGGCCCAATGCTGCCACCAGGAATTACCGCCGAAAACGATCAGCGAAGACAGTACCGCCGCCGATACTATAGCGATCCGTTTGGCCCGCCGCCGCCCGACGGTCAGGTCCATCCCTTTTTGCGTCAACGCCTCCCCTACGCTGGCACCGATGATCGTCACCAGCAAAATGAATAGCAACAGCCCCAGCCCGGCCAGGATATAGCCGGTCACTGCAGGCAGTTTTTTTTCTGCCGTCGAGACGGCCACGAGAGGCACCACTAACTCGCCTTTCCCTGCCGGCCCCTGTACCTGCAGCAGGATGCTGGATGAACCTTCACTCATCAGCCAGACTTTGCCGCTGAATTGTCCGGGCTGTCCGGCTACCGGCTGCAACGGATCGGCGGAGGGCGCACCCCCACGGCCGGAATAAAAATAGATGGGCTGGGCCGCGACACTGACGCCGCCGGCGTTATCCAGATAAACAGTCACCAGGGCGGTGCCGGGAATGACATCCGGTGGCTTCACGCTGACCATCAGGTGATAAGGCCCGGCCATTCCTTCCATCGCTACGCCGGGACTTCCCACATGCGCATGGCAAGGGTAAGCAAAGGCTATCGCCGCCATCGCCAGCAGCAGGATTCTTTTCATGTGATCAATGATTTTATTACCGTTGAATGCTTTGTAACCAATTTCCCCAGCGAAGGCTGATCCGGGCACAAAGCCAGCCGGTGCCAACAGCTATCAGCAGGCCTTTTATCATCGTATAGAAGGAGGCAATATTACCGGGATAGAAATGATGTCTGTACGGCGCATCCGGATAATCGCCGAAATACCAGGCATCGGAACCGAAAAACCAGTTCCGTGAGCCGGGCGACTCCAGCAAAAAACCGCTGAAAGGATATTGTACCGCCAGCAACAATCCCACAAACAAAAGACTCAGCCATAAGGCCTTTAACCCGTCCCCTGATGATGACCGCTGCAGCACGAGATCCATGGCAATAGCCGGCACCACGATCAGCAAGGGAAAGGGGCCCGGCTGAAAATGGGTGATATGCGTCAGGATAGGGCCCAGCTTTGGTTCTGCCGCGAACAGCTGCAGTATCCAGTTGGAAAGAGCAATGATCAGAAAATAACCCAGGGCCACGGCCGTCATGCCCCATTTCAGGCGCAGCGTCCGCCCGAAGGCCGGCAGGAATAAAAGACCGACGACGGAGGCAATACAGTAAAATAAGGGATCCCGCATGCGCCCCGTGTGCATATAGTCGGTCCCCAGCGTATAGATCATACACAAAAGGCTGGAGGCGCTGATCACAAACAACAACCGAAGCCCCGGAGCGCTATCCTCGGTGTTCAGGTATTTGCTGATGCTCACACAGGCGCCGAACTGCAGGAATATCATCCCCATCGCCAGCAAGGTATGAGGCGGTGACAGGATGGTCACATCCAGTCCATAGGCGCTATGCCACCAGTCGTCAAACGGCGCCGAGGTCAGCATGGCTATGGCGCCCCAGATGCAGAATAACGCTCCCAGTGAACTGTAGAAAACGCCCCAGACCCTGATATCCGTCTGACGGGAAGCTTCTTTGCGGTAAAAAGAGTTCCACAAAACCTGGATGCCCGAAAAGAGACCGGCAAAGATGGCCCCAAGATAAATGAGGATATGCGGCGGGGACAGGAATTTATCTCTGCCGATAGACCGGTGCCAGGAAATATCCCACAACACGCCGATGACCGTGAAAAGAGCGGCCGCCGACACGGCATAGATATACAGCGGCAGAAAGGCTTTTTGGGTCCTGATAGGGGATGGCGCTGGGATGTCCCGGGTAGTCAGCGGTGAAGGAATAGTGATTGACATATAGCGCTGGATTGGTAATGTTCTTAAAGATAGCAATAGGGTCGCATTCCATAAAAAAAGAGCCGCCCGTTAACGGGCGGCTCCATATATATATTGATTTTGATCAAACCCGCTTAGCTATTGAGCACCGGCGAATTGGCTAAATATTTTTTGGAAGGGTAATAGATGAAAAAACAGCTGCCGTGCTTGACCACAGGAATGATCTGCGAGCTCATTTCTTCAGGGATGGCCGGACAACCGTAAGTAGTTCCCATTACACCGTACTTGTGCAGGATCCGCAGGCTGACGTAAGAGGCGCCGTGAATAACGATGCTTCTCCGGCTGGCATTGTCATTAAATCCCTTATCGACGCCTTCGATCCGTAACGAGAGACCGTTCATGCCGGTATACGTTCCGGTGGTGACATAAAATCCAAGGCTGCTCTTGCAGGATTCCATCTTGTTGGAAAAAGAACTGGCAAACTCCTCACCGGAATTGATCCCATGTGCCACATACGTGCGGTACAACATCCTTCGGTTGCGGACGTCGATGACATACAAACGCTGGTTACTGGAAGACTGACTGAAATCACAGATGGTCAGCACACCGGTCCGGCGTAAAACCCCTCTTTTTCTCAATTTAAAATAACCTGTCCAGGCACACTCGAAAGCCTTCCGGCTGAGACCGGAGTCTTCCAGGTCCATTTCTTCATATATACTGCCGGCGGTGGCCGTGATGATCCTCATTTCTGCCTGCCGGGCTGCCCTGGCCGCTATAGCCTTTTCTTCGGCCGTACGCGACACCGTGGCTGCAGCTGAGACGGTATAGCTGACAAATTTCTTAATGGCGTCTGCATCGTTATAGTTTGCCGGACTTGCGATGGCGGAGGCTGCCGTACAAAGGCAAAGTACCAGGGGAAGCCAAAGATTGGCGGGGGTAGGGATTAACTTTTTCATAAAGGCGGATTTGTATTATAAACGCCAACTCGCATACCAAAGTACAAACCATTGGTTTACACTTATCTACGGGTGAGTGGAAGCGCCATGCCGTCCCATTTCGGGACAACAATCCCTGAATCAGGAAAATTCCGTAAAAATAAATGGACATAAATATGCTGGGGGATGGGACAAAAAAATTCAGGGATAAGAATACCCCTGAGTTACCAAACCTAACTGCCTATGAAGACTATAACCGTATTGAAAGGCACAGCGTGCCCGATATTCTGTCGTGCTACTTTTTACTACCAGGTTGTAGATTATATACGACAACCGGAAGAAAATGGATTTACCCAACCCCTCTTTTTTTTACGTATCCCGTTAAAGCCTTCTTTGTAGAAAATAAGCCCCATTTCCTTTGTTCGTTCCGGCCAAATTTTTTGGCATATAATTTTACCCTCTAAAGAGATGAAGGTCTTCTTCCTGCGTATCTACGATATCTACCAGTTCAGCCTCCGGTTCTGGAAAGAGGCCTTCCTCCCACCCTATGAGTATAAAGAAGTCTTTAACCAGTTCTTCGAAGTAGGGATCAAGTCACTGTCCATTATTTCGCTGACCGGGTTTATCACAGGACTTGTTTTCACCAAACAATCCCGGTCTTCCCTGGCAGAGTTCGGGGCCACCTCCTGGTTGCCGTCCCTGATGGCCATTGCCGTGCTGCGCGCCCTTGCCCCACTGGTAACGGCGTTGATCATAGCCGGAAAAGTAGGCAGCAATATCGGGGCGGAAATAGGATCGATGCGGGTCAGCGAACAGATCGAGGCCATGGAAGTGTCGTCTACCAACCCCTTCAAGTTCCTGGTCGTCAGCCGCGTGCTGGCGACAACCTGCATTGTGCCGGTACTGGCGATCTACATGGGCTTTATCGGCCTGTTGGGGGCGTTCGTCAATGTGTACAACAACGAGCAGACCAGCTTTGTGTCCTTTTTCCAGCAGGCCTTTATGAAGATCACTTTCCTGGACCTGTTCACCCTGGTGCTAAAGTCGGCCATTTATGGCTATACGATTGGAATGGCCGGCTGCTTTAACGGCTGGTATGCCGATCAGGGTACCGTAGGCGTCGGCCGCGCGGCTAACATGGCAGTGGTAGTCTCGATGTTCCTGATCTTTATCGAAGAAATGCTGATCGTCACCCTCATCAATAATTACAGATAAAATGTCCACCGGCACATCCAAAAAATATCAGAAACATTCTCCCGCGGCCATCGACTGCAACCATTCGGTGATCTCGCTGCGGAATATCCGGAAATCTTTCGGGTCGCTGGAGGTGTTGAAAGGCATCGACCTCGACGTCTGTAAAGGAGAAAACGTGGTCGTGCTGGGACGTTCCGGCAGCGGCAAATCTGTCCTGATCAAGATCATCGCCGGACTCCTGCGGCCGGATGAAGGTACTGTCAGGGTCCTCGATAAGGAAATCGATCAGTTGGACGCCCGGGAACTGCAGGAACTGCGGTCGAAGATCGGGTTTTCCTTCCAGGGCAGCGCTTTATATGACGGCATGACGGTTAGGGCTAACCTGGAATTTCCCCTCGTCCGTAACCAACGGGACCTCAGCAGACAGGAAGTCGACAAGGCCATCGCGCAGGTGCTGGAAGATGTCGGTCTCCCCCGCACCATTGACCAGATGCCTGCTGAATTATCCGGCGGCCAGAAAAAGCGGATCGGCATCGCACGAACACTGATCCTGCACCCGGAAATCATGCTGTACGATGAACCGACCGCCGGGCTCGATCCGGTGACCAGCGTAGAGATCAACGACCTGATCAACGATGTACAACAGCGGTACAATACCAGCGCCGTCATCATCACCCATGACCTTGCCTGTGCGAAATCCACCGGAGAAAGAGTGATCATGCTCTCCGAAGGGAAATTCCTGCGGCAAGGCAGCTTCGAAGAGGTATTCCATACCGAAGACCCGACCATCAAAGATTTTTATAACTATAACTTTATATCGGACTCATGAGCGAAATCAACACGCGTAAAAAACTGGCGGTAGGCATCTTTATATGCGTCGGGCTGGCGATCCTCCTCATCGGAGTCCTCACCATTGGCGGCCAGCACAAGGCATTCACCAAATCGATCCAGCTACAGGTCGTCTTCAATGATGTACAGGGACTTCAGACAGGTAACAATATCTGGCTGTCGGGCATGAAAGTAGGCACGGTCAAAAAAGTGTCCTTCTACGGCAACTCACAGGTCGAAGTGGTCCTCAATATCGAGCGGCAGGCACAGCCGCATATCCGCAAGGATTCGAAAGCCCGGATCAGCACCGACGGCCTCGTGGGCAATAAGATCGTCGTCATTACCGGCGGCAGTGATACGGCTGCAACGGTGGCGGATAAAGACCACCTGGAAAGCGAGCAGTTACCTGGCCTCGCGGAAATGACCAGCACCTTACAGGCCAGCAACGGCAACCTGCTGGACATTACTTCCAACCTGAAAGCGATCAGCGAAAAGTTGAAGATGGGCCAGGGTACGCTCGGGCAACTATTGAACGATCCCTCCTTTGCCGACCAGATCCATGGTTCCCTCAGCCATCTTCAGGCCGCCTCGGCCACCAGTGAAAAAATGATTGCCAACCTGCAGGACTTCTCCTCCCGTTTGCGCGATCCGAATGGTTTGGCTAATCAACTGATCACCGACACTACGGTCTTCAGCCATCTCCGGCATGCCGTCGCCCAGCTCGACCAGGCTGCTGCCTCGGCTTCTGACTTCAGTACTTCGTTGCGGACGGCCGGTCAGGGGCTCAATGACGCTCACTCGCCCGTAGGTCTGATGCTGCATGATCAGGAGACAGCCGACAATCTCCAGCGAACGATCAAGAACCTGCGCGTGAGCAGCCAGGAACTCAGCGATGACCTGCTGGCCTTACAGCACAATTTTCTGCTGCGCGGATTCTTTAAAAAGAAGCAAAAAGAGGATACGCCATAGGGTTGGGGAAAATATTACCCACTCAAAATTTCATACCATTATCGCTTTAAAAAATAATTGTTTTTAAGTTGTCACATGGTGGCTTCCCCTATATTTGTTCACTTAAATCACCTGACATGCCCCTTGACACTTCGAAATTTTTCCTCGAATTATTGGAGACCCTGTCGATCACCAGGGCCAGGAAAGGGTATTCTCCGCGGGAAACCGGCGCATTTCTCTTCAGCCTGAAAAATGCGCTGATCAAAACCCTTAGCGAAGAAATCAAGGACGATCCCAAAAGCCTCTACGACGAAAGCCTGAAGATCAGCAACCTGATGGATGAACTGACGATTGCCTCTTCCTTCCAACAACTACACAAACTCCTATCGGTTACCAGCAACCGAAGAGTTATTTGTCCTATAACGGGATCATCGGGCACAATATGCCCCATACGTTGAATGACCAGGAACTGTCGCAGAACGAGTACCAGCAGATCATTCTTTGCAGTGACGGCATCCGGTCGCGCTGGGAACAAGCTAAGCTGCCCGATCTGCACAAACAGGATCTGATCGTCCAGGCTGCAGCGCTGTACAAGGATTTCGGAAGAAAAACAGACGATATGTCAATCACAATCGGGAAAATATAATCATGAACTACGAGGTCACCCGGCTGAACCTTGAAAACGAAATGGACCTGGTATTGGGTCATAAGCGGTCTATCCGGCTGGGCGCGATGCTGAACTTGTCGCTCTCCAGCCAGACCGCTTTCACCACCGCCATATCCGAATGCTGCCGGGAAGTGATCGAGAAGACCGGCAGCGGACTGCTGATCGTCCAGATTGCCAAAGAGGACAACAAATTCTTTCTAACGGCCACGATCCGGTATAAAGATCCCGGTAATCATCATAAGCCTTCCCGGCACAACCCACTGGAATACGCTAAGCGACTGGTCAGCCATTTCGTTATGTATACGGATGACTTCCTGAACAATATCGAGCTCCGCATCAATATCCCGCAATCCAGCCGCCTGACAGTAGAAAAAATAGTGGAGATCACCGACTATTTCAGGAACGAGAACCCCTCCACGCCTTATGAACAGATCAAACAAAAAAAGGAGGAACTGAATAAGATCGCCTCCGAGCAGGAGGAACAACTGATCCGATCGAGATACGTCAACGAAAAAAAGACGGAGTTCCTGTCTATCGCCAGTCACGAGCTCAAAACGCCCCTCACAACCATTAAAGCTTTTACCCAGCTGGCCCTGGCCGAAGGCGATGGCTGCTCCGAGACGATAAGGATGTACCTGACCAAGATCAACCTGCAGTCCGACAAGCTTAACAAGCTGATCCAGCAATTGCTGGACATCTCCAAAGTCGAGGCCGGCCAGATAGACTTCATCATGGAAGACGTATCGATGAATAGCTATATTCACGAAACGGTCGCCCTCCTCGCCAAATCCATCCCGACGAACCCCTTCCTGATCGATCTGAAAGAAGACGTCATCGCCGGTATAGATAAGCTGAGACTGGAACAGGTCTTCTCCAACATCCTCGTCAACGCGGCCAAGTATTCGAAGGAAAGGACCCCCATTCGCATCACTTCTGCGGTTGAGCCAGGCAAATTCCTCCGTATCTCCATCCGGGATGAGGGCATCGGCATGTCGGAACAGAATATGCGGCGGGTCTTCGAAAAATTCTTCCGCGCCGAGGAGATCGCCCGCTCGTACTCCGGGCTGGGTATGGGATTGTATATCGCCTCCCGGATCATCGATGGCCACGGCGGCCGGATCTGGATCGACAGCGAACTGGATGTCGGTTCGATCTTCCATTTCACCCTTCCCTATCTCCGGCTTTCCACTCCTTCTTCGCAGGACTGACCCGCCGGCCCGCAGGCGACGCCGACGCTATGGGCCTGTTCCGCATGGCATCCGTTTTGCCTTATCCTTATCCCGTGAACAATTCCCTTCAAAAGATTGGCGCCTGGTACGATCCCACTGCCACTGAATTCATCGTCTGGGCCCCGGAGCGCCAAAAAGTTGAACTGCTACTGGAATCCCCGCAGCGGGGTATTCATCCGATGCAAAAAGATGAATACGGCTATTGGCGAATACGTTTCCCGGCCGACCAGACAGGCGCATCACCGAAACCAAACCGATCGGCTGCGTCGCCATCACAACCGATGCCCGGCGCCCGGTATTTTTTCCGCCTCGATGATACCATCACCTGTCCCGATCCTGCATCCTTCAGTCAACCCGATGGCGTCCACGGCCCTTCGGCACTCATCGACCGCATGGCATTCTCCTGGCAGGACCAGGCCTGGACCGGCATTCCACCCGACAATCAAATCATCTATGAACTGCATACCGGCGTCTTCTCTGACTCCCACGATTTCGACGGTGTCCGGAAAAGGCTGGACTACCTGGCGGACCTGGGTATCAACGCCATCGAACTGATGCCCCTCGCCCAATTCCCCGGCAGCCGCAACTGGGGCTATGACGGGGTTTACCCATTTGCCATCCAGGATTCCTACGGCGGCGTCCCCGGTTTTCAACGGCTTGTCAATGCCGCCCATGCGAGAGGCATTGCCGTCATCGTCGACGTGGTCTATAATCATGTTGGCC
>Ga0302307_10001609_pt1 | contig 14024 bp, 10 predicted proteins | sample III_Palsa_E3_2_FD_200530 | JGI IMG/M metagenome (GOLD analysis project Ga0302307, IMG submission 200530) | Peat permafrost microbial communities from Stordalen Mire near Abisko, Sweden - III_Palsa_E3_2 | ecosystem: Environmental > Terrestrial > Soil > Palsa > Peat permafrost | place: Sweden... | reverse complement strand
CCATCGCCTGGGGGCACTCGCTGGGCGGCATCATCACCGCAGGCCTGATCCAAGGTTACCCGGACCGGTTCACCGCCGCGCTGCCCATGTGCGGCGTGCTGTCCGGTGGCGTCGCCACCTGGAACACCGCGCTGGACTCATCCTTCGGTTTCCAGCAACTGCTCGACCCGTCGGTCCAGGTCGTCAACATCACCGATCCCACCGCCAACCTGGCCAACGCCGAGGCCGCGGCGACCGCGGCCCAGCAGACCCCTCAGGGCCGGGCCCGGCTGGCCCTGGCCGCCGCGCTGGATGACACGCCGGGCTGGTTCACCCCGCTGTCCGCCGAACCCGCCCGCAGCGACGTCACCGCCCAGGAAGCCAACCAGTACCTGTGGGACACGCAGGTCGACTTCCCGTTCGCGTTCGCGCTCCGCGCCGAGCTGGAGGCCCGGGCGGGCGGGAACCCGTCCTGGAACACGGGCGTGAACTACTTCACCCAGCTGTCCCGCTCCGCCGACCGGACCGAGGTGGCGGCGCTGTACCACGCGGCCGGGCTCAGCCTGACCGCGGACCTGCAGAAGCTGAACCACGCCATACGGATCAGCGCCCGCCCATCGGCGGTCCGCTACCTGGCCCAGAACATCGCGTTCGATGGCCAGCTGCCGGTGCCGGTCCTCACCATGCACACCACGGGCGACGGCCTGGTGGTACCGCAAAACGAGCAGGCCTACCAGCAGGTGGCCGAGCAGGCGGGGGACAGCGCGATGCTGCAGCAGATCTTCGTGCACCGCGCCGGGCACTGCGCGTTCACTCCCGCCGAGACCATCACGGCCGCCCAGACACTGCTGAACCGGCTCAACACCGGCCGGTGGGACCTCGCGGCCCTCAGCCCGGCCCGCCTCAACGCCCAGGCCGCCGCGCTCGGCCCGTCCGACAACATCTACCCGGCCGGAAGCTCCGTCATCCCCACCGCGCCAGCCTTCCAGCGCTACCGGCCAGCCCCGTACCTGCGCCCGTTCAGCCTGCCCACGCGATGACCCCCCGTTAGGGTCGTGGTATGGAGGCAGGCAACGTGGCCAGGGAAAAGACAGATCCGGGCCCAGCGGCAAGCGATGTGATCGGGGCCGAGGTCAGCGGCGGCACCCTCGCCGTGAGCCCCGCCGGGGCGCAGGCCTCGGCTGAGCTGATCGGCGAGGCGCTGTCGTGACCGGGCGCCGGGTGGCCAAGCCCGCTGCCCTGGTCGAAGCGCTGAGCTGGGGACTGCCCGGGGACCGGATCGTCGTGGACCCCGACGTACTGGCCGCCCTGTCGCACGATGAAGCCGAGTGGGCGCCCGTCGGGAAGGCCGCCGCCGCGGTGCGGGCCCGGTCGGAGGCCGAGGTACAGCACGTCGTGCGGGCCTGCGCGGAGCTCGGCGCCCCGGTCGTACCGCGCGGCGCGGGGACCGGGCTGTCCGGCGGGGCCAATGCGGTCAGCGGCTGCGTGGTGCTCGACGTGTCGCCGATGAACCGGGTCCTGGAAATCGACCCGGACAACCTGCTGGCCGTCGTGCAGCCGGGCGCGGTCAACGACGACGTGAAGGCCGCCGTGGCCGAGCACGGCCTGTGGTACCCGCCGGACCCGGCCAGCGCCCCCTGGTCCACCATCGGCGGCAACGTCGCCACCAACGCGGGCGGCCTGTGCTGCCTGAAGTACGGTGTCACCCGCGACTACGTGCTGGGGCTGCGCGTGGTCGCCGGCGGCCCGGTGGGCTATGGCGAGGCGGTCCGGCTCGGCCGGCGCACCACCAAGGGTGTCGCCGGGCTCGACCTGGTCAGCCTGTTCGTCGGCTCCGAGGGCACGCTGGGGGTGGTGACCGAGGTGACGCTGCGGCTGCGGCCAGCGCCGGCCGGGCCCCCGCGTACGGTCGTCGCCGCGTTCGGCGACCTGGTCCGCGCGGGGCAGGCCGTCGCCCAGATCACCCGGCGCGGGCTGACCCCGGCCGTGCTCGAGCTTCTCGACCGGGCCTGCCTGGAGGCGGTCGAGGATTGGAAGCACCTGGGTATCGACGCGGACGCGACCGCGATGCTGCTGGCCCGGGTGGACACGCCGGGAGAGTCGGGGCAGGCCGAGGCCGGGGCGATCGCCGCGATCATGACGGACGCGGGCGCGCTGTGGGCCGAGCAGTCGAGCGACGCCACCGAGGCCGAGGCGCTGTTCGAGGCCCGGCGGCTCGCCTACCCCGCGCTGGAACGGCTCGGCCCGGTCCTCACCGAGGATGTCTGCGTGCCCCGGTCCGCGGTGCCCGCCATGCTGGAGCAGGTCAGCGCGATCGGGGCCCGGCACGGCGTGCAGATCGCCACGATCGCGCACGCCGGCGACGGGAACCTGCACCCGCTGATCATCACGCCCGCCGGCGACGCAGCCGCCCGGGCGGCCGCGCAGGCTGCGTTCGAGGAGTTCCTCGACGCGGCGATCGCGGCCGGCGGCACCGTCACCGGTGAGCACGGCGTCGGGCTCCTGAAACGCGACGGCATGCACCGCGAACTCGACCCGGGATCGCTCGCCCTGCAGTCGGCGGTCCGGCAGGCGCTGGACCCGCTCGCCATCTTCAATCCCGGCAAGGGCTGAGCGGGCCGCCTCCGCCGCCATGATCCAGGTAGCGCCGCTGAGCCGACCCGGCGGTCAGCTCGGTGGGTCGGCGGGGGCGCTCAGCTCGATGTCGGCGAGTGCGCTGCGCAGAGCGTCCCGGTAGCGGCTGACGTTGCCCAGCTTGACGTGCTCGTAGCCGCGCACCATATCGGGCAGCTCGGCCAGGGCGACGAGAGCCGGCAAGGTGGCCGGGGACAGGCGCGGCAGCCCGCGGGTGACGGCCTCGTGATACTCCCCCGGCAGGGCCCGCTCGGTGCGGCGTACCTCCGTGCGGCCGAACACGTCGAGCCCGGTCCCGCGCAGCCGCCGCCCGGCGTACAGCAGCCCGAACGCCGGCCGGAACCACGGGCCCAGGGTGATCTTCTTCTTCATGCCCAGGGCCCGCAGGACCGGCGGGTGCAGCCGGTAGGAGTACCGGGCCTGCTCCCCGAACTGCGCCACGACTTGCTCGTCCAGCGCTGGATCCAGCGACAGCCGGGCCACTTCGTACTCGTCCTTGTAGGCCATCAGCTTGAACAGGTTCCGCGCGTACGCGTCGGTGAGCGGGCCGGGGGCGCCCAGCCCGGCGCGTTCGGCGTCCGCCACCACCCGCACCCGGGCCGCGAACTCCGCCGCGTACGCGTGATCCTGATAGGCGATGAGCTCGTCGGCCCGCCGGCCGGTGACCGCGCGCAGCGCGGGATCGGCGCCCAGACCGGAGACGATCTGCGCGGCCGCCGGCGAGATCCCGGTGCTGCCGCCCGACGGAGCGGCAGCCGGGGCGGATCCGCCAGCGACGTAGCGGCGGCCGGCCCGGAAGGCCTCGATGTTCCGCTCCACGGCCACGCCGTTGAGCTCGAGCGCCTCCTCGATGTACCGGGCCGGGATGGGCAGGGCACCGGCCTGCACCGCCGCGCCGACCAGGAACACGTTCGTGAACTGGTCGTCCCCGAGCAGGGCCGTCGTCTCGGCGCGCGCGTCGACGGTGACCGCGTGCTCGGCCCGGGTCAGCTCATGGATGCGGGCCACGGTCGCGGCTACGTCGGGGAACGCGACCGCGGTGTCCCGGACCATGGCGCCCGTCGGGACCCGCGAGGTGCAGGTCACGGCGATGGTCCGGTCCGGCGCGGTGACGGCCAGGTGCACGGCGTCGGCGGCGACAAGGAGATCACAGCCGAGGTAGAGGTCACAGCCGCCCGGTGTGACCTTGTTCGCGCCGGTGAACGGCGCGGACGACAGCTTGATGTCGGAGATGACCGCCCCGCCCTTCTGGGCCAGGCCCAGCTGGTCGAGGCTGCGGACCTGCAGGCCCGCCATGCTGGCCGCGGTGGAGATGATCTGGGCCACGGTGACCACACCGGTGCCGCCCACGCCGGTGATCCGCATGCTGAAGTCATCGGCCGGGACCCGGAGGACCGGTTCCGGGAGCGGGCCGGCGCCACGGGCCTGGCCGGCCTTCCGGCGGGACGGGCTGGTCTTCCCGGACGAGCGGCCGGGCTTGACCGTGATGAAGGACGGGCAGTCGCCGTCCAGGCAGGAGTAGTCCTTGTTGCAGGACGCCTGGTGGATCCGCGTCTTGCGGCCGAACTCGGTGTCGACCGGCTGCACGGACAGGCAGTTCGACTTGGCCCCGCAGTCGCCGCAGCCCTCACAGACCCGCTCGTTGATGAGGATCCGCTCCGCCGGCTCGGCGGCCAGCCCGCGCTTGCGCTTGCGCCGCAGCTCGGTCGCACATTCCTGGTCGTGGATGAGGACCGTGACGCCGTCCACGCCGGCCAGCTCTTCCTGGGTCGTGGCCAGCCGGTCCCGGTGACGGACCTGCACGCCCGGGGGCAGCCGCACCCGCCGGTACCGCCGGGGGTCCTCGGTCGTGATCACGACCTTCCGGACCCCCTCGGCCAGCAGCGCGGCCGCGACGTCCGGCACCGGCATCTTCCCGACCGCCTGCTGGCCGCCGGTCATCGCCACCGCGCCGTTGTAGAGCAGCTTGAACGTGATCCGGGTGCCGGAGGCGATCGCCTGCCGGACGGCGAGGCTGCCGGAATGGTGGAACGTCCCGTCGCCAATGTTCTGGATCAGATGCGACTGGGTCACGAACGGCTCCATGCCGACCCAGGTCGCCCCTTCGCCGCCCATGTGCGTGAAGCCGATGATCTGGCCGAACCGCTCTTCGGGCATGAGGACGGCCAGCGTCGAGCAGCCGATCCCCGCGCCGACCAGCGAGCCCGCAGGCACCTGGGTCGACCGGTTGTGCGGGCACCCCGAGCAGAAGTAAGGGGTCCGGGCCGCGATGGGCAGCAGTTCCGGCCGCCGCGGCGGGTCCTGCTGAACGGTCAGCCACGCCTGGACGGCGGGCTGGCCGAGGTGGGCGACGAGGCGGCGGGCGAGCTGCCGCGCAATGAGATCGGGCGGCAGATCGGCCGTGGGCCGGAACATGGGCGTGCCGCTGGGCGTCCGCCGGCCGCTGATCAGCGGCGCGCCGGGCTGCCCGTACAGCTGATCCTTCAGGGCCAGCTCGATGAAGGCGCGCTTTTCCTCCACGACCACGATCTCATCCAGGCCGCGGGCGAAGTCCTCGACGATGCGGGGCTCGAGCGGGGACACCATGCCGAGCTTGAGGATCCGCACGCCGGAGCTGGCCAGCTCCCCGGGCCCGATGCCGATCATGCGCAGGGCCTGGTGGACGTCGAGGTACGTGGTGCCGGCGGCGATGATCCCGACCCGGGCCCGGGCGTCACCCTCGATCCGGTTGAGGTGGTTGGCGCGGGCGTAACGGCGGGCCAGTTCCAGCCGCTCGCCCATCAGGCTGGCCTCTAGGCGGCCCAGGTTCGGCTGGAGGAACTGGGCGGACACCTCGTGCACGTAATCGGCGCCGCCGATCGAGCGATCCGGCTCAGCCAGGTCCAGGCGGTCCAGCCCCACCTGGACCGACGCGGCCCCGTCCACGACGTTGGTGGCCAGCTTGACCCCGGTCCACAGCCCGCAGAACCGCGACAGCGCGATGCCGTGCAAGCCCAGGTCCAGGACGTCCTGCGGATCGGCCGGGGCCAGCACCGGCATGCCGATCTCGGCCATGGCCATCTCGGAGCTGCTCGGCACGGTCGAGGATTTCGCGATGGAATCGTCGCCCACCAGGACCAGCACACCCCCGGTGGGGTGCGCGCCGCCGAGGTTGCCGTGCCGCAGTGCGTCGGTCGCCCGGTCCAGCCCGGGGGCCTTGCCGTACCAGATCCCGATGACCCCGTCGCAGGTCTTGTCCGCCGACGCCGACGCGAGCTGGGAGCCCTGGACGGCGTCGGCGCCCAGCTCCTCGTTGACGGCGGGCCGGAACACCACCGCGCTGCGCTCCAGGAGCTGCCGCTGGCGCCCGATCTCCAGGTCATACCCCGCGAGCGGGGACCCCTCGTAACCGGAGATGAGGGTGGCCGTGGCCAGGCCGTTCCGCTGGTCGAGCTGATGCTGATCGATCGGGATCCGGACCAGCGCCTGCAGCCCGGATAGGTAGAGGCCGCCTTCCTCCAGCTCGTAACGGTCCGCAAGACGCAGCTTTCGGTCCCCGAGCAGGCTCATCCAGACCCCTATCGTGTGGCGGTGCCGACCCGGCGTTGCCGCCCGGCCACTGTAGACATTTTAGGAGGTTAAGGCCCGGTCGCACGGAAGCGGTGCCGGCGCCGCGGGAGGGCGGGCGGCCCGGGCTAGCGGGGGGCGTTCAGCCCGAGGCGGCGCTGCTCGATGATCAGGCAGCGGTCCTCGACGTAGAGCAGCCCGGCGTCGTCGGCAATGGCGCGGGCCACAACGCGGTGGCCCCCGCCGCGACGGCCTGGCGGGCGAAGTCCGGCGCCTGCCATGACGGCCGGAACAGGTCCACCAGCCCGACCTGCTCCGGGACCTCAGCCAGCGTCCGGTAGACCGGCTCGCTGAGAATCCTGTCCGCGTGCGGGTTGACCGGGATGATGCGCCAGCCGTGCCGCTGCATGTGGGCCGGCACCGAATGGGCCGCCTTGGCCGCCACGGTGCTCGCGCCCACCACGGTGATGGTGTCGTAGCTGGTCAGGATCTGCTCGACGGTGGAGTCAGTGCCGCTCACTTCGTTACCATACGCCCGCCGGACCAGGTGGTTCAGCCGCAGACAGTATCGCCTGCCGAATCATCGGCCGCCGGTGATCAAAGAGCCACCGCTGTGGGACGCTGACAACCTGTACGACCGCGACCACCGACCTACGGAGGGGCCATGACCCAGCCGACCATCCCCAGTCGCGTACCGGCCGGCGCGACCCCTGAAGGCGACGGCATCGTCGTCGGTGCGGGCCTCGTACGGGTCGACGCCTACATCGATTTCCTGTGCCCGTTCTGCAAGCAATTCGAGCTGTCCGCCGCGGAGACCCTGGGCGCCCTGGTGTCCAGCGGCCAGGCCAGCATCGCCCACCATCCGATGAACTTTCTCGACGAGGCCTCGACGACCAGGTACTCGACCCGCGCCGCGGCGGCCTCGGGCTGCGCCGCCGACCAAGGCCGCTTCACCGAGTTCGCGCACACGCTGTTCGAGCAGCAGCCTCCCGAGGGCGGCCCGGGCCTCAGCGACGAACAGCTGGCCGCGATCGGCCGTGAGGTCGGGCTGACCAGCCCAGCGTTCACCGGCTGCCTGGCGGACAAGCCGTATCTGGACTGGCCCTCGTACGTGACCGAGCGGGCCGTGGCCGCCGGGGTGACCGGGACGCCCACGGTGCTGGTCGCGGGCGAGAACGTCCCGCCCGAGCCTGCGGCGATCACCGCCGCCGTGACCGAGGCGGCCCGTAAGCCCTGACGGTTCGCACGGCTCCAGCCATGGTCCCGTTAAGTTGCGAGAGCCAGGCACGGCGGGATCACCGGCCCACCTGCGCGGCGGGAGCGGGTGTTAGCCTGCGGCACATGTCCTATCTGCCAGGGCCGTTGCGGCCGTACCCGGAGTGGCAGCCGACGTGCGACACGCTGCACGCGCACACCCAGCTTCTCGGCAAGCTCGCCGTGAAGCTCGCGCCACCGGAGCCACAGCTGCAGCACACGGCGCTGCGGCTGACCGCGCGCGGCTGGGAAACCGCGCCGCTGCCCGCGCCCGACGGAGCCGGGTCGCTGGTGGTCGCGCTGGACCTGCGCACCCATGAGGCGGTCGTCGAGGCCAGCACCGGGCCGGCCGAACGCATCCCGCTGACCCCCAACCGCCCGGTGGGCGAGGTCACCCGGGAGGTTCTGGCCACTGTGCGCCGGCTGGGCGGCGGCGACGTGGAGATCGACCCGAAGCCGCAGGAGGTCGCCTGGACGGTTCCGCTGGACGAGGACGACGAGCACGCGCACTACGACACCCTCCAGGTCGGCGAGTACTTCGCCGCGGCGACCCAGGCCGCGCTGATCCTGGCCGCCTTCCGGGCGCCGTACCGCGGCCGGTCAACCCCGGTCAACGCCTGGTGGGGATCGTTCGACCTGGCCGTCAGCCTGTTCTCCGGGGTGCCGGCCAAGCCACCGTCGGACGACTTCATCATGCGCAACGCGATGGACTCCCAGGAGGTGGCCGTCGGCTGGTGGCCCGGGGACGCGCGGTACGCCAAGGCGGCGTTCTACGCCTACGCCTATCCGGCGACCGACGGCTTCGACCGGGCGGTACTGCCCCCCGACGGCGCGCGCTGGGAGAGCTCGCTGGGTGAGTTCGTGCTGGACTGGGACGACGTGCGCGCCGCCCCGGATCCCCGGGCCGCGGGGCTGGAGTTCGCGCGCTCGGCGTTCCGGCACGCGTGTGAGGTCTGCCAGTGGGATATGGCCCTGGCCGCGAGCGCCCAAGGCACCCCCCCGCCGATCCACTGAGCCGTCAGCAATCCGCCGGGGTGATCCTGGGGAGCGCCGCGGCTGGTCCGGTTAGAACAAACGGCCAGCCGGGTAGCTCACGGCCATGACCACTGGTGACTCCCGGCCCGCGACCTGGTCCGGGACCGCGCCCGGGCCGACGGCGGGCCCCCCGATCCCAGCCGGGCCCGCGGACCCGCCCGGCGCCAAGCTGGTGACTCCGCCTGGTGCGGAACGGCCCCGGCGCTACCGCCCGAAGCTGCGGTACGAGCTGATCGGCTGCGGGCTGCACGGGCACGAACTGCTTGGCACCGACGCCGCCGCGCTGCACGAGCAGGACGACCTGTTCGCCCGCGAGGCGGACGGGCTGCGCTGGTACCGGTGCCTGCGCTGCGACTCCTGGGTCGCACTGACCCCGCCCAGCCAGCCCACGGCGAAGTACCCGCCGGAACGAGCGGATGTCGCCCTGCCGCTGCGCGGCAAGCCGCTGCGGGACCGGTATGTCCTGCGGCTCATCGCCGCCGAGCGGGTCATTCACTTCCTGGTCCTGTCGGCCCTCGCCGCGGGGATCATCTTGTTCGCGGACAACAAAGTGACGCTGAACAGCGATTTCACCCAGATCCTCAAGGATATGCAGGGCGGCCTCGGCGGGCCGGTCAACGACAGCAACCACGGGGTGCTGCACGACCTGCAGCGGCTATTTGCCGTACGGACGAGCAACCTCTACCTGATCGGCGCCGGGGTCGCGGCATATGCCGCCCTGGAAGGCACGGAGGCGGTCGGGCTCTGGCTCGGGAAACGATGGGCCGAATACCTGACCTTTCTCGCGACGGTCATATTCGTGCCCTACGAGGTCTACGAGCTGACCAAGAGCATCTCGGCGCTGAAGATCGTCACGCTCGTCCTCAACCTCGCCATCGTCGCCTACCTGGTCGTGGCCAAGCGGCTGTTCGGCGTGCGCGGCGGCTACCGGGCCGAACAGGCCGAGCAGGAAAGGGAGACCGGCTGGGCGGCTATCGAGCGGGCGACACCGCAGCCCCGCCAGACGCCCCCGGCCCCTGCGGCTCCAGGCCCTGCGGCAGCGCCCGCTGCGCCTGCACCACCGAGCGCTCCCGGATAGCGGCCACGGGCGGCTACTGGCCCAGGAAGGCGCGGAGCGTCCGGGCGTTGCGGACGGCGTTGGCGTCGCCGTCGTTGTTGAAGTAAACGAACACATCCTGGCCCGCCGCGCCCCACTCCCGGATCCGGCCGGCCCACCAGCGCAGGTCGGCGTCGCTGTACGAGCCCGCGTACAGGTGATGGTGGTCCGGGCCGTGCATCCGCACGTAGGCGAAGTCCGTGGTGACGCGCAGCACGCACGGCAAGTCCGCGCCACTCATTACGCAGTACGCCGCACGGTGCGCCGCGAGCTGCGCGAAGACGTCCTCGCTGTGCCAGCTCGGATGCCGGAACTCCACCGCGAGCCGGATCCAGTCCGGGACGAGCCCCAGGAAGTACGACAGCCGGGCGTCGTCGCGTGGCTGGGACGGCGGCAGCTGGACCAGCAGTACCGCCCGCTTGTCCCCCAGCTCATGCCAGCCCGCCCCCAGCCGCGGCATCCACTCTTCCGGGCGGCACAGCTTCCGGGCGTGCGTCAGGCCCCGGGGCGCCTTCACCGACAGCCGGAACCCCTCCGGCAGCCGGCGCCGCCAGCCGGCGAACGCCGACGGCCGCGGCCAGCGATAGAAGCTGCTGTTCAGCTCGGCGGTGCGGAACGTTCCCGCGTAGCGGGCCAGCCGGTCACGGGCCGGCAGCCCGGGCGGGTAAAGCTCTGGCTCCCAGTGGTCATAGCTCCAGCCTGAGGTGCCCACCCAGATCATTTTTTTAGTTAATTCGGATGATCAGCGCTGGGTCTCGGCGAGGTGCATCTCGATGATGGACGCGAAGTCCGGGTCCGGGACCAGGCCCAGCCGTTCCGCGCGGTCGGACTGCACCCCGGCGGCCCAGCCGCTCATCATCCGGTCGATCGCCGGGTCCGGGATCCAGTCGATCAGCGCGGGCGCCTTCGGGCCGGCCACCTGGGCCAGCGCGGCGACCATCGCTTCGACCGTCACGGTGAGCGCGGGCAGGGTGACCGCGCTGCGGCCGCCCCAGGACTCGTCGTCCGCGGCGGCGGCCCGGCGCAGCCCCTGGACGGTTTTCGCCGGTGACGCGAGCGCCGCCGCGGTCTGCGGGCCGACCGGGCAGACCGCGCGCTCACCGGCCAGCGGTTCCCGGATGATGCTGGACAGGAACCCGGAGGCGGCGGCGTTCGGCCGGCCGGGGCGCACGCAAACGGTCATGAGGCGCAGTGACCGCCCGCGCAGGAAGCCCTTACGGGTGTAATCGGCGACGAGCTGCTCGCAGATGACCTTCTGCACGCCGTAGCTGGTCTGCGGGTTGGGCAGCGTCTGGTCGCCCACGACCGCGGGCAGCCGATGATCGCGGGAGTCGCCGAAGGCCGCCAGCGAGCTGGCGAACACCACCAGGGGGCTGGTCCCCAGCGCGCGGCAGGCCGCGAGCAGCGCCTCGGTGGCGCGCAGGTTGGCCCGGATGCCGAGATCGAAGTCGGCTTCGCATTCCCCGCTGACCGCCGCGGCCAGGTGGAAGATCACGTCGATCCCGGCCAGCACGCCGGGGCCGCCGGGCGGGCCGGTCCGCGGGCTCAGCAGGCCGCCCAGATCGCCCTGGACCGCGGTCACCCGGGGGTCGGCGGCCAGGTCTGCCGGGACAGCCGCCTGGTCGGCGATGGCCAGCCGGTCCAGCGGCTGTGCCCCGCTGCCGGTCACCTCCAGCGAGCCGGTGGCCAGCAGGTCCCGGGCCAGGCGGGAGCCGAGGAAACCGGCCCCGCCGGTCACGAGCACGTTCACCATGGCGTCTCCATCCCGGGCCGGCGGGGGGCGTCGAATAGGGTGATCCTACGACGGCTGGCCCAGCTGAATTCTCCGGCCGCCGGCGCCGAGGGAAAGGCCAGGTTGTGCGCGAACCTCTGCCGGCCGCCGCCGAGGTGTTCGCCGGGCTCCCGGCCCCGCGCCCGGATGACGAACAGCTCCGGGAGTCGATCCGGGCCATGCGGGCGGACGACGGGCTGCTGCTGGGCGTGCTCGACGACGACCCGACCGGATCGCAGGCGGTGCACGACGTCCAGGTCGTGACCGTACTGGACGAAGAGGCCTACGGGGCCGCGTTCGCCGGCCCGGCCGGCACCTGCTTCGTGCTGACCAACAGCCGCAGCCTCGCCGAGCCCGCCGCGGCCGAGGTGAACGAGCGGGCCGCCCGGGGGCTGGTGGCCGCGGCCGGACGGCGCGGGGCGCAGATCCAGCTGATCAGCCGGAGTGACTCCACCCTGCGGGGCCACGTGATGGCCGAGGTCGCCGCGCTGCGCTCGGTGCACCGCGAGGTCTCCGGCCGCGACGTCGACGGCGTGCTGCTGGCGCCCGCCTTCCTGGAGGCCGGGCGGGTGACTGCGGGCGGCATTCACTGGGCTCGGGCCGGAGGCCCCGGGGGCGCGCTGGTGCCGGTCGGCCAGACCGAGTTCGCGCGGGACGCCGCGTTCGGTTACCAGTCCTCGGACCTGCGGGATTTCGTCGCGGAGAAGAGCGCCGGCCGGACGCGGCCCGGGGACGTGCGCAGCATCGGCCTCACCGACATCCGGCGGGGCGGCCCGGACCGGGTCCGCGAGCTGCTGGCCGGAGTACGGAACGGCACCTGGGTGATCGTCGAAGCGACCGAATACTCAGATCTGGAGACCGTAGCGTACGGCGTGCTGCAGGCCGAGCGGGCGGGGAGCTCGTTCCTGTTCCGGACCGGGCCGTCGTTCGTGCGGGCGCTCCTGGGCCTGGGCCCCAAGGCGCCGCTGCGTGGCGGCCAGCTCTGGCCCGCGGGGCGCCCGCCGGGGCACGGGCTGGTCGTGGTCGGCTCGCACGTCGGGCAGACGAGCCGGCAGGTGGCCGCGCTGACCGCGCGGGGCGGGGTGACCGGGGTGGAACTGGACGTTCCGGCCCTGGTCCGCGGGGATGACGTGATCGCTCCGGCGGTGCGGCAGGTGACCTCGGCGCTCGGGGCATCCGACGTGCTGCTCTGCACCAGCCGTACGGTCGTTCCCGGCCGGGAGGCGGCCGACAGCCTGGCCATCGCCCGCGTGGTGTCCGCGGCCCTGTCCACGATCGTCCGCCAGGCAGTGGCGGCCGGGCCGGCCTGGGTCGTGGCCAAGGGCGGGATCACCTCGCACGACGTGGCCGTGTCCGGGCTGGGCATCCGGCGGGCGGAGGTCGCCGGGCAGCTTTTTCCCGGCCTGATCTCGGTGTTCCGCCCGCTCGACGCCGCCCCCGCAGCGATCGGCCGCCCGTACGTGGTGTTCGCCGGCAATGTCGGTGACGAGGAGACCCTGGGCCAGGTCGTGGCGATCCTGAACGGCGCGCAGCAGGCCGGCTGATCGATAGGATCAATCCGTGCCAATGCCGCCGGAGAAGCCGTCGCTCGACAATCTTGAGTCAAAGTGGGGTGCCCGCTGGGAAGAAGCGGGCACCTACCATTTTGACCGGGCCAGTAATCGCGAGTCGGTATACGCGATCGACACGCCGCCGCCCACGGTCAGCGGCTCTCTGCACCTCGGCACGGTATTTGGCTACGTCCAGGCGGACGCCATCGCCCGCTTCCGGCGAATGCGGGGTTACTCCGTTTTCTACCCGATGGGCTGGGATGACAATGGGCTGCCCACCGAGCGCCGGGTGCAGAACCACTATGGCGTCCGGTGCGAGCCGGCGATGCCCTATGACCCGGATTTCCGCCCCGAGGCTGACGGCGGCAAAAAAGGCGGCGGCAAAAAAGAAATGCGGCCGATTTCCCGGCGGAATTTCGTCGAGCTGTGCCACGAGCTGACCGCCGGGGACGAGCGCGGCTTCGAAAACACGCTGCGCAGCGTCGGGCTCTCGGTCGACTGGCGGCTGACCTACGCCACGATTGACGACCACTGCCGGCGCGTGGCCCAGCGGGCTTTTCTCCGGAACGTCAGCCGCGGCGAGGCGTACGCCAGCGAGGCTCCCACGCTGTGGGACATCGACTTCCGGACCGCGGTGGCCCAGGCCGAGCTGGAAGAGCGCGAGCAGCCGGCCGCCTACCACCGGCTCGCCTTCGCCCGCCCGGACGGCGGGCGGGTGGAGGTCGACACGACCCGTCCCGAGCTGCTGCCGGCCTGCGTCGCCCTGGTGGCCCACCCGGACGACGAGCGCTACCGCCCGCTGTTCGGCACGGCGGTGGCCACCCCGCTATTCGGCGTCCAGGTGCCCGTCCTGGCGCACCGGCTGGCAGAGCCGGACAAAGGCACCGGCATCGCGATGATCTGCACGTTCGGCGACACCACCGACATCATCTGGTGGCGCGAGCTCAATCTGCCGGTCCGGTCGGTGCTGCGGCGGGACGGCAGGCTGCAGGAAGAGACCCCCAGCTGGCTCACCGGCCCGGGCGCGGCGCTATGGCCCGAACTCGGCGGCCGGACCGCGCGGCAGGCGCGGGCCCGCATCGTGGAACTGCTCCGCGACTCCGGTGAGCAGCTCGGCGAGCCGCGGCCGACCGAGCACATGGTCAAGTTCTACGAGAAG
>Ga0302307_10001607_pt1 | contig 14025 bp, 12 predicted proteins | sample III_Palsa_E3_2_FD_200530 | JGI IMG/M metagenome (GOLD analysis project Ga0302307, IMG submission 200530) | Peat permafrost microbial communities from Stordalen Mire near Abisko, Sweden - III_Palsa_E3_2 | ecosystem: Environmental > Terrestrial > Soil > Palsa > Peat permafrost | place: Sweden... | reverse complement strand
GGTAACGAACGCCGGCGGCGGCTACAGCCGGTGGAACGGATACGACATAACAAGGTGGCTGTCGGACGCGACCTGCGATGCTTACGGCACGTTCTGCTACATCAAGGATCGGGAATCGCAGGCCGTCTGGGCATCCACAAGACAACCCATGATCCAGGCCGACCGCCCCCAGAGTTACAAGGTTATGTACTCTGTGGAAAAGGCGGAAATACGACGCCGGGACAATGGAATTGAGGTCATTACGGAGATTGCCGTGTCTCCTGAAGACGACGCCGAGATTCGGCGCATGACCTTTGTCAACCATTCCTCAAGGCCTCGCGAGCTGGAATTGACAAGCTATGTGGAAATCGCTCTGAACCAGCACGAAGCAGACCGAACCCACCCTGCGTTCAGCAAGCTATTCGTGCAGACCGAAGCTCTTCCGGAACACGGAGGGCTTCTTGCCTGGCGACGTCCAAAATCATCAGAAGATTCCGTGCCCTACGCCATGCATGTACTCTCTCTGCCCAACGGAGTTCGCGCCAAGTTTGAATACGAGACGGCGCGGCTGAACTTCATCGGACGCGGCCGGGATCTATCCCAGCCTATAGCTCTTGAGACAAAACTCACAAATACGGACGGGGCCGTGATGGACCCTGTATTCTCCCTGCGCTACGTGGTTAAGATAGCTCCCGGAGAACGGGTGCATATTGCCTTCGTTACAGCAGCCTCCGATAGCCGTGACGCAGCGCTGCACCTGGCCGCTAAATATGCAGACCTTGGGAATGCCAACCGTGCCTTCGACCTGGCCTGGAACCATGCACAACTCGACTTGCGCCATCTCAGGATACAGCCAAACGAAGCCATGCGCTATCAGCAGCTCGCCAGTTATGTGCTTTATCCCGACAACTCGCTGCGCCCCTCTCAGGATAGGCTCCGGCTTAATAAGCTCGGTAAATCGCACTTATGGGCCTACGGGATCTCGGGAGACCTACCGATCACGTCCATAGTTGTTGGCGATACGGACGACATAGAAGTCGTCAAACAGGTCGTCAAGGCCCACGCCTACTGGCGAATCCATGGACTGACGAGCGATCTGGTCATTATCGACCAGGAAGCCGTAGGCTATGTCCAGCCTCTGCAGGAGCAACTAAGAAGGATTGTCGACGGCTTTGGCCACTTTACCGAAATCGACAAGCCGGGCGGAGTATTTCTTAGAGCCGGCCGGCAAATGGCTGCAGAGGACCTGAACCTGCTGCTCGCCGCTTCACGCATAGTTCTGGTGGCCGCACGCGGCTCCCTTGCCCAGCAGCTTGGCGCCATCAGTCAGGCTCCAGCCTTGCAGCCGCCGCCTAGAAGGGGTATCGAGAAAGCCCAGGACTTTGTTTCGTCGGAGCTGCCCTTCCAGGAACTGCAGTCGTTCAACGGACTTGGCGGATTCTTCTCAGACGGCAAAGAGTACTCCATTTATATGGGAGAAGGCGAAGCCACACCTGCCCCATGGGTCAATGTGATGGCCAATAAATCATTCGGAGCCCTCGTCTCCGAATCGGGTTCCGGCACCATGTGGTATGGGAACAGTCAGTCTAACCGGCTTATTCCGTGGGCAAACGACGCGGTTCTTGACCCTTCCGGAGACGCTATTTATATCCGCGACGAATATCTTGACGTTTACTGGACCCCCACCCCACAGCCAATTCGGGAAAACGATCCTTACCGAGCCCGGCATGGCCAGGGTTACACGATCTTCGAGCATAACAGCCATGGGATCGATCAGATTCTTACAACATTCGTACCGCTCGACCATGCGGGCGGAGATCCCGTAAAAGTTCAGATTCTAACCTTGAAAAACCGGACCCAAAATGCTCGAAAGCTCACGGTAACTCCCTATGTGGAATGGGTGCTGGGCACGACAAAGGAAGAAACGCAGCCAAACATCATAACAAGCTTTGACCAGAACAAAAAGGCTCTATTTGCCCGAAATCCTTTCAACCCGGATTTCAGCGACCGCGTCGCTTTTCTGGCCATGAGCCCCAAAGCGGATACCTGCACCGGAGACCGCACCGAGTTTATTGGCCGCTGCGGTTCCGTCAAGAATCCGGGAGCGTTAAACGGCGGCGTCCTTTCGAACCGCACAGGTGCTTCGTTCGATCCCTGCGGGGCACTGCAGGGGCGCATCGAATTGAAACCCGGCGAGACGAAAACAATCGTCGTACTTACAGGCGAAGCGGCTTCTGAAGCTGAAGCCCTTGCCCTCATGCAGAAATATTCAACCCCGGAGCTTGCCCAGGCGGCCCTCGATACGACAAAACAGGAATGGGACACCCTGCTTGAGACAGTCCAGGTCCAGACTCCCGATTCTGGAATAAATGCTCTGCTCAACCGCTGGCTGCTCTATCAAACCATCAGCTGCCGCATCTGGGGCAGGACGGGATTTTACCAATCCAGCGGAGCCTTCGGCTTCAGAGACCAGCTTCAAGACGTCCTGGCTGTTCTGATCACAGAACCCAACATCGCTAAGCAGCAGATTCTCCGAGCCGCGGGACGTCAGTTTATCGAAGGAGACGTCCAGCACTGGTGGCACCCAATCACCGGAGCAGGAACAAGAACTCAAATTTCAGACGACCTGCTCTGGCTGACTTATGTCGTGGCCCAGTACGTACGCGTAACCGGCGACCAGTCGATTCTGGATGAAGTAGTCCCGTTTATCGAAGGTGCGGTTCTCGCTCCCGACGAACACGAACGGTACTTCATACCGGACGTATCGCCGCAGACCGGCACAATTCTCGAACATTGTCTGCGCGCCGTTAAGAAGGGTCTGACAGCGGGTCCGCATGGCCTTCCACTGATTGGCGGCGGAGACTGGAACGATGGACTAAATCGTGTGGGAGTGCGCGGCACCGGAGAGAGCACCTGGCTTGGATGGTTCCTGGTGCACGTACTGGGCGACCTCTCCGAACTCCTGGAAATCAGAAAAGACAGCGATCAGGCTGCATTCTATCTGGACCGAGCGGCGGAGATTATCGAAAACCTCGAAAAGACGGCCTGGGACGGGGAGTGGTATCTGCGAGGCTTCTACGACGACGGTACCCCTCTGGGATCCCACGACTCCGAGGAAATGATCATCGACTCCCTGCCCCAGTCCTGGAGTGTCATTTCCAGAACCACCGTGAAGGATAGGTCGCGCATTGCCATGCAGTCGGTGGCGCAGCATCTGGTCAAGGAGAACTACGGGGCCGTACTTCTCTTTACTCCCCCGTTCGACAAAACCTCGCACGACCCCGGATACATTAAGGGGTACATACCGGGAGTTAGGGAAAATGGCGGACAGTATACCCACGGTTCGTTGTGGGTCCCTATGGCCTTCGCCAGACTCGGAGACGGCGATACCGCGGTCAAGCTTCTCACTATGATGGGGCCTTTGTCTCATGCCAGGGACCGCGATTCCGTAAATGCATACCGGGTTGAGCCCTATGTCGTGGTTGCAGACATTTACTCCGCCGACAAGCATGAGGGACAGGGAGGATGGACCTGGTACACGGGCGCCGCAGGGTGGATGTACAACGTCTGGATTACAGAAGTTCTCGGCGTACGCAAGATGTCCGACACCCTGATTATAGACCCGGCCATCCCAAACAGTTGGAACGAATACTCGCTGCGCATAAAACACGGCCTGGGAGTCTATAACATAACCGTTGAGAACCCCAAGCACGTTAGTTGCGGCGTGGAGAGCGTTGAGCTTGATGGGGCGTCCCTGGAATCCTACACCATTCCGCTCTCAGGGGAAGAGGTCGAACATACCGTAAGAATAGTACTGGGTGACGGTCCTCGGCCTGCCCTTCAAACGGTTGTCACGAAAAATGCAGCCTTCAGTCAGAATGGCCAAACACATTTGCACGCGCCGGAGGGAGCTTTGAGCTAATGCCCGTGCCCAGTCCCGAACCCAACGCTCAGACCGACTCTACAAACCAGGTGAGCCAAAACATCTCCACAATTATGGAGATTTACCAGAAAAGCGAAGAGAACATCGCCCTTCACCAGCGGCTTCTGGAAAAATCTGCAGAGACGCTGGCAAGACCCGTAGCGCTCATTTACCTGCTTGTCTTTGTGATTCTGTGGATTGGCGGCAATGAGTATGGCAGCAAGATAGGGCTGCGGCCGTGGGACCACCTCCCGTTTCCCATGCTGCAGGGCCTGCTAACGTTGTCCTCGCTGCTACTGGCGGCAGTAATTCTGGTAACTCAAAACAGACAGGGAAAGGCCGATCAGCACCGAAGCCATCTTGAACTACAGATCAACCTGCTAACCGAACAACGGTCAGCAAAGATCATTAGTCTTCTGGAAGAGCTGAGGAGGGATATGCCCACGGTAGCAAACAGAGTAGACCTTGAAGCGGACGCGCTGAGCAGTCCGGGAAGTCCGCACGCTATTATGGAAGCAATCGACGGTCAGTTGGGGACGAGTGATGAAACGGAAAAAGACAGGAGCCAGACCACCCCTAACTCCTCCACTTCGTAGAGGGGTTAGGGGTGGTCTTCGATCTAAAGCCCCACACACCATACAACTACGACTCAATACTCTGCACGCTATCCAAAATCCGGGGAAAGAACCCAATTTGCCTGCCGCCCCCGTCTTCCAGTATCTTCTCGATGCCCTCAGCATGCGGCGACGAAGTAAGCACCGTCACCAGGGCATGGCCCGCGGCTACTTGCTCGTGGTACGTCATCGCAGCGCGCTCTGGAATGCCGTCAGAGGCCAGCGCTCCCACAAGCCCGCAAACTACTCCGCCGGCTATTGAGGTGCCCATAAGAACGGCAATGGGGCCTGCCGCAAGGAGGGGCCCCAGACCGGGCACGAGAATAAGCGCCGATCCAAATAAAGCTCCTATGGATACCCCAACCGTAACACCCGTAGCCGCTCTGCCGACAGACCCCGATGACGCATTATGCGCCTGCTCCACATCGTGATGATCTACCTCCCGTACGGATGATACAAGAACGGGATGCTCCGAATCATGGGTGGCTTGTGGATCGTTTGCAGCATGCGATTCCTGTACAACGACGGAGATGTCATTAATCGACACCCCGGTGTCCACAAGCTTTCGAGCTGAGTTATGGGCTGATTCTCTTGTTACAAAGACAGCCACTACTGTTCCAGCCATTTCAAGCCTCCTAGTTTACAGGCCACTGGTAAGAAGACCAATTAAACTGCTTGTCCGCGGTTCTGTAGTGTGGGCAGATCGGACCAACCCGCACCTGTGCAAAGTGAGGTAAGGACTGCATGAACTGATTCCATTCCTCGTCGTTTTCACCGGTAAATATCCTGACAATATGCTCCTGGCGCTTAACCTTTTGCATTCGTTCGCTCCAGATACCCGACTTAGTTCTAGTTCTCGCCATTAATCAATTCTCCCCTATGTTAATTAATAATTTACAGCTAATCTAAGTTAATTACCAAGAATTAAATTCAATTGAATTAGCTAAAAATCACTAACAAATTTTTATAGAAACTGCAATTAGATTGCTATCTCTTTTCAAAAGCTACTGGTTAATACTACCCCATACAAACCGATGCAAAACATGACCCTATTTTATAAAAACAAGCTAAAAAATGGCGGTACTTTACCCAGAAAAGCATAGAGATAAACCCACGGAACTAACAGCCCAAGCACGAATGTTTAGAAAACGCGTATTGTAGATAAAACTGATTTTAGTGACAACGAGTCGACAGTATCTCAGGAAGGGAGAACGTGATGGCTGAAAACACAAGCAGCCGCGGGAACTCCGCGAATCAGGAAGAGTATCATACACAGATACGCCAGCCAAAAAGAGCTGCAGTAATGGACCCAAGACAGCCCTCAAAGCAAGAGGGTCAAAAAGGCGGACAAACGCGAGCAAAGAGCGAAATAGACGCGAGCAACAGAAAGTACGACAACTAGTTGCAGCGTCCAGGTAGGTTCAAGAGATAGCCAGAAAAGTTGGATAAAGATTTTAGTCAGACAAGGACCAAGCATCTGGTTCTTGTCTGCTTTTGTTTTCAGCCCACAGTCGCGGTCCATGAAGGAATATCAGCCTGCGAAACGGAATACCTAATAACCATGGCCTCTAAAGAGGAGTATTTTGAAGCGCTTTTCGATCTCGTTCGGGCAATCCCGGCGGGAAAGGTAATGTCCTATGGACAGGCTGGATTCCTGGCCGGGTACACAGCCCGCGAAGTGGGCCGCGCCATGGCCAACTGTCCAGACGATTCCATACCATGGCATAGAGTAGTCGGCTCGGACGGCTACTTGCGGATTGGGCAGCGCTCGCCCGTGCATCAAGCTCTGCAGAAGCATCTTCTGGAGAGCGAAGGGGTCCAATTTAAAAAGGGCAGCACCGTAGATATGGAGCGTCATCAGGTCAACGATTTTACTGACGACGCCTGACACATGAAAGTATTAAATGGTTGTAATAGACATTTCCGCAGAGACGCATAAAGACTTTGTAACCTGGGATGGAGTCGAATTTGGGTACGAACCCAAGTTGACCTCTCAGATCTCGCAGGGTGAAGTCTGTAATGTAAGCATCATCCACCAGGGAGCGCATACCGGGACGCACATGGATGCCCCGCACCACTTTGTGGAACATGGCAAAACCATCGAAGAGCTCGATCTCAATGTGCTTGTGGGCCCCGTAGAGGTTGTCGAACTTTACGGACGTCCTGTTCTGTCAGCTTCGGATTTTGAAGGACTAAATCTTCCCGCCGACACACAGCGTGTGCTCGTCAAGACAGACAACACGCTTCGCCGGTTAATCCATGACGCCAAGTTTCATAAGGACTATGTAGGAGTGGGCCCAGACGCGGCTGAATGGCTCGTAGAGCGCGGGATCAAGGTTATTGGCGTCGATTATCTCTCCGTAGGCCCATACGGCGACGACAACATACAAACGCACAGAACGCTGCTTGGAAATGACGTAGTCGTCATCGAAACTCTCGATTTAGGACATGTAAACGCCGGCCAATATACGCTCGTCGCCGTTCCCCCACGCCTTAAAGGGTTGGAGGGAGCTCCCGTACGGGCAATTCTAATCCAGGACTAAACCATCATGACAATGGCACACAGCATAGCAGAGATCGTTCTCACTGAGGTGGTGCTCGACCACATCGATCCCGATTCGTTTACGGATGTCGAAAGCTCTCCCGAAACAGTGCGCTTCGCCATCGTATTGAACACCTCGCCGTCGGAAGGCTGGATTACCGTCTTTCACACCCTGTACGACCGTGTGAATACCCCCGTCCGTCCGCCGGTGGAAGTGATCGACGACAGGCTATGGGTGGATTATCTGCCCCGGTATGAAAACGAGCTACAGGATTTTATCGAACTCCTTCGAGGAGTTGCGGTTTTGACAAATGACGACATCAAACTCACATCAGAAATCTCAGCCGGAATCCACGCCGATGCCAAGAAACAGGAATTCAGACAGCGTCTATTGTCGTTGAAGGTGTGAGGGATTCAGGAAAACGTCCGTTCCGGCCTCCTCTCCCCATTCCTATGCGGGAGAGGAGTAAGAGAGCCCCGCGGGCTTCGGTCCGGAGTCCTGCCTCTTCTCCCCATCCTGTGGGAGAAGATTGAGATGAGGGGTCTTTCTGGAACGTTACGACAATAGGATTTAAGCGGTAATTTATCAGGATAACCCCCTCACCCTACCCTCTCCCGCCATCAGAATGGGGGAGAGGAGAAGATAGAGCCCCCTACTTTAAAGGGGTGGCCGTATTCTGATCCAACGCAGCTCGCAGTTTGATCGTGTAGTCCGCGATTTTTCCGCGGGCGGTGTCCAGACTAGTTTCCGGCAGGCCGGCAAGGGGCTTGCTTAGGAACGTTGTGACATATCCTTCGGCTTCCTGTGTCAGAGGCTTGGCTATCTTGGCGTCCTTGCACTGCCGCAGCGCATCGTAGAAGGTGGTTAGATATCGCGCGTCGGTAATTCCTTCCCGCACGGCTTCCCATCTCAAGGAATCGATTACTCCGGTGCTTGTGGGATAGGTCAGCATCTCAGGCCGCAAAGGCGCCTGGTCCGTCGCCGCTCCACTGGAGGTCTCATCGTAGGGATCGCCGCCGAAGGCTTCCTGGTAAACTGGGATAAACGCACCGTAGAGATTCGACCTCCACAACATGTACCCGGCGCTCACCCGGTTCTTGGCCGGCTCTTCTCCCGTCGGCTGCCAGTACCACCAGTCCGACTTGTCACTCACCCGTTTGCCGCCGCTGCGGATAAGCTGCAGCGGATAATCCGAGTCCCGATAATAGATGGGAACGTCCAGATTAGCCTGCAGCGCCGTAAAGTCCGAAGGAGTAGGAATATAAGCCAGAGTTTGCAGCTTCTTCTTTTCCAATGCCTTAAACAAAGACTCTGTTTGCGACAGCGGTTCCGGCGGAGCCAGGTAATATGCTCCCGTATAGGGGCTGGGCTTCAGTGATGGAGCAACCTGCAGGGGATCGTCCGATCCTCGGTATACAAAGGGGCCTGGAGTCGACGTCGTCTTCAGCGAATCGATGGCATCGGGAAGCTCCGCAAGCGGCGAGTTCACCGTAACAATCCGGATTCCGTGGTTGACAATATCCGTGAGCTGCGCGTTGAGCTCGTCCTTGGTTACGAAGTCGGTAACCAGCATCCCTCCGTCTTCCGTGGGAAGTACACCGGGTGCAGGATCGAGCCTGGAGCGCAGATTGATGCCGTACTCCCGAGACGCCGTAAGCAGTCTGAAAGGCAGTATTGTAACACTGATCGGAACACGGAACGGATCCGTGCCTGTGCCGCTCACCGTAAGGCCGGCAGTATAGGTCCCAGGTTTGGCGTCGGGAGGAACGGTCAATGTCACCCAGAACTGCTTGGTCGTATCCGCGGGAATATCGGTCACAGGATCGCCGGTCAGATTAACGACGGGAGCCGTACCCGTAAGGACAATTCTGTCGTCCTTAACGAGAAGATCGGGAACGATCTGAACTTCGTTCAGGTCCTTTAAGATACCTGGCCCAAGCTGCTTGCGCACCTGCACCACATTAATATTCAGCGCCGACTTTGGAATAACCAGGCCCAAGCCGTTCAGGTCCGTATCCGCCGTAACAGTGACATTCGTCAGTGCGACTTTCGAATAGACGCAGAAGGAGCCGCCTTCAATTTGCCCGGCGCAGGCATTAATGTTCAGGGTCGAACCAATGCTGGTCGGCTCGGGAAGAGTCGATGGCAGAATTGGCTGGAACAGCGAACTGGGCGTGAACACCAGATAGGGACTATTTGTAACCTTCATGATCCGCTGGGCCAGCGGCATGAGCACATCGGTCCGACGCTTCGCCGGCGTCATTGCCGTGTAGTACAAAGCGATTTTCCCGCCGTGTGCCTGTCCCGGCGCGGATTTAAGTCCGTAGCTTACGGCAGCCTGTTCATCCCGCGAACCTACTGCCTTCCAGGCGGCTACATTCCCAGTTTCAAAATCATCGACCAGAGTGGCCGGCGTCGCTCCACCCTTGTCGTCGGATGTCGCCCAGGAAACATCATCCAGTCCAATCCGCGATTGGGACAGCACGGTGGTTTCAATGACAATGGCATTCGCATCGGTCCACGCTCTATCTACCCTGGGGATGCTGTCGGGCCGCTGTCCATCCGCGGGCAGCAGCGGGTCGATGGAAAGAGCGGCTTCCGAAGGAACCTTCAGAGTAAACGAAGCCTTGGGAAAAACAAGTTGCCGCCAGCCGGTGAAATTGATCGGGCGCGATGCGGAGATCCAGGAAGGCTGCAGGGTTACATCTCGATTTGCCCAGGGACCGGCAACCACATTCAGCAGCCGCAGACGAAGAGAAGCTCCCGAGCCATCTCCATTAACCCACACGCTTACGGCATCGGCCGTCCCAATAGGAGATGAAGCAATCCGCATCATCCTCACCGTAATCTGGTTCGCAGCACGCAGGTCTTTTGGCGTAAGCAGCGTGATGGCCGGAGGAGCGGCGATCGGCGCCGGGTTAACCACAGCCTGAGCGGGCGCCGCTGGAGCCACGGTATTTGGCAGAACGACAGGAGTTGAAGGAACCGTGGCCGCATCGGGCGCAGAGACTTTGTCCGGCGCCACAGCCGGAGAAGCCTGCACAGGAGTAGCCGCCGGGGCCTCAGCGGCTGCTGGAGCAGCCAATGTATCAGGGGCGGCCTGGGCAGCCGGAGCCGTAAGCGAAGCAGCAGCGGGCACCTGAGTGGGCGGGCTTGCCAGTACTGCCGCGGGAGCGTTTGCCGTAACCGGAGGAGTCGGTGAAAGAGTTGGGTCGTCTGCAATGGCAGATTGAACATGGAACGCTGTTAAAAGCGTTACTGCAACGACGGCGAGAGTTGGTAGCGCGCTTCGACGCGTCGCCACCCATTTGATACTTCTGTTTGGGAGCAAGGCGCGGACTCCTTCGGGGGTCTTTTTTGGAAAACAACCTTTGACCCAGCAGTAGTCAAAGGTTGTTCATCGTACAGAAACAGAAACGGTTTCCATAAACATTTAGCGGTTCTGATCCTATGGAAACGGAAATGCTTCAGTCAGTAGTTCCCAGTCCGGCCTATTTATAATCACTCGGCTTCAAAAAAAGTTTCAGTCCTGGTCCGGCACAAGCGGGGATGTGGACGAATCCAAGGCAACAATATACCACTGGCTGTCCCCCTGCCGCAGAGTAAACGAGACGTAAACTTTCTTAGTTACGACGGATCCAGCCGAATCTTTTGAACTTGAAGGTGAGGAGTTATCGGGCTGATCGAACGGAACAGTCGCACTCGAATCATCAGAACTTCCTTTAGCTGAACTTGTTGGAGCCGACGCCTGTGTCACGGCAAGATAGGTGTGCGTGCCGTATGCCGTCACGTCGCCATTCTTTGCCTTACGCAGCCGCGTAAACTCAAAGGAAACTGTATTCAAGTTGGAAAAAGCATCGCGGGTGATCTTAACAAAGTCGTCTGAACCAATCGAGTAGGCATACTTGCCCTTCAGGTTCACGCTGATCTTTGTATCGCTGTCGCGCAGGTGAGACTGGATCAGGTTAATATCGCCATCGACCCAAGCCTTTTCAATATCGGTAAAGGCCGCCTGGTACGATCCCGCATCAAACGACGCGTGTGTCGGAGTAGTGCTGTCCTTGGCGGCATCGGACTGCGGAACCGGGGCCTGCAAGTAGTAATTGTTGGTGTTGTAGTTGTTCTGATTGTACGTCACCGCCGTCGGTGCAGCAGCAGGCTGGGAATTGAAGGGCTGATAGGAAGTTATATAGTCCGGAGAATAAGGATCTCCGATGATAATGTAGCCAGGGTCGCTGATGTATTGCGGAAGGCCGCTGTACGCGGAATAAACCGAGGGATACGTGCTTGGGTAAGAAGGCGATTCGCAGTATCCGCCGTAGTAGTACCCTCCCAGATAGCCCCCATTATTCGAGTTGACCGGCGTATAGCCCAGGGAACCGTCACTGTTTGGATAGATGTAGTTCCAGGGCGATGGCCAGGTAGGCTGCCGGTACATGGGGTTTGCTGTTCCTACGTTAACCACAGGATTTGTGGGGTGGAAAGTAACAGTAAACGTAGGCTGCCCGGCTGCGGGCGCCGGAACCGAAGGTCTCTGCATGGGCGGCTGCGCCTGTATTGGCCCTGGATGAACCACGCTCATTGGGGATTGACCGGCAGGCGTCTGCTGATTGTATCCATTTCCGGATGATGGCATTATCGAGACCATCCCCTGACCAAACACGGCAGTGGGAAAAGCTACGGAACTTATTGCGAGCAGGCTCAGTGGAATGCTGACCTTTGAACGTCTGTTGCAGATCATGTTAATCTCCAATCCAATTCCGGATACCATGTCAGGCAATAACGCCCGGAAACGTAATTACAACTAGAATACCAAACAATTATTAAACAAACATGACGGAACCCTCGTTCCAGTCAAAAAGACCTACCCCGCCGATTGCACAATCTTCTCGAGAGCGCCTAAATATGAAGTAAATGCTTCACGCCCGCGGTCCGAAGGCGTGTACGTAGTTCGGGGCTTCTTGCGCACAAATTCCTTTGTGCTCAGCACGTACCCGGCCTCTTCGAGTTTGGAAAGGTGGATGGAAAGGTTGCCGTCGGTGACGTTCAAAGCCTCTTTAAGAAACCGGAAATCGGCTTCACCACAGGCCATAAGAGCCGACATAATTCCAAGCCGCACCTTTTGGTGGATAACTTCATCGATGGAATCGACGGACTCAATTAAAGTAACGTATGACGGTAAAGCTACCATCCGTACTTCCTCGCCATAAGCAGTCCATAAACGATATGATACCCGCCGAAGGTGAGCCCCATCATAAAATAATGGTAGGGCATCGGCAACAGTAAAGTAACAGCTCCAGATACCACAAAAGCTGCACCAAGAAAAGAGACAGGCTTGATGGAGAACAGTCCCACAGCACAAATCGCAAGCCCGTAGCAAAGCATCCAGGCTCCCCAAATCGGGAAGATCAGATTATTTTCAAACAGGAAGATGGTCAGAACCGCTCCGGTAACAAAAGCCGGAAGAGCCGCCAGAATAATATGCGCCCCAAGCCGTGAAACAACGTGCTTCCCAACCCGAGCAGCACGCCATTTATTGCATCCAAAATCGATGGCGACGGCAGCGACCAGTGCGCTCATCCATAAAACGGCAATCCCAAGAATACCGCTCCGCAAACCAAGATGCTGAACCTGCAGGCTCTCTACCTGCGCGCGCGTCATAAACACACATGCTATCGCCATAATCCCGATCAACACGCCCGACCAGCCCGAAAGCGTCGTATATCGCGTGCTGCGCTCCATCGTTTGACGGATAACACGCAGATTTTCTTTGGCTTCTTCCAACGGGACGCTTAATGCTCGCAAGGGTTACTCTCTATTCCGCTTTATAGCACAAAGTGCTTTACCAAATTATATCTGTTTCACGAATAGGAGTCAAGGATATTAGAGATGTCAACGATTTACGGTTCTATATTCCAAGGTTTCTCCCATGATCTCAGGCCGCCTCGACGTACAAGAATCGGATAATCGTCACGCTGCATTTGCAGCATGATGCGTACTTTTTCCTTTAAAGGTAATTTGGCTTGCTTTTGGTGCCAAACTCGTTTTGCTGCAAAAATTCGTTCAGCTTCCGGCTGGATCGGAGTTTGTTCTACCATTTCATCCATCAATCTCTCCTATTCAATAGGCCTAATGTTATGAGCCGCCAGGATGGCATCCAGTTTTTCTTGATCGAGAATATTGCTTTCTAACAACGCTTCGGCCCTTATCATTCGATGCCTGCCTCCCGTTTGGAGGGCTAATGCTACGAGATGTTCTGCTGATATAACGCGCACCTCTACCCCGTCATAGTCATGAACAATTGCATGGTCCACAGATTCTTCGGCCAGACTATTATACGCTGGTAGAAACTGCACCGGTGTTTGGTACATCAAGACATGTTCTGCATCGAAAGCGTAGCCGTGCCTTCGCAACTCACTATATAATGGCTCCATTGAGATAAGTGGGCCTTCTTGCGGAGGTAGAAAGATGAAGACATCCAGATCATATGTGCGGACGGGCTCAGTGTAGAATAAGAATGCCATTGCGCCAGCAATCGCGTATTTCTGAATGACACCGTCTGTCTCCAAATCGTTCAATGCGCGAAATACATCCGTGAGATTAGCCATAAGCTCGAATTTCTAAAGATAACAGCTCCTCGTACGATCCTACCGTAGGATATATGCCATCGATACCAAGAATTTTACTACATTATTGCTATCTTTGGCGTCTGGAGACGCTCCTTGAAATATAAGTGAAGCTAATTTCCTTAAGCAGCTCTGTTAATTTATCTGTCTTGAATTCACGTTTCCGCCTTGACAGACTAAAAGACCGATGATAGAATGATTAATCAATGTAAACGGTTTCATAACTGCTCTTACAAATCAGGACGTCATCGCAAAGAATGAGGGTTTACTGTGTTGTACTTTCCAAATAGACGTTGGCTGAATGCACTTTTACTGATCGCATCGCTCGTACTATGCCAGGC
>Ga0302307_10001603_pt1 | contig 14047 bp, 20 predicted proteins | sample III_Palsa_E3_2_FD_200530 | JGI IMG/M metagenome (GOLD analysis project Ga0302307, IMG submission 200530) | Peat permafrost microbial communities from Stordalen Mire near Abisko, Sweden - III_Palsa_E3_2 | ecosystem: Environmental > Terrestrial > Soil > Palsa > Peat permafrost | place: Sweden... | reverse complement strand
AGAACAGGCGCGCGACCTGGTGCAGGAAACCTTCCTCGCCGCCTTGCAGCGGGTGGCCCAATTTGAGGGCCGAAGCTCGGAACGAACATGGCTCACCTCGATTTTGAAAAACAAGATTGTGGATGTGTACCGGAAAAAGTCGTCGGGCCTGAAGCTGGTTTCAATTAATGAGCCCGATATGGAACCCGACAATTTCTTTGGGGAAGATGGTCACTGGCTTGTCGAGCACGGCCCCAAAGCCTTCGGCATTGAACGGGAGGACCATCTCGAAAAAAAGGAATTTCAACAAATACTGCAAAAATGCCTGGGTAAACTCCCGGTACTGTGGAAGGCCGTTTTTACCATGAAACACGTCGACGACGAGGCAAGCGAAGCCATCTGCACCGAACTGAAGGTAACTCCTGCGAATTTTTGGGTGATCATCCACCGGGCGAAGCTGAATCTGAGGGCTTGTTTGCAAAAAAACTGGATTTAAAATTAAGGACATGAGCTATTTGAAGAGAATTATATACAACTGCAAAAAAGCAACACTCCTGATCGAAAAAAAGGAAATGAGCCTGCTAACCATGCGGGAATTCATCGAGTTGAGGATTCACCTCTTCGGCTGCTCGTTCTGCAGGCTCTATAAAAAGCAAAGCCGCATGATCAATGAAATGGTGAGGGAACTGTTCAACCGCTCCGCCCAACCAACCCCCGGTTTGGACGACGGCTTCAAAAAAGAACTGCAGGAACGGATAGAGAATATTTTAAATGACAACCATTAACCACACCATCCATATTCGTGAAAATTTGTCTTAACAAAAATTCGTGAACCCCGATAGCTATCGGGGCGTGTCAATCAATTCGAAATTCGTGTCCTGTAAATATTTTGTAAGGTTTTCCAATCCATCCCGACCAACCCGGAAAGTTATCATTAAAACCAACAACAAAGTATGAAATCAATTATTTATGGCGCCGTTGCCGCCACAGTTCTGGCATTTTTAACGTTTACCGCTGATGCAAAACCGGTTAATCACTTATCCGCTGCCCGAATTACCGCAATAAGCGATACCGGAAAAATGGCTAAGATGAGTAAGAAGGACACCGGGAAAATGGCTAAGATGAGCAAGGCCAAAATGGCTAAAATGAGCAAGATGGATAAGCCGAAATCCAAAATGGCGAAAAAGGACACAACAGGTAAAATGTGAGTTGTTTTGTTTGGAGGGGGGAGCAATCCCCCCTTGTTGTGTTTAATTTAGAACGATTATGAAAAAATATCTTTACACAATTATTTTAATGGGTTTAAGCCTTGCAGGCTGGGCCCAATCCGGGCTAAAAAAAGGCGCGGAAGCGCCAACCTTCACTGTAGTGGACAATTCAGGTAAAACACTCGATCTCGGCAATCTGCTTAAGACCCATAAGGCGGTGGTGCTCTTTTTCTATCGCGGACAATGGTGCCCATACTGCAATAAGCACATCAAACAGTTGCAGGATTCACTGCAACTATTAACCGAAAAAGGGGCATATGTAATTGGCGTAACCCCTGAGACCAATGAAAACATCAATAAGACGATCGACAAAACACATGCGTCGTTTTCACTGGTTCACGACGACGGCTATAGGATCATGAAAGCGTATGACGTAAAATACACGGTCGATGATGCACTCAACGCCAAACTAAAAGGTTATGGCGTCGATCTCGAAAAAAATAACGGCAATATGGATCATGTGCTTCCTGTGCCGGCGACATATGTGATAGACCGTTCAGGTAAGATCATCTTTGTGCATTTCGATAAGGATTATACGAAGCGTGCATCGGTGAGCGACATTATAAAAGTTTTGTGACGGGTTGAAATTTTGATGTCAGCTTTCAATAAATCGCTTAGGAATTAGCTAATTTCGACTTAAAATTAGCAACCATGAAAAAGCTGATCATTTTGATATTTCTGCTTACAGGCATTACCGCTTTCGCCCAGGATAAATTCGGCCCCGTTACCCATAAGTTTTCTATTTCGGGCAAGATCAAAAACGCCTCGGTTATAACCATGGACTCACTGGCTAAATATACCATTGTACCAATAGGCGGGATGGCTGTCACCGATCATATGGGGACTTTAAAACACACGGATGCCGACCTGAAGGGTATTTTGCTGAAGGACATCCTGGCACACACGCTCATCGATGCGGCCGGCCCCCATTTTTACAGTAGCTATTATTTTACCTGCGTGGGCAGCGATGGCTATAAGGTGGTTTATTCCTGGAACGAACTGTTCAATACCCCGGTGGGCGATCATGTATTCATCATCATGGAGAAAAACGGCGTTACAGCCGATAAACTGCCCGAAAGTATCCAGATGGCATCCATGATGGACCAGAAGACCGGCCGCCGCTACCTGCATAACCTTGATAAAATTGTAGTGAGCGAAGCGAATTAGGCTCGTGTCAACTGTGAATTGATGTTTAGTCCAAAGTCGAAAGCCTTAAGTCTGAAGTCGAAAAAGTGCAACACCCGATAGCTATCGGACGGCTTAGCACTTACGACTAAAGATTGAGTTGACATTAAGGGATTTCGTTTACAGGAACCGTTTTCTTCTTTTCGTAATAATTGATCAGTTCCGCCACTAGCAGGTTAGGCACCCAGCTCAAAAACGCAATGATAATGTAATTGTGTTTAAAGCCTACGCCGTTGCCAAGTCCAGGTCGATGTTAAAAGTGTCACCATTGAGGCTTTCCAGTTCGGGTAAGTTGTGGCTCACAATTACAACGGTGGCCGCTAATTCATCAAATAGGTTTTTCAACTCGTTTAACAGACTTGTTTTCATTTCCGGGTCGAGCGCCGAGAATGGTTCATCCATCAATATCAGTTTCGGTTTAATAGCCAGCGCCCTTAAAATGGCCAGCCGTTGCTGTTGCCCGCCGGAAAGATGTACAGGCTTATGGTCGGCCAGTGTTTCGAGCTTCCCCAGCGCAAGCAGTCTTTTTATCCAGGCTTGATCGGTTGTGGCATATTCCAGGTGCTTCCGAACCGTCATATTTGGGAAAAGGGCATAATCCTGGAAAACGAAGCCGGCCAATCGTTTTTGCGGCGGCAGCAAGATCCCTGCTTCCGTGTCAACCCATGTTATCCCATCCACAACGATCTTTCCTTTTTCGGGTTGTATGAACCCGGCGATCATTTTCAAAAATGTGGTTTTACCCGCGCCGGAAGGTCCATAAATTTTAGTTATGCCCGCGCCGGGGAACTGGTGTTCTATCTTCAATACCTGCCGTCCCTTATAGGTTTTCAGCTTTTTTTCAATGTCGACGCTGATCATTCCAAAGGGCTTTTCAAACGGTATTTGTTGAATACAAACACCGATATAACTAAAATAAAGGTAATACCGAACAGGATGAGCGAGTAGGCATTCGCCGTGGAATAATCCATTTGCTCAACCGAGTCGTAAACGGCAATCGACGCTACACGCGTTACACCCGGTATGTTACCGCCGATCATCAGCACAACCCCAAACTCGCCTAAGGTATGGGCAAAAGTGAGCACAATGGCGGTGAGCAATGAAGGTTTAATATTCGGCAATAGAACATGAACAAAGGTTTGCCATTTGCTCTTGCCGATGGAATACGATGCCTGTGACAGCGAGACCGGCAATCCCTGTAATGCCGATTTGATTGGCCCGATCATAAACGGCATACTGTAAATGACGGATGCCAGCACCAAACCCTGGAACGAGAAAACAAATTGAATGTTAAATACTTCCTGCAGCCATTTCCCGGCACCATGTTGCGGGCTAAACGCAAGCAACAGGTAAAAGCCCAATACCGATGGCGGAAGTACCAGCGGCATGGTGATAATTGCCTCCAGGATGATCTTGAAAATTGAACGTCCCCTTGAAAGAAACCAGGCAAGCGGCAAGCCGATCACCAAAAGCAAAAGGGTGGTGATCACCGCCAGTTTCAAGGTAAGCCATATCGGGTTCAGGTCCATCGAAGATTAGCTTTCCGTGTTTAGCAACTGAAATGCGGGGAAATAGGAACGGTTCAAAGCCGGGGCGCTGCGGTTCCCCTCCCGATAGCTGTCAGGGTGAGAGGGGTGGGGAGGTATGTTAGTCCGCATACCGGTTAACTCACTCATGGTATCCATATTCCTTAAAGATAACCTTCGCTGCCGGGCTTTGTATATAGGCATAAAACTTTTGAGCATCAGCGTTATTTTCCGAACGCTTCAATAAAACCATCCCCTGCTCAATCGGTGCGTACATTTTAGGGTCGATGGCAATCCAGTACAATTTGGTTTTATCTGCCGCGTCCTTTACCAGCGATTGGGTTGTAAAACCCACGTCAACAACCCCTGTGGTGATATAGGTGTTTACCTGTGAAATACTTTCGCCGGTAACCAGCTTGTTTTTAATGTCGTCGATGATACCCTTTTGTTTTAGCGCCTCTTCGGCGGCCTTGCCATAGGGCGCAATAGCAGGGTTGGCGATGGCAATTTTTTTTATCCTGTCGGTAAGTAATAGCCGTTCCCAGTTTTCAAAGCCGATGTCCTGGTTGCTGCAAATGATCAGGCTGCCCTGCGCATAAACAACAGGCGGTTTGGTGCTGAACCCATCCTTATACAAAGTTTGGGGGAAATTCATATCTGCCGACAAAAACAGGTCGAAAGGCGCCCCATTGCGCACCTGCGCGGTTAGATTTCCGGATGCGCCTACGATGGGCTCAACAGCAATGCCCGTTTTCTGTTTAAAGTCGGCGCCCAACGCTTTTATTACAGTTTGCAGGTTGGCGGCCACAGCCACCTTGATGCTTTGTGCCCATAACGGCGCTATCGATATCAGGCAAAGTGCTATGAAAACAACTATTCTTTTCATTTGGCTGATGTTTTTCGGTTTTAATACCGTAACGCTAATATACGGCCTTTGTTAGTTTGATACCCAATATTTGCCATCCGCGTTGTGTGTTTTTTAAAATAAGTTTTTGGGCCGAATAACCTTCCATTGGTTAGCAGTCCCTATTATTATTTGATAAAAGGCTATATTTAGCACACCATTTATAATCAATCCAACATGAAAAGCTTTTTCGTTAAGCCATTCCTTTTACTGCTCTTTGTTTTGCCATTTAGTTTAAAAGCACAAACAGCAAAATTCTTCAATACCCGGGGAAAAGATATCATCGGGCTTGACGGGAAACCATTCCTGATGAAGGGCACCAACCTGGGTAACTGGCTGGTACCGGAGGGGTATATGTTCAAATTCAAAAGTGTTAACTCGCCGCGCCTGATCAACGAGGCTTTGGAAGAAATACTCGGCCCCGAGGAAACCACTAAATTTTGGAAGACTTACCAGGAAACCTACATAACAGCCGGCGACATCCATTTTATCAAAGCATCAGGGATGAATTCCATCCGCATTCCTTTTAATTACCGTTTATTTACTTCTGAAAATTACTGCGGCCAGAATAACCCTGACCGGGGCTTTGAATTGCTTGATCGCGTGATTGGCTGGTGCCGAAATGAAGGGCTTTATGTGATATTAGATATGCACTGTGCACCCGGCGGTCAAACGGGAGATAACATCGACGACGGCTATGGCTACCCCTTCCTCTTCAAAAGCAAGGAGATGAGGGAATTGACAGCATCCATCTGGAAAAGAATAGCCAACCATTACAAAAATGAAACAACGATCATCGGCTATGACTTGCTCAACGAACCGATAGCGACCCACTTCAAGGCGGAGGATTTTAATCCATACCTCGAGCCGGTGTTCAAACAGATAGCAGCCGCAATCCGTACCGTGGATAAAAACCACATCCTGATTTTAGGAGGAGCGCAGTGGGACAGCAATTTTAAGCCATTCGGGGCGCCATTTGATCCCAAGCTTGTTTACCAATTCCATAAATACTGGACTAAAACCACCGGTAAAGAAGTGATACAGGATTATATCGATTTCAGGTATAAATACAATGTGCCTATCTATTGCGGCGAAACCGGAGAAAATAACGACGAATGGTGCGAGGCATTCAGGAAGACCCTGGACGAAAATAATATTGGCTGGCATTACTGGCCTTATAAAAAGATGGACAACACGGCCGGGATCGTTACGTTTGACTTGCCCGCCAACTACGACCAGCTGATAGCTTATACGGAGCAGCCGCGCGGTGATTTCGAAGCGATCCGCAAAGCAGCACCTGCCGATCGTGAACTGATTAAAAAGGCATTATACGATTTTATAAATAACAGCAAGTTTGAAAATTGCCGTCCGAACAAGGGATACATGGCCGCATTGGGTTTTGCAGCCCCTTGAAAAAGAACCGGATAAAACAAAGTTCCGGACAAAACGGTTGTCATTTATGCCGACTGGTCAGGAGCGTGGTGCTTCATTTATCTAGTTAGAAATAGTGCCTCTATGCGTAATTATTAACCAATGAGAAGAAGACTTGTTAACCATTTCAGAATAATTGCGGTTACGGCCTTGTCTTCACTAATCTTTTTTTCGTGCAGCAAGCCGCAGGCATCAGCGCCGGTGATCCCCAAAACTGCCACAACCCCACCAACAAGCGACTCAACCACCTATACCTTGTTATGGTCGGATGAATTTAACGGCACATCAGTGGATGCTTCAAAATGGAACTTCGAAACTGGCAACCTTAACGTAAATCAGGAGGAAGAATATTACCAGGCCTCAAATGCGACAGTTGCAAACGGATACCTGGCAATAACAGCCAAAAACCAGTCCGTGGGCGGTTTTTCCTATACTTCTGCCCGCATGAATACGTCGAACAAATTTAACGTTACCTACGGAAAGATCGAGGCCCGGATAGCACTGCCGGTTGGCGCCGGTCTATGGCCTGCCTTTTGGATGCTGGGTGACGATATTAATACAGGCGTCACCTGGCCCGGCTGCGGCGAAATTGATATTATGGAGCACATAGACACCGACAGCCTGATCTATGGCACCATGCATTGGAGCGAGGGCGGCAAGGAGACATCCTATGGCGAAAACATGGCAAGCACTCCAACCCAGTTCCATATCTATTCGGTCGTATGGAATGCCAACGCCATAAACTGGTACGTCGATAATACTTTGTATGCAACCGGAAACATCGCAGATAATGTCAACAGCACCAATGCGTTTCACCAGCCTTTCTTCATTATCCTGAATATGGCTGTTGGAGGCAATTGGCCGGGTAGTTTTGTCGATTCTACCAAACTGCCTGCCACCATGCTGGTGGATTACGTCCGGGTTTACCAGGCGAGCAATTAGAAGCCGAAAGTCTTAAGTCAAAAGTTTTAAGTCGATTTGTTTCAAGACTCTCCCGATAGTTATCAGAACGACTCAAGACAAACTGTCAATTCGTAATTGACACGAAACGAGCACAGCGGAGACTGGAAAGGGGAAGCTTTTTTTACTTTTAACCGGGAAACTCAATAACCACGTCGTCCGTAACGGCATGTCCGGTACAGGTTAAAACCCATCCGGCAGCAAGGTCGGCATCGGTTAGAACATTGTTTTTTGCCAGCTCTACTTTCCCGGTTTTGCATAGGGCCGAACAGGTGGAGCAGTCGCCGGTGCGGCAGCTGTAGGGCAAAGGGATATTATTTTGAAGCGCCGCCTGCAATATGGACTGATTTTCGCCGGCCACCAGGTCATGGATTTCTTTGTTAAAATGTATCCTGATCCGTCGCGGCGGATAAGTGATTGACGGCCCGCGACGGATACCGTATCCAATACGAAATTTTCCTTTCTGATCTGGCCCGGATCAAATCCCATGTAAATGAGGGTGAGCCGGATCATGCGCATATAGTCAAACGGCCCGCAGGTGTAGAATTCTGCCGCTTCAAAATTGAATCGAAGGTGCTTTTTAACCAGCTCCTCTACTACCAGGTTGGTTAGGCGTTTGGCTTCACTGCTCAGCAGGTGGATGATCTTTAAACGCCCTGCATGCTGTTTTGCCAGTTCATCCAAATGATCTTTAAATAAGATCGATTCCTTGTCCCTGTTACTGTAGATAAGTGTGATGTTGCTTTTACCCGGTGCATTAAATATTGACCTGAGCTGGGCATAAACAGGCACGATCCCGCTGCCTGCAGCCAAGAAAAAAATGTCTTTTTCTGTCTCCGGATCGGCCACGAAAAAACGGCCGGCCGGTTCCACGGCGTTGATGATATCGCCGGGTTTAATTTTGGTCAATAGGAAGCGGGAAATTTCGCCGTTGGCAATCCTTTTAACCGTGACAGCCAAATAAGGATCGGCCGGTATGGAACTTAAGGAGTACGACCGCCTGATCTCTTCATCGTGATGATCAAAAACAAGCGTAATAAACTGCCCCGGCCGGTAGCTGAAGCTTTTGCCGGATATCTCAATGAAAAATAACGTTGCAACGTCGGGCAACTCCCATTTTATAGCCTCAACTTTTAACTGAAGCATCGCGGTCAGGCCCTTAAAATGATTTTACCAAATTGCGTAGCGCGTTCCATACTGGCAACGGCTTTGGCTGCGTCGGCAAGGTCAAATACATGGTCAACCACAGGTATGATATGGTGTTTATTTAACAGTTCAAGCATCGCTGCAAAGTCTGCCGGGCTGCCCATCATTGTGCCGATAATACGCAATTGCCGCCAGAATATCTTACGCCCATTTAGCGGAGGGATGTTGCCCGCCGTGCCGCCGAATATGACGATGCTGCCCCCCGGGTTGCAAATGTCAGGCAGTTTTGCAAACCCTTCGCCCAGGGCGCTGTCAATGATTACATCAAATCCACCTGCCAGGTGCTGCAATTGCTCCGCCCAGTCCTGCGCATGGTAGTTCACACCGGCCCTGGCGCCCAATTGTTTGGCCCGTTCAATCTTCTCACCCGAACCAGAGGTAACAAAAACCTCGCAGCCGGCTGCCACTGCCCATTGCACAGCAAGCGTGCCGGTGCCGCTGCCGGCGCCGGTAACCAATACCTTATTGCCTTTTTTGGCATTCGCTTTTACAAATAAAGCACGGTAGGAGGTCAAACCCGCCAGCGGAAGCGCAGCTGCCTGTTCCCATGTTAAATGGGCAGGCTTCGGATGTAATTGATCAACCCTAACCTTCACAAATTCGCCGAAAGTCCCGTTTTCGGGTAATCCCAATATTTTAAAATCGTTAGATTGAAAGTTTTCATTGTTGCCCCAGTCATATCCGGGGTTAATGATCACTTCGCTGTCTAACAAATATTTGTCTTGATCGTCTCCTACTTCGTATACAATTCCCGCGCCGTCAGAACCCAATACAATTGGGTACTTGATACCGGCGTATTTACCGATAGTTATCCAATAGTCGCGCCGGTTTAAAGCGGCGGCCTTTATCTTCACCAGCGCCTCGCCCGGCTGTAACGCGGGCTTCTCAATTTCTTTTAATACCAGGGGCTTGTCAGCCGCTTCTAATACGATCGCTTTCATGGGTCTAAACAAGTAATCCAGACTGTTTATATGCTAAAAAAACGGCAGGTAATATACGCTGCCGTTTTCAAATTCTTCTTCCCCTTTAGGGGGCGGGGGGCGGGCTACGCCTTGCTATACAACTCGGCAACGTGATTCCAGTTGATCACGCTCCATACAGCTGCCAGGTAATCCGGGCGGCGGTTTTGATATTTCAAATAATAGGCATGCTCCCAAACGTCGATACCAAATATCGGTGTGCCTTTTGCTTCGGCAATATCCATCAGGGGATTATCCTGGTTAGGGGTAGACGTTACGGCCAATTTCTTATCAGGCGTAACGATCAGCCATGCCCAACCCGACCCGAAGCGGGTGGCGCCTGCTTCATTTACTTTTGTCTTAAAATCAGCGAACGAGCCGAACGTGCTGGTTATCGCGTCAGCAAGCGGACCGGTAGGTTCGCCGCCTGCGCCGGGGCCGAGTATGGTCCAGAACAAGCTGTGGTTATAATGCCCACCGCCATTGTTGCGGACGGCTGGTGGAAATTTAGAAATACTTTTAACGATATCCTCAATGCTCCAATCGGCTTCGGGCTTCCCTTCCAGTGCCTTGTTCAAATTGGTCACATAGGCCTGGTGGTGTTTCCCATGGTGAATTTCCATGGTCAATTTATCAATGGACGGTTCAAGTGCGTCGGTAGCGTATGGTAACGCAGGTAGTGTAAATGCCATAACGGTTAGTTTTAAGTTTAATGAAAGTGTGAGCAAATATAATCGCTTGAAGATGACTTTTGTTCTGATAAATGTAAAATTCATTTTGTCTGAACTATGATTCGTAGGATTTCAGGATCGTAAGATTCGCATTCCGCCGGCTGTCTGCGTTGAGTTATGAATCTCTGCTTTAACCTTCCTTCTTCACACCGGTGCGTCAACCGCGTTGCTGCTACTGCTACTACTACTGCTACTGCTACCCGCCCCGCTCCATCCATGAACTATGAGCCATGAACCCTTCTCATTCGCCCCCCCCATCTGCACATCTGCACATTTGCACATCCGCACATCATCTTCACTTCCGTTTACTTTTAAAAAATCCCCGCACCAATTCAGCACATTCATTTTCCATAATCCCGCCACTGATGATCGTTTTGGGATGCGTGACCTTTTGGTTCAGCCTTCCAAACCCGAGCTTCGTATCATAAGCGCCAAAAACAATGCGGCTTAACTGGAACCAATAACTCGCCCCTGCACACATTACACAGGGCTCAAGCGTTACGTAAAGCGTACAATCACGCAGGTATTTACCCCCCATAAAGTTCGCGGCTGCAGTCAATGCCTGCATCTCGGCGTGTGCCGAAACATCGTTGAGCCTTTCGGTAAGGTTATGCCCCCGGCCTATGATCTTTCCCTTGCAAACTACCAGGGCGCCTATCGGTATTTCATCTTCCGCCAAAGCCAGTTTTGCCTCTTTCATCGCCTCGTTCATAAAAAATTCATCCGGCGACGGTACTGGCTCATTATCAAAGCTTATATACCTCATTATATCAGTTTACTCCCATTTGGGACGGGTTTATCTATCGAGGCCAAAACAATCTCGCCGTTTTCATCTGCAAACCCCGTCACCAGGAACTCCGACATAAAATTCGCAATCTGCTTTGGTGGGAAATTAACCACGGCAACCACCTGCCGGCCCATAAGTTCTTCGGTTGTATAATGCCTCGTTATCTGCGCACTTGTCAACTTGACGCCCAGTGGCCCAAAATCAACCTTTAACTTATATGCCGGTTTTCGCGCCTGCGGAAAATCGATAGCCTCAAGTATCGTTCCCGCCCTTAGCTCAACCTTCTCAAATTCGTGCCAGTTGATGGTTTCCATGCCGTAAAGTTACAAAGCTGTTATATATCACAACCTTTTAGCAGGATTTTTAATTTTACAGCATAAAGCGCTTACCTTTGCGTGGTGAAAAACAACAGGTTATTGTATAAGCTTTTATGATGACAAAAATTACGGCCCTTACAGTTGCTTTCGGTCTATTGATCCCCGTCCTTTTTGTGCAGCCCTGCAGTGCCGGCATAAAATGCTATAGCATGCATCATTCCAAAACCATGGGGGAGGAGCAGCAAGTCGTGCGGGACACCCTCGTACCCGCTGAGGTGCTGGACATTGTTACAGCCGTGATTAAGGCATCAAGTTCCTTTAATTTACAGTCGGTGGCTGATTTGTATACGCCGAATGCCGTGATCGCCGATGACGAAGCGCCATACTCCTGGGCGGGCCCAACGGCCGGAATACAGTGGGTTAATGCCGTCGAAAAAGCCTGTAAAATTAATGGCATAACCAAACTAACCGCAGAGATTCTGCCGGTAAACGTTTTTCAGCAATCAAATGAGGACGTGTACGTCGTGGTGCCTGTAAGCTATACCGGGAACCAGCCCGGTAAACAGCATTTTGCGGTAAAAGGGGCTTTCACTTTCATTTTGCGGGAAGTTAACGGGCGATGGCTGATCAAGAGCCAGGCCTGGATGCAGGAAAAAGCTATGTAATAAAGCAGTCATCATTTACCTTCCTTTGTCAAATTTACTTTTTATATGCAGCAAAAATCAATGGCGCAGCCCTACTGCCCAAATGCTGTTTATCAACAATCAAACACATACTTCACGCTCGGCCGGAACCAGCGAAAAGGCACGCATTAAGGTTAATGAGAAAATGCTGTCGTGGGCGGATGTGATATTTTGCATGGAACGCCGGCACAAACAATTACTTCAGCAACGCTTTTCCTTATCACTCGCAGGAAAACAACTTATTGTGCTGGACATTGAGGATAATTACCCCTTTGGCGATGCCGAACTGGTGGCGATACTCAAAGAGAAACTCGCCGTTTACCTTGAATAAAATGGCTCTATAACGCTTTGTACGGGTGCTCAATTTCATTGGTGGGGGTATCGCAGGCCGGAAATTCGTGGTTGCTGTAATGAAGCAAGGGTAACTCCTATCCCCAAAACTAAAAGTCTCCCCTAAATTTAGGGGGAGAGTTAGAGGGGTATAAGGGACAGGCTGTTGTTGCCGGCGATCTTATGTTGCCCACACTAAAAGGTCATAGAACCAATAAAATGAACTGACGGCGCCCGGTCATAAAAAAACCTCAAGGTCCTATCGCCCTGAGGTTTTCCATCTAATATTTTTATTGCCTAATTGTTCAAACGACCTTCTAAAGAATCGGTCGAAGTCAATTGACCTTCGGGCAATGCATCCTGTGCTTCGGTCAAAAATGGCGATCCTTTGGTGAAGAAAGCCAGGAATACCAGCAATCCGCCTAAGATCAATTCAGGCCAATGCGCGAATGGCGAAAAGGTATACAAATAGGGCGATACCATGATAAAAAACCCAAAGATCATGTCAGCCACCATGTTCATCTTGACAGGGAACTGCCGGATGGGGCTGGCGGGTGTATCTGCAAATATATTCATGATCAGTTGCAGCCAGCCAAAATAGATCGGTATGAGCAATGCAGCGCTCGAAATGTCGACCAGGTTAAACAGCCATGGCGAAGCGATAAGCGTAAGCGCAAGGATATACTTAAAAAAGCCGTAAAATGCTGTGGAGATAAAGGGTTTCATAACTACGTCTTGTTTTATTTTTTGCATTCTTTTGATGGAAATGCCCGTTTTCAAAATTTGTTTCAAATGTATGAATTTGTTTTAAAAGAGGAATGATTTATTGGCAATAAATCAATAGCTACGAATTCTCTTCCCTATTACATTCGCCCCTGAACGAATGTTAAGCCGCTGTTTTTGTCTTTACAATTTTTGAGGCAATGAAACAGAACAGCCCTAAGATAATACCGAACATAACGCCGAAAACCGGCCCAGTAAGTACCATAGCGAAGCGGGGATGAACCAATAGTTCAGGTGGCATGCTTGCACCCATGGCGGCAGCTTTCGGATGATGGGTTATATAGGTTTCCCTGAAAATAACATGTACAGCCGTTATCCAGACACAGTTTACCAGGCTAATCAAAAAGCCATGCAAAAAATATTTTCCGTAACAAACTTTTGCTACCACCCATGCACAAAAAATAAAAATAATCACCCAAAAGAGCGGTTCGAACCCTTCGGGGATGAGCGAAACAGTACCGAAAGCCATTATCAATCCGAAAATTGATAATTGAAAAATGATTTTCCAGTTCATGATTTAAGTTGATTAGCGTTTATATAAATGTAAAAACTAATCCTTGTAAACCAAATTTTATTGGATTTAGGGAGGTCAGGGAGTGAGTGGAGGTTTGGCGGCAGTCGTGTCAAGGGGCGATCGTAACTTGATGATGAGAGGTGGGTCAGGAATGGATTTGGACTTGCTCCCCTTCGTTATCACCACAATTACACCGTTGGCGCCTTTGGCGCCATAAATTGCGGTCGAGGATTTATCTTTTAACACGGATATGCTTTTTATATCATCCACATTCACGCTATTTAAATTTTCCCGTTCAACACCGTCAACGATATATAATGGAGTCGGAGCGGGACTGTACGCTGCGTTGATAATACCCTGGTTTTTGCCGGCTGGCTGCGGCTGCGTGATCGGTTCTTTTTCCAGGGTGAAATTGATTGGAACGGAGTAGGCAACCCGTACGGTTAGTCCGTTTTGGGTTCCCGGTTTCCATTTTGGCGATAAA
>Ga0302307_10001601_pt1 | contig 14063 bp, 5 predicted proteins | sample III_Palsa_E3_2_FD_200530 | JGI IMG/M metagenome (GOLD analysis project Ga0302307, IMG submission 200530) | Peat permafrost microbial communities from Stordalen Mire near Abisko, Sweden - III_Palsa_E3_2 | ecosystem: Environmental > Terrestrial > Soil > Palsa > Peat permafrost | place: Sweden... | reverse complement strand
GTGCCCTTGGCGTAACTCTGAGACTGAAAAATACCCAGCACGCCGCCGCCTTCGTCCAAACGGTCGTGTGTACCGTCACGATGCGCGATGATGGGAGCATTGTGCCCGGCATTCGCGTAGCACAACTCCCTGGACCCGCCGTCGAGATGCGCGTAGAAAAAAGTGATGAAGCGGTCGCTGGCGATACTCCGGCAGACCAGCGAGTTCAATCGCTCGCACAGAACTTCCGGAGATAAAGACGGTGAAGCAAGCCCGCGAACCGCCGCCTGCAAGTTCGACATCAGCAGCGCCGCCGGCATTCCCTTTCCGGCCACGTCCGCGATGCACAAACCGAGCGTATCTCCTTCGAACGGAAAAACGTCGTAGTAATCCCCGCCTACAATGCGCGCCGGCTGCCAGGCTCCCGCGATTTCGTAACCCGCAATCTGTGGAATTTCCTTGGGTAGGAATCCGAGTTGGATCGCGCGCGCTTCTTCAATTTCACGCCCCTGCCGGTCGAGTCGAGAAGCAATTTCGCTCTGCGTTCGATCGCGCTCCATGGCGCTGCGGCGCGCCGTGCGGCGCTCGCGCCCAATGTCGACTTGTTTTTGCAGGATCTCCAGTAGTCGTGCGTTCACCCACGGCTTTTCGACGAAATCACCGACGCCTCGCTGCATGGCTTCCACAGCCAGGCCCACCGTGGCCCATCCGGTCATTACCACAATCGGCGGCGCGGTTTCAGAAGCTTTCAATTTTGAGAGGACGTCCAAACCTTCTCGCCCGGACGTCGTATCGCGCGCGTAATTCAAGTCCATCAAGACCAGATCGAACTCTCGCCGTGCTATGGCATCGATCAGCGCTGCCGGCGAGGTCACCGCTTCGGTCACATAACCATGTCCTTTTAGGAGTAGGCGCAGAGCTTCGAGGACGTCTGGCTGGTCATCCGCGATAAGGATGCTCGCCTGGGTGGGACCTGTTTCGTTCATGAGTTCAACCGCCATCGGTGGCATTTGTAGTGCCCCTCTCCGGACTGCGAGCGATAAGTGGGGACTCCCAAATATGGGCAGTTGGGATTCCAGAGGAGCGTCATTCTAAGTCCATAGCTGATAGTACTTTAGATGCGCGTTGCGACCTATACATTAGCGCGCGTGACCAGTTGCGGGATTGTTTGTCGCGTTTCCGGACAGCTCTGCGGAATGGCCTTATTCGTATCTCAACGCCACCATAGGATCGACGCGCGTGGCACGATAGGCTGGCACGAAGCAGGCCGTCAGCGCGACCGCCGCAAGCAACAAAGCTACACCGGCGAAGGTAAGCGGATCGGTAGCGCTAACCCCGAAAAGCAGATTGGCCATCAGACGGGTGAGCGCAAAAGCAACAGCCAACCCGGCGGCAACTCCAAAAACAACAAGGATCGCGCCGCGCTCGAGCACCAGTCGCAATACGTCGCCAGGTTGCGCGCCCAGAGCCATCGGAACGCCGATCTCGTGCGTTCGTTGGGTGACCAAATAGGCCATCACGCTGTAAAGCCCCACGGCCGCCAGCAGTACGGCCAACGCTGCGAACGAACCCAGCAAGTAGGTTTGCAGACTCGTATCCAGCATGGAGTCGGCTACGACATCCTCCATCGTTTGCGGGCGGAACACGGCCAGGCTGCTGTCGATGTCACGGACGTTGCTGCGAACCGCTCCAAGCACGCTCATCGGCGGAACGCTTGTCCGTACGGAGACGCGGCCCGACGCCGCGCCCTCCCCATCAAGAGTGGCGGTCAAAGGGAAGTAAGATTGAGGAATGACGGGATCGCGAATACTGTCCCATTCTTTGGTGTCTCCCACGACTCCTATAACTTTGACTTGAACGCCGTTCCAAGTGAAGGTTTTCCCCACAGCATCTTGATTGGGCCAAAAAGTACGCGCCATGGCTCGGTTGATGACCGACATGAAACTGAGCTCCGAAGGAACCTGCGTAGTCTCCGGGTGCTGTTTAAAAAGGTCGTCAATCCTCAGGTTTACCTCGGCGGTGCGATTCATGTCCTCCGGAGAAAAATTGGCGCCAGAAAGAAAGGGTATTCCAAAAACCCCGAAGTAATCGGGCGTGATGTAGTTGAATTCGACGAGCTGACTCGCATGCGTCGGATCCTTGTCACCTTCGACGCTGATCGTTGCATTGCTTCCTCCCCGCAGCGGTAGCCGAGTGGACACGGAAGCCGCTTCGATGCCCGGCGTGCGGCTGAGGCGCTCCGTCAACTGATCAAAGAATTCGCGACGTACTGGGAGAGTGGCATATCTCTTCTCCGGCAGGACAATTCCCAGCGTCAGCACGTTTTTGGTCTGCGCGCCGATATCGGTCGAACGCAGCTGGGAAAAGCTGCGTAAAAGCAAGCAGGCGCCCACAAGTAACGCAAGAGATATGGCGATTTCTCCGACTACCAATCCATCGCGCAGGAGGCGCCGCCATCCGGAGGCGCCCACCACGGATTGCGCCGCTGATTTCAACTCGTCGCTCAGGTTTAATTGTGAAGCATGCAGCGCCGGTGCCAGCCCGAAAAGAATCCCGGCCAGCACGCTCACCGTTATTGTGAACAGCAACACCCTGCTATCGATCCGCAGAGGCAGCTCGCCAGGAATAGGCAGCGCCCTCGCACTTTCCATCAGACGCACGCTCCAGGTGGCGGCCACGAACCCCAGAGCAGCGCCGGCCATCGACAACAGCACACTTTCCGTCAGCAACTGGCGGATGATGCGCCCGCGGCTTGCGCCAAGCACGGCGCGCAGAGCCACTTCGCGTTGGCGTCCAGTGGCCCGCGCCAGCAGGAGATTGGCGATGTTGGCACAGGCTATCAGAAGCACCAGCGCGACCGCTCCGAAGAGAATCAGCAGCGCCGGCCGCGAGTTCGCGGCGAGGCTTTCCTGAAGAGAAACCACCACGGCGCCCACTTTGTCATTTGTATTGGGGTACTGCTTTTCCAGGTTTTTGGCTATCGTGGAGAGATCGGCTTGCGCTTGTGACGCCGTGACACCGGACTTGAGTCGCCCGATCGCCCGATAGCTGTGCGTGCCCCGAGGTGTAAGTGACTTGGCCGCCATGTCCTGCGGCGTCCACAAGTCAGTCGAACTCAGAGAATTGGATGGAAATTTGAACCACTCGGGCATCACGCCGATTACGTCGTACGATTGGCCGTCCAAAACCATCGTCTGCCCGATCGCGATCCTCTGCCCGCCGAAGCGCCGCTGCCAGAATGCGTAGCTCAACACTGCCACATGATTCTTGCCCGCCTGGTCCTCCCCAACCGCGAAGGTGCGGCCCAATATTGGCTCCACGCCGAGGACCGAAAAAAAGTTGGCCTGCGTGCTGATACCCATGGCGGAGTCGGAATCGCCCGAGAGGCTGGCGTTGTATGCTTCGCCCCAGGAAAACAGAGTCGTGGCTTCGAGTGTGTGATTCTGCGATTGCCAGTCAAGATAGTCGGCGCCGGCGAATGGATACGTCCCCGGCGAGACTTCGGTCTCCCAGAGCTGGACCAGTTGTCCTGAATCCTTGAACGGCAGGGGACGCAACAGCGCGGAGTTAATTACGGAAAAAATGGCTGTGTTGGCGCCAATGCCGAGCGCCAATGTGAGGATTGCGATTGCCGTGAAGCCCGGACTCTTCCGCAGCATCCGAAATCCATAACGCAGGTCCTGAAATAGTGTGCCCATTACCGCCTCCGGTTTTGGCGCGCTTCCGAGACTATTCGTATCTGAGCGCCACCATGGGATCCACGCGCATAGCCCTCCGCGCCGGGATGTAGCAAGCCGCGAGAGCCACAATTGTGAGAATTGCCGAAACGGCGACATACGTCACCGGGTCCATCGCGCTTACAGTCAGGAATTTTCCAACTACCTGCGCCGCGGCTAGGGCCAATGCAATTCCGACACCTAAACCGATTGCCACGATGAATAGTCCCTCACCGAAAACCATCTTCAGGATGTCCGTCGGCTGCGCTCCCAGCGCCATGCGAACCCCGATTTCGTGCGTCTTCTGGCTGGCGGCATAGGAGACCACGCCGTAAACGCCGACGATTGCAAGGATCAATCCTAAGACGCCAAGAACAGCCGCCAGTGCAGCGCCTATCCGATAGACCAGCAGCCCGTTGAGGGTGTAGAGAGCTTGCCTCATCGTTTCTACGTCGAAGACCGGAAGCTGAGGCGCGAGCGATTGGATTGCGCGCTCGATTTCCGGGATCATTGTTTCGGGCGCTGCTGTTGTGCGCACTTGAACGAATTGTAAGGAGTTGTTTTCCTGATGCTGCACGAACGGTGCGTAAAAAACAGGCTGGATCACTCCCTTCACGCCCTGATAGCGCACATCCTTGACGATCCCGACGACGACCATCGAGTGTTTTGCGTCGGTACTCATCTGAAATTGCCGTCCGATGGGATCTGCGTCCGGCCAGAATTTCTTCGCCATAGCCTCGCTCAAGACTGCCACGTACTGGGCATTTTCCCCGTCCGCGTCGGTAAAAGCCCGGCCGCGTAGCAAGGGAACTTGCATGGTGCGGAAGTAGTCCGTCGAAATGGTGTTGTACAGTGCCGACGGAGGCGGCTGACCAGCGGGAGGCTGGTATCCTTCGATCGTAAGCGTGTCGCCGTTGTTGTAGTAGCCCATGGGAGTCGCGGTTGCAGTGCTCGCTGACACCACTCCGGGAAGGGAAGAGACACGGGCGAGAAGGTTTTTGTAGAAATCGCGCGTCTGCTGCTGGTTGAATCCGATTTCCACCGGGTCCATGGTGAAGTTGACTACGTGGTCCGGATCGAAGCCCAGGCTCGTCTTCTGAGCTTTGCCCAGGCTCCGCGCGAAAAGCCCCGCAATGATCAGTAGCACCAGCGAGCCTGCCACCTGCGCCACAACCAGCCCACTGCGCAAACGGTTCTTGCCACCCACAACGCCACGCCCGCCTTCGTGCAGGATGGCGGCCAGATTTCCCCGCGACGCGCGGATTGCGGGCACCAGCCCGACGATGATTCCGGTCAACAGCGCCGCAGCGGTGGCGTAGCCAAAGACGCGCCAGTCAAAGCCAAAATCGAAATGCACGGGAAGATCGGTCTGAATATTGATCGAAGCCAGCGCGGAGCTGGCCCACTGGCCGAGAAAAATCCCTCCGATTCCGCCGAGAAGTGCGAGCAGAACACTTTCCGTCAGCAATTGCCGCACCAGGCGGAATCGCGCGGCGCCCAGTGCGGCGCGGATGGCCATCTCGCGTTCGCGGACAGTAGCGCGGACGAGCAAAATGTTGGCCACGTTTACACAGGCGAGCAGCAACACCAGCGCCGTCAAGCCCAAGAAAAGCCCCGACATCACAAGCAAAGTATTGCTCGGATCGGGTTGCGGCCTCGCGCGCAGTTCCGGATAGACCTGAAGACTCAAATCCTTTTCGGCCTCCGGATATTGCTGCGACAAACGCTGGCCTATCACCGACAGCGAGGCCTGCGCCTGCTGGAGGCTTGTGCCGGGGCGCAAGCGGCCAATCACAAGCAGACCGCGAAGTTGGCGATTGGTCATGAAATCATTCGGCGTGCCTTCGATTCCCAGCATGCCGAGCGGCAAGAAACCCTGAACGGATATTAATGGAGAGAGTCCAACGAATCCTCGCGGCGCAACGCCGACGATCGTGATGGGGTGGCCATCCACTGAAACTTTGCGTCCTAGAATGGCCGGGTCGCCTCCGAATCGCGTCTTCCAGTATGAGTAAGCGAGGACCATTACCGGGTCCGCTCCCAGAGTCTCGCCTTCCGACGGCAGGATAAATCGGCCAAGCTTCGGCTTAATTCCCAGCGCAGAGAAAAAATTTCCCGAGACGTAGTCCGTCACGATGCGATCGGCTTTGCCATCCACGCTCAGACCGTCCAAGCCAAGCTGATAGCCCGCGACATCGGAAAATACTTCGCTGGATTGGCTGCGAATGTCGCGAAAGTCGGCGACGGAAAACTGTGTTTGTATGTTTCCCTTCTGTTGTTGGTACGCGAGGACCGTGATCTGCGCGGGGTCCTGCACCGGCAGAGGCCGCAGTAGGATTCCATCCACCATACTAAAGATGGCAGTATTCGCACCGATACCGAGCGCCAGGGTGATGATGGCAACGATCATGAAGCCCGGATTCCTCACCAGCATTCGGACGCCATAGCGAATGTCCTGCATCAACGTCTCCATGTTCCACTCCTCGTTGTTCGGTGTCTCAGTTCCTCACGCGATGTCTCTTCGTCCTGTGATACGGGATTCTGCCCGTGTATGTTCCCGGTGGTCGAATTAGTTCCCGGACGTCCATCATTCATATCGGAGCGCAACCATCGGATCCACGCTCGCAGCCTTTCGGGCGGGCAGCCATCCGGCAAGAAGCGCGACTGCTGAGAGCAGCAGTGCCGACGTCAAAAACACTAGAGGATTACTCGCCTTGACACCGAACAACTGCGACTCAATCAGTTTTCCCAAACCAAACGCCGCCACCAACCCGATTCCAAGCCCAGCAATCGAAATGCGCACGATTTCCCGCAACACCAGCCACGCCACATTCTTCTGCGAAGCGCCCAGCGCCATGCGAATTCCGATCTCGCGCGTTCGCTGCGCCACCATATACGCCATCACGCCGTAGAGCCCGATTGCGGCGAGCAGCGCAGCCAGCAGTCCCAGGCACAACGAGAAAAACGTAAGCAGCCGCTCAGAAAACGCAATTTCGTCCACTTGCTGGTCCAAAGTCTTCATGTCGAATACTGGCAGGTTTGCATCGGCGCTTTGCACTATTTTCCGCAGTGTGGACCCCAACGCCGTCGGCTCCAGGTTCGTTCGCACGTAGAACGTCGCGTTTCCAAAATTCTTGTCCTGCGTATAAGGAATATAGACGAGCGGCCGAATCTCTTGCCGCAGGTCCGTATTCTTGCTGTCTTTCGCCACGCCGACGATTTCAATGTCGGGGTGCACGTCATTGCCCGAGCCGAACGCGAAGTGGCGGCCAACCGGGTTCTGGCCGCGAAAGTATGTCTGCGCCATTTTTTCGCTGACAATTGCGACTTTAGGCGCAGTGGAAGTGTCGCGACTGTCGAACTCGCGCCCAGACAACAGTGGAATTCCCAAAGTTGCAAAGAAGTTTGGTCCTATCCAGTTTTGCTGGACGTCCGTATTGGTGTCCTCCGACACCGTGTAGCCCTCCGCGGTGATGTTGGCGGACGAGTCGCTGTCCGAGAGTAGCGACATTTCCGCCACGCTCACCGAGCGCACACCCGGCAAGCCTGCGATGTTTTCTCTCAAGCGGTCCGCCAGCGCGACTGTTTGTTCCGGAGTATAACGATTCAGTTCAGGCGCCACCGCAAATTGGATTACGTGATCTGTCTTTACGCCAAGGTCCTGCCGCTTCAAGTTCATCAGGCTTTGCGCAAAAAATCCCGCAGCCGCCAGCAACACCACCGTCAGCGCCACTTGCGAGACCAGCAGCGCCTTGCGCAATCGCACATTCGATTTCCCGCCGAAAACATTCGCTCCCTGTTCCCTCAGCGTGCTTTGCAAGTCCGCGCTGGTTGAGCGCAGCGCCGGTATCAACCCGAATAGCAATCCCGCGAGAATTGAAATTCCGAATGAAAAGGCGAGCACTCGATAGTCAAACTTCCCTTGCAAGCCTTGTGCGCCAAGGCTCTCCGGTATGGAACCGACCAGCGCTCCCAGCGTCCACGATCCCACCAGCAACCCCGCCGCTCCTCCTGCCAGCGAAATCAGCAGACTCTCCGTCAGAAGCTGCCTTATCAACCGCCACCGACCCGCTCCCATCGCCATCCGTACCGCGATCTCTCGCTGCCTTGCTTCACCGCGGGCTACCAGAAGGCTGGCGAGGTTCGCGCAGGCAATCAGCAGCACTAATCCCACCATCGACATCAGAATCCAGATCGGTTTGCCCGCATCGTGTTGCAGGATTGGACGTCCGTGCGATCCCGTATCCAGCAGGATTTTCTTGTCCAGAAATTGTTTTTTTCTCTCCGGCGATGATTTCAACTCCGAAGCTTCCGACTGTAAGATCGCGCTATATTCCGGCGCGATTCCAGCTTCTGCCTTCGCGAGGCTCATGCCGGGTTTCAATCTTCCCAGCATTGCCAGCCAATGATCTTTGCGGTCGGCAAGTCCGTCCCAGTTCGGTGTCATCTGGGCCTTCATCGTCACCGGAATGAAAATGTCCGGCGTCTGTCCCACTTGCACTCCAAAAAATCCGGGAGCCACCACTCCCACAACGGTCATGGAAACGCCGTTCACAACCAGTTGTTTGTTTAATATCCCGGGGTCGCGGCCGAAATGCCGCTCCCAGTAGCCATAACTCAACACCGTCTCCGGGTTCGCCCCGGCGGCTGTTTCATCCTGCGAAGTGAGAACGCGTCCAAGCGCCGGACGCACGCCAAGCACCTCAAAATAATTTCCGCTGACGAGTTCCCCTTTTGCCAGTTCGGTTTGACCCTGTCCCGAAACGCTCGCTTGAATTGCGAATCGCGCAAGCAGGCCGGAAAAAACAGGATTGTGATCGCGCAAGTCCTTGTACATGGGATACGAAAATGCTACCCCCACATCGCCGTCGCTCCAGTTCCTCCCCGGATTAGGACCAGGCGAGCGCAGCACGACAAGTTCTTCCGGCTTCTGCACCGGCAAGAGCCGCAGAAGAACCTGATCGGTGACGGAAAATATCGCCGCATTCGCGCCGATGCCCAGCGCCAACGTCAGAATCGCGACCAGCGTGAACCCCGGGCTCTTCGCCAACATCCGGAATGCGTATCGAGCGTCTTGCAGCAAAGCTCCCATCGATCTCACCTCGTCTCAGTCTTACTCGTACCTCAGCGCCACCATCGGATCCACGCGCATCGCCCGCCGCGCCGGAATGTAACAAGCCAGCAGCACCACTGCGACAAGCATCGTCACCACAACAGCGAAGGATACTGGGTCCGTGGAACTCACGCCGAAAAGAAGACTCGAAAGGAACCGAGTCAGTCCGAACGCCGCAACCAGGCCAAGACCTACCCCCAGCAGCGCTAGACGCATTCCCTGGCCCACCACCAATCGCAGCATGTCGCCCGGCTGCGCACCCAGCGCCATGCGAATGCCAATCTCATGCGTGCGCTGCGCCACCGTATAGGAAATCACGCCGTAGAGGCCAACCGCCGTCAGGATCATCGCCAGCGCCGCAAATACAGCCAGTAGAAACGTATTGAAGCGCGGCACCGCAATCGTCCCATTCAAATATTGCTCCACCGTCTTCGGAGTGTATGTGGGCAAATCTTTATCCAGTGACTGCACCGCGGACGCAATCGCCTTTGCCTGCCCTTGAGGATCTTTTGCGGCGCGCACAACAATTGTCACTGAGCCGAATGGCAATTGCGCGTAGGGAACATAGGATTCGGGCATCCATTCCGCTTTCAGATCCTCGAATTTCACATTCCCGACCACGCCGACGATTTCCCGCATCGGCGCTTTGCCGCTCGTCGCTATCCCTGGCTTGAAGTGCTTACCGATCGGATTCTCTCCGGGAAAGAATTGCCGCGCGAAGGCCTCATTGACCACCACAACAGGCGTCGAGGCAGCGTCGTCACCATCTGTGAAATCCCTTCCTTGCAGCAGTGGAATCCGCATAGTACCGAAATAATTGGGCGTAACCGTGCGGACGGAGGTGTCGGGCTCATCGCTTTTTGCCACCGGCCGGCCTTCAATCTGAAAGCTTACGCGCATCTCATCTCCCCCCATGGGCAACGGAAAAATTGCCGCGGCCGATTGCACACCGGGGAGAACCTTCAGTTTCTGGGAGAGGTCACGGAAAAAGGCTGCCTTCTTTAGGTCCGGGAATTTCGCGTCCGGCAAGTCCACGCTGGCGGTCATCACGTTGTGGGGATCGAAACCTGGATTCACTTCCTGCAGCCGAATCAGGCTGCGGATTAGCAATCCCGCGCTGGCAAGTAGAACCAGCGCCAGCGCCATTTCTACAATCACGAGCGAACTGCGCAGTCCATGCCGGCTGCGCCCTGCAGTGGTGTTTAGCGAGCTTTCTTTTAACGCCTCCACGATATTCGATCGGGTCACCTGCAGCGCCGGCGCCAGACCAAATAATATCCCGGTGAGGAGTGACAGCCCCGCAGTGAACGCTAGCACCCATCGATCCACGTGAATCTCCCCGATGCGCGGAAGACTCTCAGGACTCAAACGTACCAAAATGTCGCTGCCCCAGGACGCCAGCGCCGTTCCCAATGCTCCAGCAAAAAGTGCGAGCAACAAACTCTCAGTCAAGAGCTGCCTCACTACTCGTGTCCTGCCGGCGCCCATCGCCGTGCGGATGGCGATCTCCCGGCCGCGCGTTGTAGCGCGTGCCAGAAGAAGATTCGCCACATTCACGCAAGCGATCAGCAGCACCAAACTAACGGCGATCATCATCACCACTAGAGCCGGCCGAATTGTGCCCGTTAGCTGCTCCTGCTCCGATTTCAGCCTCACTCCCAAGTACTTATTGGTGTCCGGATATTGCTTGCCCAGCGAAGCCGAGATCACATCCATGGCCGCCTGCGCTTGCGGCAGAGTGATTCCAGGCTTAAGTCTGGCGATGCAAGTGAGGAAATGCGCGCCTCGCTGCTGCGTCATGGCGGGATCGTTGCCCGAACTTTCCTGTAGAGCCGACATCGAGGACCAGATCATTTCCGGTTCTCGCTGAAGAGGAAACTGAAAACCAGCCGGCATCACGCCGATGACGGTGAATCCACTGTTGTCGATCGTAATCACGCGGCCGATAATGCTAGGGTCGCCGCCGAACTGTTGCTTCCAAAGCCGGTCGCTGATGATGACCACGTGATGATTCGGCTCGTCTTCTCCCGGCTGAAAAGTTCGTCCCAGCTCCGCCGAAACCCCCAGTAAATCGAACGTTTCCGCGGAGACGCTCACGCCTTCCAAATGCGCCGGATGTTCCTGGCCGGTTAGCGTGAAAGTCGCGCCTGTATAAACGGCCATCTTCTCGAATACCTGATTCTGCGACCGCCAGTCCACGAAATCGAGATACGAAGCAGAGCCATTCGAAGTGTGCGTGCGCGAATTGGCCATCGCGACGCTGACAAGCCGCCCCGAATCGCGGAACGGCAGCGGCCGCAGCAGTTCCGCGTTCACCACCGAGAAGATCGCTGTGTTCGCTCCAATCCCCAGCGCCAGCGTGAGCACCGCGATGATCGTGAATCCCGGATTCTTCATCAGCATCCGTATCCCGTATCGCATGTCTTGCAGCAATGTTCCCATTTTCTCTCCTCGTTACTCGTACCGCAGCGCCACCATCGGATCCACGCGCATCGCCCGCCGCGCCGGCAGGAACCCAGCAAAGGCGGCCACTAAGGCAAGCGTTACCGCGGGAACTATCATTGCGACAGGGTCCACGATGCCCATGCCGAACAGCATGCTCTTGATTAAGTGACTTCCGCCGAACGCCAAAGGCAGACCCACGGCGACTCCGATAAGAACCAGCAGCAAAGTTTCGCGCAGCACCAGCCAGAGAACGCTGCCGGGCTGCGCACCGAGCGCCATGCGAATTCCGATGTCGCGCGTGCGGCGTGCCACGCTGTAAGCCATAATTCCGTAGAGTCCGATGCTGGCAAGCAGCATCGCGAGCAAGCCGAACGCGCCGGCAAGACGCGCGATAAACTTATCGGTGTGGAGTGAATCGTCCACCAGCACCTGCATGGTATGGATCTGAATCGGCGGAAGGGCGGAGTTCGTCTCCTGCACGACCTTCCGCAGCGCCGCGCTGACAGTTGCAGGATCCGCAAGTGTGCGGATTTCATAGATGGCGTAGGAATGCTCCCACATAGGATTGAAGTATGGAGCGTAAATGCGCGTGGGAGTCCTCTCTCGCAAATTGTTGTACTTCGCGTCGGCAGCGACACCCACGATTTCCATGTCCTGCGGATTTCCCGGGTAAACATCCGTCACTTTCTTGCCGATGGGATTTGTTTTGCCAAAAAAGCGTTCCGCGAACGTCTTGTTTATGACCGCAACGCGAGGTCCATTACCGCTGTCTTGGACTCCGATTTCTCGTCCAAGCAGTATCGGAATCCCTACTGTGGAGAAATATCCGGGGCCGACATGATCCATACGAGAATTTAGCTTCTCGTCAGACTTCGGCGTGTAGCCTTCCACCGAAATCGGATCGCCGGACTCCGAATGGCTGAACAGCCCATTGCTCGAGAGCGTTGCAGCGCGCACTCCTGGGATGTTGGAGAATTTATCCAGCAGCTCTTGTTGAAGGCGAAGATTTGCAAGTCCCTTATAGCCGCCCGGAGCGCCGTCCACTTGAAACAAGAGCAGATTTTCAGGTTTGTAGCCTAAATTCACCCCGCTAAGCTTCGAAAGACTGCGAACGAAGAGTCCGGCAGCGACCAGAAGGATGAGCGAGATCGCCACTTGCGCGATCACAAGCACTTTACCGGCCGGCAGACGGCGATTTCCGATTTCGCCAGTCGTCCCGCCTGCTGTTGATTTCAGAATGGGCGAGAGATCGAGGCGCGTCGCACGCAGAGCCGGAATGAGACCGAAGAGTATCGCGCTCAGCACCGCGACCCCCAGGGTGAAAGCCAACATGCGCGCGTCGGGACGCAAGTTAATCTGGACAGCATCGCCCCCGGTTGACGCTCGCGAAACCATCTGTAGAAGAAGCGTGTCTGCCCATTGCGCCAGCAGAACTCCGGCGGCCGCCCCCGCGAGTGCCAGCAATAAGCTTTCTGATAGGAGTTGGCGAATCAGACGGCCCCGTCCCGCGCCAATGGCGAGCCGCACCGCAAATTCTTTTTGCCTGCCCGTGCCTCGCGCGAGCAAAAGGTTCGCCACGTTGGCGCAAGCGATGAGCAGTACAAGTCCGACCAAGGCCATTAGTACCTTGAGCGGTTCCGCGAATGCTTCGTGAAGAGTGGAGGAGCCTCGCGCGCCGGATTGAAGGTTGATGTGCTGATTCAAAAATCCTTTGCGATCTTCTGCACTAACCGTTGAACCTAAGTTGGCTTCAATCATCCGTTGGAAGGCCACGTTGATGCTCGCCTTGGCTTGCTCTGGAGTAATGCTCGGTTTGAGTCGCGCGATCACCTGCAGCCATATGTGCTTGTTTACCTCACCCTGCGATGGGCTCAAAAGATCGCGTCCCGGATAGATGGCGTCCTGCATCATCATCGGAATCCATACGTCCGGGGCTTCTCCCACTGTTTCACCGAAGAACTCCGGCGGCGCGACTCCGATGATTTCGAACGATGTCTGGTTGACTCGGATCGATTTTCCGAGAACTGCGGGGTCGAGATTGAAGCGCCGCTTCCAGAACGAATAACTAGCCACTGCAAACGGCGAGCCGCCGCGCGCACGATCCACTTCAGAGGTGAACATTCGGCCGGCCGCGGGTGTCACTCCTAAAGTGGAAAAATAATCTCCACTAACGAGACGGACACGAATTGATTCTTCCTGGCTTGCTTCGCCGGTAGTGGAACCGCCCAGCGTTGCTCGCACCTCCTGTAGGCTGCTATCGGACGCCAAAACCGAGGAAAATACTTCGTTGTGGTCGCGCAGGTATTCAAATTCCGAGTACGCCAGCAGCGAGCGGTCTCCCGATTCGCTGCCGAACGATTGTCCATGTGAGTCAGGATCAGTCAGTAGGACCAGCTGTTCGGAGTGAACGACCGGCAACTTCCGCAGCAGGACGGAATCGAGCACGCTGAAGATCGCCGTGTTCGCTCCAATGCCGAGCGCCAAAGTGAGCACCGCAATTGCGGTGAATCCTGGATTCTTCACAAGCATCCGGATTCCGTAACGCATGTCCTGCAGCAAAGCTCCCATTTTTCACTCCCTGCGATTCGCAATCGCTGCAAATAGCCCGCTGCCGATCATGCGAACACACCCGCACCAATGCTTCCGAAATGCTTTTCGGCCGCTTCACTTTCCAAGTTTTTGTAATGCGAGATTGAACTGGCTTACACGGACACGCTGCGCGTGCCCACTGTTTCTTCGACGATGCGGCCGTCAAAAAGATGAATCGTGCGATCCGCAACGCTGGCATAGCGCGGGTCGTGCGTGACCAT
>Ga0302307_10001597_pt1 | contig 14081 bp, 10 predicted proteins | sample III_Palsa_E3_2_FD_200530 | JGI IMG/M metagenome (GOLD analysis project Ga0302307, IMG submission 200530) | Peat permafrost microbial communities from Stordalen Mire near Abisko, Sweden - III_Palsa_E3_2 | ecosystem: Environmental > Terrestrial > Soil > Palsa > Peat permafrost | place: Sweden... | reverse complement strand
CCAATTTTACTTAGTAAGTGCCTGATTATCAATGTGGGAGTTACTGGGTTCGAACCAGTGACCCTCTGCTTGTAAGGCAGATGCTCTGAACCAGCTGAGCTAAACTCCCGTCGTTTTGGGACTGCAAATATAGCCGCATTAGCCTATTGTTCAAAAATTAATTTGCTTTTTTTTAATAATGCTCATTTATACAGCTAAAGGGTTTTATTTTAAGCCAAATTCCCCGGTACTTTATGCAAATTGCATAAGCTATATTAACTAATTTTACTACCTACGAACTATACAGCAAATTCCGATTAAACCATTAGGTAATGAGATTTAGGTTCGGTCTTTCTTTTTTGTTGGCTTTGTTCGCCATAAATTCATTTGCGGCGGTTCCCGGCGTATTTTATTTTAAGGAAGCCAAAGGCACCGAACTACTTGCGGCAAAAGAATTGCAGCGCTACCTGTATTTACGCACAGGCCAACTACCCAGCCTGGTAATATTGGCCGATGATGAACCATTATCGCCCAACAGTATCCTGGTAGCTACCCAAACCGACCTTGAACACAGCATAATTGCAAAAAATATCCCTAACAACATTTTACTGGCCGACCAGGATTATAGCCTAACCTCTTTACCTTTAAACCGCTTGCTGATAACCGGCGGAAGCGAAATTGCCGCGCTTTATGGTGCTTATCACTTTTTGCAAACAACGGGCATAGGCTTTGCCCTGCACGACGATATTATCCCCGATGAAAAAATAAGCCGCATAAATTTAACCGGGTTCAACAACACCTATAAGCCGGCTTTTGCATTGCGGGGCATACAGCCTTTTCATGATTTCCCCGAGGGGCCGGATTGGTGGAGCGAGGATGATTACAAAGCCATTATTACCCAATTGCCAAAACTGGGTATGAATTTTATTGGCCTGCATACTTATCCCGAAGACGGCCCTAAAGCCGAACCAACAGTATGGATAGGGACAAAAAAAATGTTCAGCAAAAACGGAACTGTTAAAGCAGCCTACCCCAATCTGTATTTTAATACCGGCGACCCTGACTGGGGCTTTGCGCCCGAAAAAACATCTGCTTATAGTTTCGGGGCCTCAATGCTTTTTGAAACTGATGTTTTTGGCGCCGGTTACATGAAAAACATTTCGCCCTGGCCACATACAAAACAGGAAAATATAAATAATTTTAACCGTGTAGGGCTTTTGTTAAACCATGCTTTTACGCTGGCACAAACCTTAGGCGTAAAAACCTGTATTGGCACCGAAACGCCCCTCATCATCCCCAGGCAGTTAAAAGCCAGGCTTCGCAACCCCGGCTCCGATTCGGTTAAAGAACAGCTTTATGAGGGGATATTTTCCCGTATAATGGCCACACACCCGCTTGATTATTATTGGTTCTGGACACCGGAGGGCTGGACATGGTCGGGCGAGACCGCAGCCCAGGTAAACGAAACAGAAAAAGACCTTGCCATAGCTGTTAAAGCAGCAAAAAAAGTAAACGCGCCGTTTACGCTGGCCACCTGCGGATGGGTGCTCGGCCCAAACCGCGACCGTACAGAATTTGATAATTTGCTGCCAAAAAACATGCCTTTTTCGGCAATTAACCGCAGCGTTGGTTACAGTACTGTTGATACGGCATTTAAAAATATTAGCGGCAGGCCCAAATGGGAAATTGCCTGGCTGGAAGACGACGGGGCATTAAGCGCCCCTGAGTTTTGGGCGGGCCGCGTTTTAAAAGATGCCGCCGATGCTTATGAATATGGCTGTACCGGCTTAATGGGGATACACTGGCGGACACAAAACCTCGCACCCGCTATAATGGCATTGGCACAAGCCGGGTGGCTGGCCAACACCTATGCAACTGTTAAAACACGAGATTACCCCGTGGCCAACCTGTACCACGATTGGGCGGTAACAGAGTTTGGTGAGCAGGCAGGCCCACAGGCAGGAATAATTTTTAACAGTCTTGATGGCACAAAAGATACGGCGGGCAGCATTACCAAGTTCCCTCATTCATCCAATTGGTTAGAAGGTCCCGGCGAGGTAACACCCGAAAAAAAGCCCTGGAATGAAGTAAAAAAAGGATATGATTTTATTGCTGATTTTGAAAAACTTGGCCTGCGAATAACAGGCGCGGGCAATAAAGAAAGATACCAATACTGGCTAAATACATTTTATTATGCCAGGGAACAGGGGCGCATAGCTTGTTTATTGGGCGAAATAGATACCGCAGTAAGCCGTTTAAAAAGGACAAGCAGCATCAAATTTCAACGGAATATAGTAGGGCACATTCTCGGCCTGCGCGCCCAGGCGGCCAATAATTGGGGCAAAATGGTAACCTACCTGCTCCAAAAGGTAAACACCACCGGCGAATTAGGCACCATTGCTAACCTGGAACAGCATAACCTAAAACAAGAGAAAGCGTTAACCCAATATGACAAGTTATTAAGCAGCACACTGGGCAAACCTGTACCTCCGCTAAACTTTTCTAAAACATACACCGGCTATTCGCGGCTGGTGGTTACTACAAAAAGGACCTTGCTAAATAAAGCCGAAGACCTGAATTTGATGATAAGAGTGTTGAGTAAAGATGGGGTGTATTCGGCTATAGTTTATTGGAAACCATTGGGCGAAGATCAGTTTAAAAGTAAGCCTGTAGCACATTTACAGCGTGGGGTTTACGCTCTTAATTTACCTGCCACAGCCTTTAACAATAACAGTTTTGAGTACTTTGTTGAAGTAAAATTAAAAACCGGAACATTGAGGTACCCCGCAGGCAATGCCGATCAAACGGTGGTTGTTTGGTGATGGATGGCCGAAGATTACGGGCATAGTAATCTGATTCATAAACTTTGGACGTGGGCGGTGTCTTATTCATTTTTCAAACTCTTTACCGGGTTCATCAGCGCGGCTTTGATAGCCTGGAAACTGATGGTGATAAGGGTGATAACAATAGCCAGCAAGGCCGATACGAAAAATACGCCTGGCCCAATGCTGATGCGGTAATCGTATTTCATGAGCCAGTTTTGTAAAAAGTAATAGGCCAGCGGCGAGGCGATAAGGCAACTGATTACTACCAGTACAATAAAATCTTTCGAAAGCAATAACCACACCTGGGCTATGGTTGCGCCCAGCACTTTGCGGATGCCAATTTCTTTGGTGCGTTGCTCGGCAACGTAGGCCGCAAGGCCAAACAAACCGAGGCATGAAATAAATATGGCCAGCCCGGCGAAAATGCCCGACAGCTTGCCGATAAGCACTTCTATCTGAAATTTGCTGTTATAATCCGCATCCACAAAGCGATAATCATAAGGGAAACCAGGGTCGTATTTATTAAAAATAGTGGTTATTTTCTCAACGGCATCATGGGTGGGCACATTTGCAGATAGCCTATAAATCATGTTCCCGCCTTTAGACAAGTAAAACGTTGTAGGGTCGGCCGGGGCAAAGGGCGAAATCATTAACGCATCCTTTACTACGCCGATAATTTTCAAGTGCTGGTTCCCGTTGGTCATTATTTGGTTTATAGGGTCTTTTAACCGCAGCCGCTTTACGGCAGCCTCGTTCAATATCACGTTAGTAGAATCGGCTTTTGAACCTATAATAAAATCCCTGCCGGCAAGCAGTTTCATGCCCAGTGTTTTAAAATAATCATCCGATACACCAATATAGCCCATCTCCACTGTTTCGCCGGGTAATTTACCGGCCCAGTAACTGACATCGCCATGCGAACCTACATCAGTAGCCGGGCTGGTAGCCGTGGTGATGGATTGTACCTGTCCACTTTGTAAAAGCTCATTTTTCAGCGCGGCATAATTACGGTCGAGGTCGTCATTCATATCGGTTGCCATTAGGCGGTCGATATTGTAACCTGTAGGGCGGTCCTTGGCGAATTTGATTTGCTGGTAGATGATTACCGTGCTGATGATGAGGGCGATTGAACAGCTAAATTGCACCACCACCAATATTTGGCGTGACAGCGATTTTGACTTGCCGCTGCTCATGGAACTTTTTAAAACTTGTACCGGATTAAAGGATGAAAGGTAAAAAGCCGGCCTGCCGCCTGCCAATAGCGCAGTTAACAATACGCCGCCCAACATCAGCAGCCAAAATGAAAGATTGCTATAAGGGATAGCGATAGATGTGCCTGTTAAACTGTTGAACGACGGTAATACCAAAATTACCAGTACTACGCAAAACAAAAACGAGATAAGGGTAACCAAAGCCGATTCTGTCATGAACTGAAAGATAAGGTCGCTGCGTAACGAGCCTATCGCTTTGCGTACGCCTACCTCTTTAGCACGTTTTTCGGACCGGGCGGTTGATAGGTTGATAAAATTAATACAGGCAATAACCAGCACCAGCAAACCAATTACACTAAAAATATGTACATAATCAATAAAACCGCTGGCGGCAATACCATTTTTATATTCGCTGTATAAGTGCCAATCCTGTAAAGGCTGCATAATTACTTTTGAATTTTTGGCGTTGATGCTTTGGGGTTCGCTTTTTTCAATATCTATTATTTTAGGTTCAACCTGCGCGTAGCTGATACCCGGCTTTAGTTTCACAAATATTTGGAAGTCGTTATAATCAAACCCGCTGGTGCGTGCTGTTTTTACATAAGCTTGTGTTTGTTCAAAATAACTAAAGGGGAGTATAAATTTAAACTGAAACGATGAATTTGCGGGCAAATCTGCAATTACCCCTGTTACTTTAACATCGTGCACGTTATCAACCCGTACAGTTTTATCCATCGGGTCGGTGTTGCCAAATAATGCTTTGGCGGTTGATTGGGTTAATACAATAGAATAAGGATCGCGAAGGGCTGTTGCCGCGTTGCCTGATACAAAAGGATATTGGAACATTTTTAAAAAGTCGCTTCCCACCTGCGCACCCGAGAGGTAAAATTTACGGTTATCAACCCTAAGCCCATGAGAGTTCCCCCAATCCGATTCGGCAACATTTTCAATTTCGGGGATATTATTACGCAAAGCATCCGCCAGTTTTAGCGATGTAGAGCTAAAAGTAAGCGTTGTGCCATTGCTGTTATAGTTTCGCCTTACCTGGTACAACTGGCTGTAACCGGGCAAACTTTTGTCGTACGAATACTGGTATTGCACCCACAAGCCAATAACCAGCGCCACGGCCATGCCTGCAGCCAAGCCGAGAATATTTAGCAGACTATAAACCTTGTTGCTTAAAATGTTGCGCCAGGCGATTTTTAAATAGTTCTTTATCATATGGATAGATTAAGAATAGTTTTAATACTAATCTATCGCTAAAGACAATGCCAAACACATAACATGCTGATTATAAGTGTTTAAATCTGCATTGAAATGGCTAAACTGTTCGAAAATGAACAGCGGGTGTTCGCTTATAAAGCACGTAATATTTTATTAAGCATGTTTACCCACCAATACCCAATTCCCCTTAGCCACTTTAAACTCGATATGATTGCTTGCCGGGTCTAAAAATTGCTTTGCAATTTTATTGCTGATGTATTTGCCGTTTGCCCAAATTGCTACCCCGTTAAGGGTAATTTGCCGATAGTTTTTACCCGGCAGGCCTATGATGGCTTTGGTACCGGTGGGAACGCTGGCGGTTAAGGTAAATGTATTCGCGTTATTGCTAAATCCCGTTTTTATTTTGCCGGATACCGAGGCAATTTCGGCTGAGGCATAAGCGACATTTCCCGGCTGCGGTAGTATGTGGAAGGTTTTATAACCGGGCTCAACAGGGGCTATACCGCAAAGGTACTGCGACAATACGGTAAGGCCGCCACCGCTCCAGGCATGGTTAACTGTGCCGCCGCCAAAGCCGTCTTTACCAATTCCCCAGCCTTCAAACAGGGTGGTGAATTGTTTATTGTCAACCATTTTTTCAAAGCGTTTCTCAAACCTTTTTATGGCTGCTGTTTCGTAACCCATTTTAAACATCGCCTCGAAAACGTATTTTTCCATATAAGGGCTGGCATGCGCTTCGGTTTGGAATATTTTTAATACGGCGGGATATTTATCGGCATCGGCTAAGCCGCTTACTACGGCGAGGGCCTGGGCGCGGTCGTCGGTTTGCTGGTTATAGCCGGGGTCGCGGTAGGCGGTGCCGTTCCAGAATTGCTGGTTGTAACTGATTTTAAGGGTAGCCATTATAGTGGCATAGTGCGCGGCATCGGCAGTTTTGCCTAATTCAATGGCCATTTTTTGCAGGCCCTTCAGCATTAAATAATACCATGAATTATAAATCACCAATACATCGCGATTATCGCCCCAATCGCCCCAGATCCAGCCGCCTTTGGGCAGGATGATAGTGCCTTTATCATTGAGCTGCCACTTGTCTACATAGCGTTTGGTGCCATCGTACAAATCAATCAGGGTTTGCTTATCACCTGTATTCAGGTAATAGTTCCATAAGCCGTAGTAACCCAGGCTGGCGGCGGATTGATCGGGCAGGGCGGTAGTCCAGGTACCTGACGGCACCGGGGCATATACCGTACTATCCGCCTTTTGCCAACCGATTAATTCGTGCAGCCATTTTCGCGTTAGCAAATCGCTTGAAGTAGACAGGGCGTAAAAAGTTTCGCCCGATTCGTTAGTTGCATCGCCTGTCCATTGCGCGCGTTCGCGATCGGGGCAATCCATATAGCTGTCGCGCATGGTGAGGTACAGGGTACGCTGCGCCTTTTTCCAAAGGGTGTTCAGGAAAGGGTCGGAACTGGTAAAACTGCCCGCCAATTCCGTAGCATAACCTGTTTCACGATAGCCTACCTGTAAAACTTTTATGCCTTTAGGTATAATGTAATAAACCTTACTCCCGTTTAGCCAGCCTAAATTTTCGTATTCCTGCACGCCATTTTTGGTAATGTATTCGCCCCTTATATTGGCCTCACCGCCATTATAAAACAGGTAATTATCGGTGCAGATGATGATTTTTTGGCCCTCCGCAGCATCAATTTTAAGGTAAGGGGTAATTTGCGCATCGTACGGCAGACTACAAATCAGGGTATCGCTATTAGCCGATGACGAAGTGCGTACGTTTAAATAATTTTTGATGCCCGAATTTTTCCATTGCGGTATAGGCCGCAACACCAGCTTGTTCCACGGCGCGTTGCCTGCCGCGCCCAATTCTTGCGCCGGGGCCATGGCGGTATCGATGTAATTGGCAGATTGCCAATTACCCATATCCAAACATGCATCATATAAAATATTTGCTTCCGATAGACGGTAATTTGGCTGCGGGTCGCCGGCGGTTTGGTAAGCTTTCGCGATGGTGCATTGCCAGGTTTTATCGCTTAATATCGAAAAGGTTGGCGTTTGGCAATCGAACAGCAAACCCGCCTTGCCGCTGCTTTTGTGCGAAAAACCATCCCTCCCGAAATAACAAACCAACACCGCTATGGTATTTTTGCCGCTTTGCAGGTAAGGCGCTATATCCACCTCATCGTAATACGCATCCTGCGGATTAGGGCCACGTTTTAGGCTACCCTCAAACACCACCTGTTTGCCGTTTATCCAAAGCCAGTATTTGCTGTCGGCCGCTATTTTGGCTATAGCGTGGGTGGGTGGGTTTTGTATATCGATTTGCTTGCGGTAAGCCAGCCAGGTATTGGATTTGTTTTTACACCCGGCAGCCGTTATCCATTGCGCCTGCCATTTTGTGGTTTGGGCAATAGTGAAATATGGAAGCAAAAATAGTATGGCGGTTATTAAAAAGCGGTATCGTTTTCTGTTCATAATGGTACCGCAAAATAGTGAAGCTGGATTTATGAACTGTCATGGGGTGTTATGGGAGGGGATATTCCTAAGTGGTGCGGCTAAAACACCGACCACAAGCTAAATGCATGTTCACTAACCCCACCCTTCGCGCCCCTAGGCGGGAATCGCACGAGGCCGGGCTTTGAACGCGCGCCGGTTACTCACCCCGGCTTTGCTTCGCTTGCCGACCCTCTCTTCGCCTGCGGCGGAAAGAGGGTAAGACAGTTTTATCTATGGTTTAATTCATTATTTAAGTTGATTATAAGTTAGTTACTCACTATATTAGTTGTCTAAACCAAACCCATTATGAACTTATTTGAAGGTGAGCAAACTCTCACGTCGGCAGATGGAAATGCCATATTGTTAACCACCCACCGAATCCGCTCCAATAATATTCATGGATGGGGACAGCAAAGTACAACTTCTATAATGCTGGAAAAAATCAGCTCAATACAAGCTAATTATATAAGCTATCCAATTCTATTGGTTGTAGCTGCACTATTTGTACTAATAGGCTTTATATTGGGAAATAGTTATCAACCCAATAATGGCGCAACGGTTGTACCAATTATAATCGGTATTTTATTGATAATAGTTTACTTCGCCACTCGTAAACATATCTGCATAATCGCATCTGACGGGGGCGCGAGGATTGTATTTGCAACAAGCAATATGAAGAAAGAAACATTACTTGGGTTTATTGATGATGTTGAGAAGGCCAAAGCTAAGCGAGTATTGCATTAATGTAAAAAGACATTTAGTTATGAATAGATTAGTTCTTGTAGGAAACGGCTTTGATTTAGCCCATGGGTTGAAAACGAGCTATAATGACTTTATTCTTTGGTATATTAAAAAGTGCTACGTTAAAGCATTTGATAAAGGAAATTATAAGGACAACGTATTAGAAATCAATAAAAACTATCAGTATAACGGCACGCGCATAGTTGATTTTGATGATGTGATTGAGTTTATAGAAGCATCTTATAAAGATGGATTTACTAATCTTGGACAATATCTTTTTAACCTAGGAAATGACTATTCCAACCGGTTTCCATTTCATACCCAAATGAATGAATTTATGAAAGCCTTGCTTCAAAATTGTTCATACACAAGATGGGTAGATATTGAAGCCGAGTTTTACGATCAATTGAAAAAAATTCTAAAGAAAGACGATGCGGTAAATGTGAAAGAAGCAAATTTATTAGACCTTAATCAAACTTTAAAATATATTATTAATCAATTAAAAGAATATCTACAGACATTAGCACCCGCTCAATATAACGAGGAATATATGAGAATTTTAACCTCAAATATAATAAAAACCGAAGTTCACGGCATATCAATAGAAGTTGAAGAAGAGCCTGAAAATACCCTTATTTTAAATTTTAATTATACTAATTCCCTTAACCCTTATATAGGCAACTATTATAGACGTTCAAGTCGAGCTGTCCCGAATATAAACTATATACATGGACAACTTGGGGATAAATTAAATCCATTAATCTTTGGTTTTGGTGATGAGCTTGATGACGATTATTTAAAAATGGAAAGAGAAAGGGCAAAAGGGTATTTTGATTACATTAAATCCTTTTGGTATTTCAGAACATCGAATTATCGTGAATTAACTCGCTTTATTGAAAGTGACACCTATCAAGTTTATATTCTAGGCCATAGCTGTGGACTATCAGATCGGACAATGTTACATATGATATTTGAACATTCGAATTGTAAATCCATAAAAATTTACTACCATGGCACGAAAGAGAATAATAATTACACAGCAATCACATATGATATCGCAAGGCATTTTAAAAACAAAGAGGAGATGAGAAACAAAATAGTTTCATTAGATCAATCTTTAAATATGCCACAAGCAACATAACTATCAATTCTTTTAACCCGGCTGGTTTCGCTTGTCCATCCTTTCTTCGCTACCAGAAAAGATGGTAAGGCACTATTCAGATTTAAAGGGTGAAGTACTGCCAATATTTTGTCAGAGCTGAGGTGTTCAACATCTTCCAATCATTCCGCGGAATGGCTAAGCTATTGGCTATAATGCCCATTTGTTCCAACAAAAAGCCTGGCATTGCTGCCGGGCTATGTATCTTGCTGATTGTTAATTACATGGCTATATTTTGGCCGGGGCGCGGATCCTCGGGTAGTATTTCCATGTCGGGGCAATCGATGTATTCGGCGTACCATTGTATGGCGCCTACTACGTCGAGGGCGTCTTCGGCAACAATGTTAATGGTTTCGAAGGCGTATAGCTTGTTATGGGCATAACCGTACAGCTGTATCTCGTTTTCTTGCGGACTAAACCTCTCCTCACTCAAACAATAAACTCTGATCTTTAAACCGGTATCTCTGGAATGGATTACGTCCCTGCACGGGTTTTTGGGGTCGGTGGCTAAAAGATATACGTTGTGCTCCATTTTAGTGCAACAACAATATCGCCGTATGGTTTCAATAAACTGTTTTATGTTAATGAGTTATGCGACGCGCCGTTTATCAGCGCTTCAAGGCCTTCCACGCTCAGGCTAATGCCATCGGCAATATAGGCGGCCTGCGTGTAAAAGCTTTCGCGTTCGGCCAACTTTTCGGCAATAAAGGCCACCAATTCATCGCCATGCTTATCGCGCAGCAGGGGGCGTTTGTCTTTACCTTTTTCCAAGCGGTCGGCAAGGGTTTTGGGCGATAGTTTAATGTACACGGTTTTGCCCTGCTTGTTCATCCACTCCATATTGTCAAAAAAGCATGGCAACCCGCCGCCGGTGGATATCACCGTGCTTTGCGAATACTCAGTTTGCTTCAACACTTCCGATTCGAGCTTGCGGAAGGCATCTTCGCCATGTGTAGTAAAGAACTCGGCTATGGTCATGCCGGCCTGCGTTTCCAGGGTTTGGTCGAGGTCGATAAAATCGTAACCCAAATGCGCTGCCAGCTTGCGGCTCCAGGTGGTTTTGCCGCAACCCATAAAACCAACGAAGAAAATCAATTCCATGCGGCTAAATTAGTAAAACATCTGCTTTTCTTTACTATGAGCCATGATCTATGAACCATGAACTAACTGAGTTTCACGCGCGGGTCTATCCAAACGTAAACCACATCCACCAAAATGCTTATCACCACAAAAATAAAGGCGATAAACAGTATAGAACCCATGACTACCGGTAAGTCCGACATCTCCAGCGCATCCACCGTGGCTTTGCCGAGGCCGTTGTAACCAAACACGTATTCTACAAAAAATGAGCCCGCCAACAATGAGGCAAACCAGTTGGCAATTGCGGTTATCACGGGGTTAAGCGCGTTTTTTAAGGCATGGCGATAGATAATGGCGTTTTGGCTTAGTCCTTTTGCCTTAGCGGTGCGGATATAGTCCTGTGCCAAAACATCCAGCATGGCGTTACGGGTTAATTGTACGATAATAGCCAGCGGGCGCAGGCCAAGCGTTACCATGGGCAGTATTAAGTTCTTTAGTTCAATAACCTGCCCCTTAAACGGATCGTAAGTAAATAAACTGCCCGACATATCCAAGCCGGTATATTTGCTCAGCACAAAGCCAAACAGCCAGGCAATAATTATCCCCGCGAAAAACGATGGCGCCGATATACCGATGGTAGAAAAGCCCATGGCCAACCTGTCTATCCAGGTATTTTGATGCACCGCGCTCAGCACACCCAAAAACACGCCAATAATAATGGCAAACAACATGGCGCTTACTGCCAGTACCAGCGTGTTTGGCACCACTTCCATCAATAATGAAGCAACATCCTTACGGGTTTGGTACGAACGGCGCAGGTAGGGCCATTTTAGCGCTACTACGTTGCCATGCCCTACCGGGAATAGCTCTGCATAATGATATTGTTCTTTGGCCTCGGCGGTGTTAGGGTGAATACCTATTGGCGAGAGGTCGTTAAGGTAATAGGCAAACTGTACCGGCAGCGGTTTATCCAAGCCAAATTCCTTACGTATCACCTGTAACGATTGCACATCGGCGCGCTGGCCCTGCGTCATTCGCGCCGGGTCTACCGGTAAAATATTGAAGAGGAAAAATACGACTACCACTATCCCCAGCATCACGGCCAGCCCGTACAATAACTTGCGGAGGATATAACGTATCATGTTATGGTTGCTTAAAGTATTGGTTTACCAAATCTTCATATTTAGGCAGGGTGTGATAATGCCATTTGTTGATAATGGTGCCGTTTTTTATCAGCATAACGCCGGGGTTCGATCGTACCATCATTTTAATGGGCACGCCATCAGCATAAAATATTTCGCTTACCAAATGGTGCGCTTTGCTATAGGCTTCCGCCTGTTGCGGTGCACTTGAGGTGATGATGATGGTGCGTATATTATAGTTTTGGGTGAGATTTACCGCTATCGCATTGATGTTATTGATGGCCGTTTCGTTAGCCTTAGTTAAATCATCAGCAATAATAAACAAGCTATAATAAGGGTTGGATAAAAGCTCCTTGGTATAATCATCGCCCTGCGCGTTTTCTATTGTCAAATCCTGTATGGGCGGCGTGTAGCCCTTTTTTACCAGGCGCGATTCGGGGTTGCCTACTACCGCCCAACTGCTATCCTTCCAGATATTACTTTTGATGTATTCTTTATCTGTCATTATTTTGGTACTGCCGGTCGACTTGTTTTTGAGGTGATAGGTTTGCTCAAATTCGTCGGGCTGCGCGCCGGGTGGCATTATCATTTCGGAGGGGATATTGTTGCCGATTTTGTAGGGCAGAAAGTCTAAAACCGGTAGATAGTTATAGGTATATAAGCCAACGCCTACCGCCAATATGGTTGCAATGGTTAGCAACGTATCACTGGTTTGGGGACTGAATAGCGGGTGTATTTTAACCCGGTTCCTGAACAATACGATAATCAGCAACAGCAAAATCAAATCCTTAGTGAAAGATTGCCATGGCGTAAGCACTATCGCATCGCCAAAACAGCCACAGGTTTGTACCACTTTGAAGAAAGCCGAGTAAAAGGTTAAAAACGCGAAGAATATGATGAGCAGCAATAAGCCCCAGGCTACCTGTTTTCCGCGCACGCCTATTAACAGCGCGAAACCTAAAATCATCTCCAAAGCGCACAAAAATATGGCTATGCCCAGCGCAAGCGGACTTAAAAAAGTGATGTGAAATACCTCGAAATATTCTTCCAGCTTATACGAAAAGCCCAGCGGGTCGTTGGCTTTTATCAAGCCCGAAAATATAAAAAGCAAACCCACAAATATCCTTGCCGCCCATACCCAGGCAGAAACGGAATTACTTTGCGATCTCTTTTTTGTCATTCGTTTATACCTTTTAAGAGAGTTTGATAAGCGCGAAAACCGAATAATTGAGCATATCCTGGTAATTGGCCTTTATACCTTCCGATGCTAATGTTTGGCCTTTATTATCTTCTATTTGCTTAACCCGCAATATTTTCATCAGTATCAGGTCGGTTAACGAACTGATGCGCATATCGCGCCAGGCTTCGCCGTAATCGTGGTTTTTGGCAAACATCAGTTCCTTTGTTTCCTGCACTTTTGCATCAAACAGACGGCCCACTTCATCTGCCGGTATCTCAATCGGGGTTTCTGGGCCGGATTCAAGCTGCATCATGGCTATAACGCAATAATTTACTATACCAATATATTCGCCGGTTATATCCTCATCAACTTTCGATACCTTTTTTTCTTCCAGCGTACGTATGCGCTGCGCCTTAATAAAAATCTGGTCGGTGATGGATTCCGGCCTCAGTATGCGCCAGGCCGTGCCGTAGTCGATGGTCTTTTTTATAAAAAGGCCTTTGCAGGTGTTAATTACCGCGTCGTATTCTGCTGCTGTGTTGTTCAATGCTATAATGTTGTATATTGTATTTGCAGGCTGATTTTATAAAGATATAATTAACTTTATAAGCTCAAATCATTTCAATCTCACTAAAAAATCCGTGGCTAAAGATACGTTTTTTCATAAAAAGCTAACCCTAAATGCAGGCGGTAAACTGATAGATTTAACCGTGCCCAAAGTAATGGGCATTATTAACCTTACGCCCGATTCATTTTACGCCGGCAGCCGCAAACAAGGTATTAACGAAGCGCTGCAGCAAGTCGGTAAAATGCTGGCCGAAGGCGCTACTTTTTTAGATATCGGTGCCTATTCATCGCGCCCCGGCGCAACAGATATTTCGATACAGGAAGAAAGTGATAGGCTATTGCCTGTAATTGAAGCTATTGTTGCCACTTACCCCGATGCGATACTATCTATCGATACCTACCGCGCGCAAATTGCCGAAGCTGCCATAAAAGCGGGCGCACATATCATCAATGATATATCCGGCG
>Ga0302307_10001594_pt1 | contig 14110 bp, 10 predicted proteins | sample III_Palsa_E3_2_FD_200530 | JGI IMG/M metagenome (GOLD analysis project Ga0302307, IMG submission 200530) | Peat permafrost microbial communities from Stordalen Mire near Abisko, Sweden - III_Palsa_E3_2 | ecosystem: Environmental > Terrestrial > Soil > Palsa > Peat permafrost | place: Sweden... | reverse complement strand
GAAGGCGCGCCGTGAGCTTCGCCTTTGCTGCCTGTTCGAACGCAAATCCAAATCCGAGCAAGCGCGCTTCGCTCCAGGCCGGGCCAATGAATGACAGACCGACCGGCAGGCCCATCACCGCGCCCATCGGCACCGTCAGATGCGGATAGCCCGCCACCGCAGCCAAATTACCCGCTCCCGCGCCCGTGCTTTGATCACCGTTCACCGCATCGATCTTCCAGGCCGGCGGCATGGTAGGCGATACCAGAGCGTCGAGGTGGTTGGCTGCAAGCATGGCATCGATCCCGTCGCGCCCGGCGATGCGAAGCGACGTCGCACGCGCCGCCAAATAGCCGGGATCGTCCAATCCCTTCGCCGCTTCAGCCTTCACGAACGTCTCCTGCCCGAAGAGCGCGAGTTCGCGATCAGCATGAGTCTTGTTGAATGCGATCACGTCGGCGAGCGTACGTGTCTTCACAGCCGGCGGAGTGCTCGCGAGATAGCTGTTCAGATCTGCCTTGAGTTCGGTGTGGAGCACTAACGTCTCCGCCTTTTCCATCTCGTCCCGATCCTTGAGCGTTGTTATGTCAACGAGTGTCGCGCCTTGTGCCTGGAGCACGGTCAGCGCTTGCTCGAACACCTTGTCGGTCGATGCAGACCAGCCAGTTGCGAAGCGCAGCACGCCGATCCGTGCCCCCCTGAGCGCATCGGGCTTTAACGCCGCCAGGTAATCGCTGAGGTGCGCGTCTGCCTGCTTCGTTGCGGGGTCGCCGGGATCGGTGCCGGCGATCGCGCCCAGCACCCGCGCTGCCGTCGCAACATCAGCCGTGATCGGCCCCGCGGTGTCCTGACTGTGGCTGATGGGCACGATGCGCTCACGGCTGACCAGCCCGACCGTGGGCTTCAACCCCACCACGCCGTTCACTGCTGCAGGGCAGGTGATCGAACCATCTGTCTCGGTGCCGATCGCGGCCTCTACCTCGCCGGCTGCCACGGCGGCCGCGCTCCCTGAGGAGGAGCCGCACGGATCGCGGTCCAGCGCGAAAGGATTCCGTGTTTGGCCGCCGACCCCGCTCCAGCCCGAGATGGAGGCGTTTGACCGGATATTCGCCCACTCCGACAGGTTCGTCTTGCCCAAAATCACCGCGTCGGCTGCACGGAGTCGCGCCACCAGCGGCGCATCCCGATGGGTTACGTTGTCTAGCAGCGCCATGCTGCCCGCAGTCGTGGCAAGCGGCCCATCCGCCTCGATATTGTCCTTCAGCAAGATCGCGTAGCCATAGAGTGGCCCACGTGTCTTCCTCCGCCGATCGATGGCGCGGGCCTGTTCGAGTGCCGTCGGATCGAGCGCGATTACAGCATGAATTTTTGGATCCACGGCCCGCACTCGCGCGATCGCCGCCCTGGTCGCTGCCTCAGCACTGGGTGCATTGGAAGTAGAGGTAGAAGTCGAACTTTGAGCAGCCATTGAAATCGTTACAAACAGGGCGAGCAATCTTGAAATCATGATCGATATTCTCATGGTGCGCGCCGAAACCGGCGAGGTAGATCCGGGCAGCGAGTAGACTTTTTGTGAAAAGACGTTTGGGAGAGTCTATGCTGAACCGCCGCAACTTTTTGAAGACCGGCCTTACCGGAGCCGGAGTTATTCCTCTTGCCTCCGCGCTGAACGGTCTTGAGGCTATGCCGGCTTCCCCGCCTGAACAAGACACCACCGCGGATACAGAGGGATCCTTGGCAGAAGTCGTCTCGCTTCCGCAGCGTTTGCCTCCTGTCGACCAATCGACCGTTCCCTGGCAACAGAAAGTTCGCCGGGTGGGACAGACGAACTTCACAGAATACGATCCTGCCGTCATGAACGTGGAGCAATGGGCTGATTACTGGCACTCTGCTGAGGTAGACGTTGTTTATGTCAGCGTCACCGGTATTCTCGCCTTCTATCCTTCCAAGGTGAAGTTTCACCGGCACGGGAGGTTCCTGAATGACCGTGATCTTTTCGGCCAATGCGTGACCGCAGCCAAGAAGCGCGGTATGAAAGTGGTGGCGCGCATGAGTCCCGATCTCAATTGGGGAGATGCGCTCGATGCGCATCCTGAGTGGGCCATGCGGTACGCGGATGGATCGGTGCAGCATAGCAGTGAAGAGCCTGCTCTGTTCAAGACGTGCATGTTTTCGAGATACATGGATGATTATGTTCCCGACATCATGCGCGAGGTGAACTCACTCTACGATGTGGACTGTTTCTACACCAATGGCTGGCCTCCGCTGGGCAGCCTGCCTGTTTGCTACTGCTCCATCTGTAGCAAGCTCCCCGCGGCCGGCACGCCGGCGTACTGGCGCGTCTTCACCGACCGCACGCTGCAACTGTGGCAAAAATATGACGCCATCGCGAAGGAAAAACGGCACGATAGCTTTTTCTTTGCCAACCTGGGAGGCAACGTACGGGGCGGACCGAATCTCGACCGTGTGGGCAAAATTGCGGCCTGGTTTCAGGCTGATAATCAGGGCCGTACTTACGACGACCCAGCCGTTTGGGGGTGCAGCCTGCAGGGCCGCGTTTGCAACGCGATACTCGATGGCAAGGTAGCCGCCAACGTAACAGCCGCTTACTCGACGGGCACTCCGGGATGGCGCAATGTCTCGAAGAGTCCTTATGAAGACAGAATGTGGCTCAACGAAACGCTTGCCAGCGGCATGGTGCCGTACTTTCACTTTGTTGGTGCGGAAAATGGATTTGCGGAAGATCGCCGCTGGCAGGAAGTCGGCGTGGATTATTTCCGTTGGACTACGCGGCATGATGCGCACTTGACGACGCGACGCTCCATCGCCAACATCGGTGTAGTGTTCGGGCAGAGCACACAGCTTCTATATCCGGGTCCCACCTCTGCGCGCTCCCATAGCTACATGCACGAAACGACGCAGGGCATATACGATGTGCTGCTACAGGGCCGCTTCGCCTTCGACTTTGTCCACGAAGACCGCCTTGAGCCGGAGCGCCTGTCCAGGTACCGTGCGCTGCTGCTGCCCAACGTTGCGATGCTGAGCGATCGCCAATGTCAGCAACTGCGCGAGTATGTACACTCGGGCGGATCGCTCATGGCCAGCTTCGAGACTAGTCTCTACGACGAGGACCTGAAACCGCGCGCTGATTTCGGCCTCGCAGATCTAATGGGTGTAAGCAAAGCCGGAGATGCCATCGGCACCAACGGCAATGCTTATTCAGCGCGCATCGAAACTTCGAGCACAGGCCGCGCACACGCCATCGTGGAAGGCTTTAGCAACACAAACTGGATTGCCGGCGCCCAGAATCGCGTGCCTCTCAAACCCATAGATGATCCAGCGCTCACGGTCGTACCGGGGTTCGTGCGCTATCCCCCGGAACTGGCCTACCCGGCTCATCCGCACACTCAGGAGCCGGCTGTGGTTCTGCGCGAGTCCGGAAAAAGCCGTATGGCCTGGTTTCCCGGAGACATTGAGCGCACTTCCTGGCTTACCGGGCACGGCGATCTTCTGCGGCTGTTGCACAATGCCATCCGCTGGGTTAGCCACGACGAGCGCATGGTCCAGGTGGAGGGGGCGGGGTTGATCGAAATGTTTTGTTGGGAAACGTCTCCGGGCTACGCAATTCACTTGCTCAATTACACCAACGCCAATGCGCAACATGGTTGGTTGGGCTCGGTCAACCGGCCTGGTCCCCAGAAGGTGACGCTGAAACTGCCATCCGGAGTTGAGGTGAAATCGGTTGAACTTCTGAAGGCGGGACAAAGGCCTGCCTTTGCGTTCCATAAACAGACGTTGCAGTTTACTGTTGCTTCTCTCGAAGACTACGAAGTGGCAGCCGTGACGATCGCATGAGTTAAGGCGGTTCTGCATAAACCTGTTGACAACAGCCCTCGGGATGATTTCGTATGGGTAAACCAAATTCGTACATGTTATTCGAATTTTAGGTGATTTATGCCCACGACCTCTCCAGCTTCTTCCAGCGGCCCCTATCACGCGCACCGCGAAAGGCAGCGCCGCCGTATTCTCTCCGCTGCTGGAGAACTCTTCGACATCCGGGGCATTGACCGCGTTCCCATTGCCGATATTGTCGCCGCGGCAGGAATTCGCGCTTCGACCCTGTACGAGTATTTCTCGAATAAGGACGAGATCGTTTGGACGCTGGTGGAAGAGGCCATGCTGCAATCGTCCACCAGGATTCTTGAGGCTACCAAAACAGCCACGGGACCCGCCCTGGGCAGGATCACTGCTCTGCTCGAAGCCCTCGGCGACGAACTGGTAAACCATCCTCAGCGAGTACGTTTAATGGCGCAGTTTGATGCGATGTACGCGCGCGACTGGTCTGCGGAGCGTCTTCTCGCCCTTGAAGACCGGCTCTTCCCCGGGCGTTTCAAGCCTCTTTCCAATTTGATCCGAGAAGGTATCGCAGATGGCTCGCTCCGCTCGGATCTGGATCCGGATCTCACTTTGCACTCCGTCTTAAACGCTGTCGTTGGAGCTCAGCGCCGCCTGGTTTCCCTGGGGAATCGCGTGGAGCAGGAGTATGGCCAGCCTATCGAACGCCTCTTCGGCGAAACGGTGCGCATCCTGCTGCTTGGCCTTCGCGCCCCCTAAAAGTTTGCCGGCAGCGGGCCGACGCTGCCCATTCATTTGAGCAAGGAGACTCCTGATGCAACGAACATTCCGCCAGATCGCCGCGACGCTACTCGCCGCTTTATCGCTGGCCACCGCTCAAGTACAGGGAGCGCAGACCGCGTCACCGCGGCAGCAACTCACGGCAGACTACGGTTGGAAGTTCCTTCTGGGCGACCCTGCCGATGCTGAGGCGCAGTCCTTTCAGGACTCCGGCTGGCGCACCGTCGATCTGCCTCATGACTGGAGCATTGAACAGGCTCCGAACGAGAAGAATGCAACCGGCTCGGGCGGTGGATACTTTGCCGCCGGTATCGGCTGGTATCGAAGGACCTTCACCGCTCCGGCAAGCTGGAAAGGCAAGCAGGTCAGTATCGAATTCGATGGAGTGGCGTCAAACGCTACCGTGTTTCTGAATGGTAAGAAGCTCGGTATTCATCCCTACGCCTACACCAGTTTCCGGTTCGACCTGACGCCTGATTTGGACTTCTCCAAAGCCAATGTTATTGGTGTGCGCGTGGATTGTTCGCAGCAGCCGAGCAGCCGCTGGTACACCGGATCAGGCATCTACCGGCATGTACGCATGGTGGTTACTGAGCCAGTGCACATCGCCCCATGGGGAGTCTTTGTCAGTACTCCGGAAGCCACAAGTGCGAATGCGACCGTCCTGATCCGCACTCAGCTCGAAAACGCGTCTACAAAATCAGCCCAGGTGTCGGTAAGGACGACTCTGCTATCAGCAACAGGCGACTCCGTCGTAAAGGTTCAATCACAGGCACAGATCGGTGCGGGCACCGGCGGAGAAACCACGCAGAAGATCGCACTCCCTCAACCAAAGCTGTGGTCTCCGCAAACGCCACTCCTCTATCGAGCGGTCACCGAGATCGTTGAAGGGGGCAAAGTAATTGATCGCGTCGAAACCAGTTTTGGCGTGCGGTCACTCACCTGGTCGGTCGACAAAGGCCTTCTTCTTAATGGTCAATCCATCAAGTTGGTGGGCGGCAGCGTGCATCATGACAATGGGCCACTCGGAGCCGCCGCCTTCGATAGGGCTGAAGAACGGAAGGTTGAATTGCTCAAGGCCGCGGGCTTCAACGCCGTGCGCACTGCCCACAATCCGCCTTCGCCCGCCTTTCTGGACGCTTGCGATCGTCTCGGCCTCCTGGTCCTCGACGAGCCCTTCGATGTCTGGACCAAGAGCAAAGCAAAGTACGACTATGCGCAATTCTTCAAGGATTGGTGGCAGCGTGATGTCGACTCCATGGTGCTGCGCGACCGCAACCATCCCTCCATCATCGCCTGGGGGATCGGCAACGAGATTCCCGAAGCGTGGACTGCTGAGGGTGCGCCGATCGCTAAGCAACTCGCTGCGCGTGTTCGTTCTCTTGACAGTACCCGGCCGATAACGGAGGCCTTCCCGGGCGCAACGTACACGCCAAGCACCGACGCCGTCATGTCAGAACTCGACATTTCCGGGTACAACTACAACCTCAAGCAAAACCAGGGTAAGGATCATGAGCGAGTTCCCAACCGCATCATGATGACGACGGAATCCTTGCCTTCGGCTGCATTCGACAACTGGAAATTGACTCAAGAGCACCCGTACATCCTGGGAGAATTTGTGTGGACGGCGATGGATTACCTGGGGGAATCCGGAATCGGAAGCTGGTCCTATGCAAGCCCGGAACAAGCCGGGCAGGCAGTTCAGGTGGCTGCCATGATGAGCCAGATGATGTCCAATATGGGAGCGGACGGCAAGAATCCCTTCGAAGCGCTCCAGCAGCCGCCGAACGGCCAGAACAATCCTGCCGCGGCCATGATGAAGTTCATGTTCCCGGGCTTTCCCTGGCACGCTTCGTACTCAGGCGACCTGGACCTGACCGGCTATCGCAAGCCCGCGTCGTACTACCGCGACATTCTGTGGAACGGTGGAGACCGGGTGTTCGCAACCGTGCGGCTGCCCGAACCGGAAGGCAAGAAGATCGTTTCTATTGGCTGGAGTGTCTACCCAACCCTGCCCAGTTGGACCTGGCCTGGTTGTGATGGAAAAGGTATGCAGGTTGAAGTTTATAGCGGCACGGAAAAGGTTCGGCTCTATCTGAACGACAAGCTCATCGGCGAAATGCCCACCAGGCCCGAGCAGCAGCGAAAGGCCTTGTTCACCGTACCGTACGCTCCCGGCACGCTCAAGGCCGCAGGAGTGAATGGCGATCGGGAAGTCGCCACCAGTGTTTTGCAGACCACGGGCGACCCAGTGAAACTGCGCCTGACGGCTGATCGCAACGTTCTGCACGCTGACGGCGAGGACCTCTCTTTCATCACGGTGGAAGCGGTCGATGCACAAGGCCGCGTGCAACCCAACGCATCCGCCGAAGTAGAGTTCAGCCTCAACGGCCCGGGCACTCTTCTCGCGGTCGGCAACGGAGAGGGCACAAGCGAGGAACCGTATCAGGGCAATCACCGGGCGCTCTTCAACGGCCGCGCGCTGGTCGTTGTACGAAGTGAGAGAAAGCCCGGTGCCGTTCGTTTTACGGCCAATGCCCCAGGCTTGACGACCGCTGAAACATCTATTGAGACTGAGCGGGCCAATCCAATGGCGGAGTTGCCATAGCGGCGGTGGAGCGGGCAGCGGCTCGATCCGGGCTTCAGCCTTGAGGGCAGCTTCATGGGCGCGTAAGTGAATTCAGAGGAAAGAAAAGGCCTACCCCAGCGGCTAAAGCCGGGTATGGCAGCACTATTCGCGGCACAGTCGAAAACCGTATTTCTTGCCTATGCCATTCGATCTGTCGCTGGTTTTCATCACCTTGGGTGAGCCGCAGGCTCATGGGGACACGGCTGAAGTTGTGCCCTGACAAACAAGTCAGAGTCAGCCTTTGAGATCGGCGAAGCCTAGCCGATTTAACCCAGTCCGTGTGCTCAACGAATTCCCGCAGTGATGAGCGGATTCAAGTAAACGAAGCTCAGTTCGGGTGTTTGCAGTAGCAACCGTTAAGAAGCAGTAACCGCAGATGGCATCGATCGTATTATCAGGATTATCGCGGTAGAAGAACTGGGCAAAACTCACGCTGGCTTTAGCCATGAATTCGACCTCCCCGTCCCGAAGGACAATAATGGATCGAATGTAGTCCGGCCGGCATGAAAGTACCACACGCCATAATGCGACAGAATTATTTCAAGAGGTCTGTTCGGTGGAAAAGATTCATGGATTGACCCTCTGAAGGGCGGCAGCCAGATCCTGGGGATGAAAGCCGAATGGTCCCGCGTTGCTCTTATAGAGAATGCGGCCATCGGTTGCGATCAGATACATGCGGTCCGGCCATCCGGTGTAGGCCGTCTCCACCTGGTTGTCGAAGCTATCGATGACAGCGGGAAATTTGATGCCCAGCTTGCGCACGCATGCACCAGCCACCGAGGCTCGTTCTTCCTCGTCGCGGGGGCTGCGGAACACGACTTTATCCTTAATATTGCTCTCCATCTCCCATACGTCCGTGGGATGGGCCTCCAGGATGTAGACCGCATAGAAACCAACCTTGCCCTTGTACTGCTCGGCTAATTTGTTCAGGGCGGGAACCTCCCGCCGAAAAGGCGGTCAAGTATAACTGCCGAAAACCAGGACAACCGGCTTCTGTGCCCAAAGAGAAGCCAGTCTCACCGGCGTCCTCGTATCGAGTGTCTGGACGGTGAAATCCGGGGCCGGGGCGCCGGTATTGAGGACGCCTTTACGCGCGTCTATCCACATGGTCTCGAACGGGAAGAGAAAGTAGGCAGGCATCGGCATTCTGGCCATGACATGGCCGAAGACTTCGGGTGGCTGATGCATGGCCCAGTCAATATAGCCGAGGAAGAGGAGCCAAAGACCGAAGAGAACCGCAATCGTGCCGCCCAGCCAGCGTTTTGTGTTCTTCTTCATCACGTCTTTGGCGTCACGGGGAAAGGCTTCTCCCATCCGGGCTGTGTATAACCTACGTTAACGACACGATCCGCCATCTGGCGATAGATGCTTTGGTCATCGGGGGCCCAAGTGGCAAGCCCATCGACATAGCGGTTGTACATGCAGAAGGCTGCGGCGATCAGCACGGTGTCGTGAATCTCAAGATCCGTCGCTCCGGCGCTTCGAGCACGTTCAATGTCTTCAGTGGTGACATATTTGCCTCCCTGCTGCACTCTACCGGCGATGGCTAGAAGCGCTTTCAACTTCTCTGAGACCGGTGCTTCCTCGTAGTTGCGTTTGATCTGATCCACGAGAGGGTCGTTGTCGAGGTATTGAGCGGCGGCATAGCCGTGAATCGTCTGGCAGTAGTAACAATCATTTTGCGAGGAAACGTAAGTTGCGATCGCCTCGCGCTCTCCAGGCGAAAGCGTATTGGAGGAACGCAGAAGAACCTCGGCAAGCTCGCGCATAGGCTTCGCCGTTTCTGGGCGAAACGCCATGGGGCCGCGAATGCCGGGTACTCCCTCCTCAAGCTGAATGTGGGCCATAGCAATCTCTCCTGTGTGCAGGCGGGTGAATTCGGGTTGCAACTTGAATACGCACCGTTTGCGGAGTCTACCAACGCCACCGAGGAAGAACCTCCATCGAAATGAGGAGTTTGAACTAGGAATATCGATGTAGGATCCACGTCAGAGAGGTCAGACGACGTGCACAACTGTATCTCTCTCCAGCAAGAACAGCAATGACGAATTGGTGCGGGGATAGAACCCACAAGCGCGTTCATTCCACCCTTAACTTGCTACCGGCAAGTCGCTTGCTCGACTAGCGATCTGCGCGGTGGAGTCCAAGAGACTTAAGGTCCTCGAGAGAAGCCTGCGCTTCTTGAATTGTCGCGAATTGCGCTCGCACGAAGGTCTCGCAGACTTGGGTCAGCTCGTCTTCGGTGATGGCAGTATTCCGAAGCTGGCCGATCCAGTGCTTGCATTTCGACCAGGGTTTCATCCCCTCGTAGACGGCCCGAGCGCCCGTAATCCCCACCAACAAGACGCGCACCATTGGATCGCGCAATGGCCCAGACATCCAAATGAAGAGAACGCGAAATGGCCGTGCGCCGGACTTTTTCCGCCTTAGAGTTTTTCGCGGCATGGGTGAGAGCCTATGAGCCAGTTTAAAACAGCGCGCCTGCTACCTGTTCGGCGATGGTTCTTGCCTTTTCCTGGAGCAGCTGCCTCGTCGCGGAAGGATCCTGAGCAATGGTGGAACTCACCGTGACGATGAATAGCCGGTCGCGGACCCGCCCTATCACTTGCTCACCCCGCGAGTATCCGACATCCGCAGAGCACGAGACCGCCTCATTCCCGATGGCTTTCAAGGCGACAGGTGCCGACGTGCATAGAGATTTATGAGATGCGACTGCGTTGTTGACGTCTTTCAATGGCTGGACCGTGATTCGGAGAGTGGAATAGTCTTTCGCTGTCTTCAGGTTTGTGAAGACACAGATGCTCTGATCATCCGGCGCAGTCTCCAGGTCCAGGGTCACTGGCCCGTTCAGAACACCCGATGCCGTGGCGTCATTCAGCCAGGCGCAATGGCCCTGCGCTTTACAACTCGCGGAGAGGAGTAGCAGCTCGAAGAACATGATCCATTTCAACTTCCGCATTACTGTGCCCCCGCGATGGGATCCTTCATGTCATGCACTTCGTCTGTATGCATGTGCCAGGGAACGCTCTCGGTCGATATCTCCGGATGCTCGCGTAAAAAGTCGAGTGAGTACGTGGGCGCCCCGGGATCGAACTTCTTGGTCACAAACAAGGCTTGTTGCTCGGCCGCCTTATCGTGCATGCCGGCCCTGCGATAGAGAATCGACAAATTGTAGTGCGCTGCGAGGTCGTCCGGATCGATTCTCTGGAGCTCATTGAACTGTTGCATGGCCTCGTCATCCTTGTGTTGCTGATAGTAGGAAATGCCCAGCTCGCGCCGCGCATCCCGCGAGTCGGGATATTGTCTGACAACCTCAACGAGATCGGCTACCTCGGCATCAGAGTGACCGGCCCGTCTCTCCAGCAGGGCGGCATAGTAGAGTGCACGAGCGCTGTTGGGACTGAGCGCCAGAGCCTTCTCGATGCCGGCGCGAGCGGACCCGTACTTCTCCCATTGGATCTCGGTCAGCGCGATGTTCGTGTATCCGTCCGCGTAGTCTGGACGGAGTTTCACGACCTCGTTAAACGCCTGGATCGCATCCGCGTATTGCAACTGGTCGAGGTACCCGATGCCGAGATTGTTCCAGCGCATCCAGTCCGGGTTGTCCCCCGGATCCGGCTTTACCGAATCATTGTTTCCGATGTTCAGGATTCGGGTGCGCGAGGCAATCTCCACTACCGGATAGGCCGGATGATCGGGGCCGAAGACGTTATCCGAATAGCTTTGCCGAAAATGGCGATAGTTCACGCGGGCGGTGATTTTTATGGGACCCTTGATATCTGCAGGGATGCGGAACTGGTAGCGGACCAGAACCGATCGTCCCGCCTGGACGGAGTTATCATAGGCAACCGAATGGATGGTCCACACTTTGTGATTGTCGACAAACTGACCCTCGGTATTAACAGGGCGGTTGGTAAAGCTGTGGGCGCGTGGGTCAAGCGAGCCGTCCGGCTTTAGAAAGCCACTATGATAGATATCTTTGCCGGCGCCATCCTGCACGGTGAACTCAACCCAGGCCTCATAGAGATCTCTGACCTCGGGAATCAAGGAGTGGCCGATGTTCTTGTTCTGGACGACGACCAATGCCTCGACCAGGTTGTTGGGCTCCAGACTTACGGGCACTGAGCCAAGCGGCGCAATGAGCTTCTCTTCGTTGGCCTTTTTCAGGGCGACTATGTCTACATTCAAGAAGTTGCCCGACTTGAGAAACGCAATTGTTTTTTCCAACTGCTCGTCGAAGCCGTAATAGAACGGTACAGCCGTGTTACCTGCAAGCCAGCGATGCGACGCAAACGTGCCGTTCTTCGCTCCGTAATCCAGCAGGTCATTGGGCGCTCGCTTCATATGGCAGCCCTGACAGGTTGTAAAGTCGCCGGAGTAGAAGGTCAATGGGTTCCGCCTGGAGAACTTAGAACTCTGCCACTCGTCGTAGGCCGTAAACGCGCGGATAAACTTGTAGTCGTTCAGCGGGTTTGGCAGATTGGCTTTATGGCAGGCGCCGCAGAATTCAGGAGTCCGATAGAAACTCTGCATCACCGCTTGAGAATGACGCTCCGGGTGCTTGATGATCTCGTCATAGGGAACCTCGCCCGGAATTCGATTTCCCTTCTCGTCTACCATCACTGACGGAATACCCATGACAAAACCGCCGTTCCCCTTAATCGACTGGAGCTTCTGGATCGAGTGGCAGGTGGCGCAAGAGAGCCCATTCTGATCCATCTTCCGGTCAACCTTTGAGTTTTCTGTCAGGCCGCCTGCCAGTACCGCTATAGGGTTATGGCAACTGTCACAGTGACGCGCGAATTCTATGCCTTTGGTATTGATCAGGATATTTACGCTCGCCCGGTAGAAGGGAGTACGGAAGGCGTTCGAGTGCAGCGCCTGACGCCACTGATGGTAAGCCTCCTGGTGGCAATGTGCGCAGTAGCTGGGATCGGGAAAGGCTCCCGGCTGAACGAAGTCGTCGCCTTCAACCTGCATCGTCCCAGGAATAAAAGGCTGATCCTTGCCGAAGCGAAAGTTATAGGTTTCGCGCACCTTGCCGGCATACTGCTTCCGGTCGGCCTCCTGGCCCAAGACGCCTGAGGTGGTGCCCCCCCATATACAGAGGAATCCGGCAACCACAGTCACAGCAAGGATCCATCGCCCGCTATCGGGTCTCATGGGTGGGCCTGCTCCTTCACCGTAGCGATACCATCGTAGACACTCGGCGCCACTCCTTTGCCTTCTTCAATGACAAAGAAACGATCGACGCCGGGCAGCGTGACATGCTCCACAAAGCCGCTGTTCCAATGCACCTCGATACCATCCACGGTGGCCGTTTGTCCCAGGCCGAAATGAAGCCGCTGGTCGTTCGACGATTCGTAGCTGCCGCTGCTCATTACATCGCCGCGCTGTCGCATTCCCCCGGCGGTCAGGTACACCGTGGCGCCGACTGCATCGCGAGGACCCTTGGGGCCGCCGATCAGCTTGACCCCGACCCAGTGATTGCTATCAGCATTCACGTTGCGCAAAAGTACGGGGGTATGGTCGATGCAGTTGATCACGACATCGATCTTGCCGTCGTTGAACAGATCGCCAAATGCTGCCCCTCGGGAGGGAATGACGTCGGCGAGCCCGGTGCCTTCTACCGCTGGAACCACCACAAATTTCTTACCGTGGTTCAGGTTGTGAAACAGCAGAGGGCGCTCTGCAAAGGTCATTCCCCAGTCATGATGGTCTACCTGGGGGTATACATGGCCGCTGACCGACATGATGTCCTTCCACCCATCATTGTCGTAATCGATAAACTCTGTTCCCCAACTCAGGAAGGGATAGGTAAGCTCAGCGATACCCATTTCCGGAGAAATATCCGTGAAGTTTCCTCCGCCTTCGTTGCGGAAAAGAGTTTTGTAGTCGTCAGAGAAGGTCGTGGTGTAGAGATCGAGCCGGCCATTGTTGAGGTAATCGCCAACGGCCAGCCCCATCGACGCCGTTTCACGCGCGTCCGCGTTCAGCGCAAACCCTGAGCCAAAGCTCGCATCTTCGAAGGTTCCATTGCCCTTATTGATATAGATGTAATTGGGCGTTGAGTCGTCCGCGACAATCAGGTCAACCTTACCGTCGTTGTTGACGTCGACAAAGGTGGATGAAAAACCATAGTAGTGCGCCTTGTCGCTGACTCCAGCGGCCACGCTCACATCCGTGAAGGTTCCGTCGCCGTTGTTGTGAAAGAGGTGATCTGGCTCACCTTGCAGCCCGCGCGGGCCGCACATCACCGGCGTTCCGCGATACTGACAAAAGGAATAGCCGGTGCCTACTGTAGCGGGTGACGGTGGAGGCCTCTTTACGTCGTAGTGGACATATCCTGGAACGAATAAGTCCAGGCGCCCATCTCCGTCATAGTCGCCGAAGCTTGCTCCGGTGGACCAGTTGCCAAGTGTTACTCCCGCCTGCTCTGCTACATCGGTAAATGTGCCATCGTGGTTATTGTGGTAGAGGCGATTGTGTCCGAAATTTCCAACATAGAGATCGGGCCAACCGTCGTTGTCATAGTCTCCAACTGCAACCCCATATCCCCAGCGATCATTGGTTACACCTGCTTTAGCGGCAACATCGGTGAAAGTTCCATCATGATTGTTGTGGAACAGCGCGGCATGGGGTGGCTCGGCCTTGCCGTCCAGCGCCTCTAGCGTCGAACCATTCACCAGGTAGATGTCGAGCCAGCCGTCGTTGTCGTAATCCACCAGGGCCACGCCCGACCCTGTCGCTTCCAGGATGTAGTTCTTTTGCGGAGTTCCCATCTTGTGATGCCAGACGGTAAGGCCGGCTTTTTCCGAGATGTCCTGGAAGATGATCGGTCCGGTTTTGACGAATCCGCCTGCTGTG
>Ga0302307_10001585_pt1 | contig 14153 bp, 14 predicted proteins | sample III_Palsa_E3_2_FD_200530 | JGI IMG/M metagenome (GOLD analysis project Ga0302307, IMG submission 200530) | Peat permafrost microbial communities from Stordalen Mire near Abisko, Sweden - III_Palsa_E3_2 | ecosystem: Environmental > Terrestrial > Soil > Palsa > Peat permafrost | place: Sweden... | reverse complement strand
GCGACAAGTTCATCCCAGCGGGCGGGAATATCCTGCGAAAAACTGTAACCCGAAATTAATACGATAAGCAAAAGCAGCAGATATTTTTTCATGATACAAGGGTTTTATAATGATGTCAAAAACGGAGACGCAAAGTAGAGACGCGATACTTCGCGTCTCTACTTTTAATTTTTCTCCAATATAAAGGTCAGATTCGTCCAGTTGGCTGCGGCCGTTGCACTATGGATCACTTCTTTTATCACCCAGCCATCATCCAGGAATTTGTTTACAAAGCTTATTTCATACGCCGAATGCCGGTTAACAACACTCTGCTCATAAACGTTTATGTTTACGGTAATTACTTTTTGCGCCATGCTTTTAGTCCGAAATTGGGATCCCGATAGCTATCAGGATGGAAGTGGGAAAGGTACATTTTGTTTCAATATTTTTCAAATATTTTCGCTGCTGACAGCCAGTTGTCAATATTCGACTATTAATTTGGGAATAAATTAACAGGCATACTAAAATGACTAAGCGACAAATCGCGGAAGAGCGCCTTTACAACCAGCATATCTCCCATCAACATTTCAGTCAACCGGCTGAGATTGTAAAATACATGGGCGCTATACAGGCGCAGGATTATGCCGGGGCCAAATGGGCAGTCGGTCTGCGCCTGAAAAAAAGCACTGATGCTGCTGTCGACCAAGCCCTGGCAGCGGGCGCCATTATCCGCACCCACGTGCTGCGCCCCACCTGGCATTTTGTTGCCCCGGACGATCTCCGCTGGATGCTGGATCTTTCCGCCACAAGAATTGCCGCCCTTGCCGCGGGCCGCTATCGTCAGCTAAAACTGGATGCTTCCGTCTTCAAAAAAAGTAACGACGCACTCGCGAAAGTGCTCGAAGGCGGTCGGCACCTTAACCGTTATGATATCGCAAACGTATTGCAGGAAAACGGAGTGGAAACCAATGAACTGCGGTTCGTACATTTGCTGATGCAGGCGGAACTCGATAAAGTTATCTGCAGCGGGCCACGTTTAGGCAGGCAATTTACCTACGCCCTGTTCGACGACCGGGTATCCGCAGCAAAGCCAAAACCCCGCGAAGAAGCGCTGGCGGAACTGGTGATACGATACTATACCAGTCGCGGGCCCGCTACCGCACATGATTTCGCGTGGTGGTCGGGATTAACTTTAGGCGAAACAAGAAAAGGTATCGAAATAGCCAAATCGCAATTAACCAGCATAAAAGTTGACAGAACTGATTATTGGACGGGTTCAACCAATGCCCAATCGCGGCCAAAGGCTCCTTTCGCCCATCTGCTGCCGGCATTCGACGAATATGCCGTGGGATATGCGGATCGTAACGCAATCATTCCGCCACGGTACGTTGAGCTGGCGCGTCATGTCATTTTTGATCCTTCCATCATTGTGAATGGAGAGGTAGTTGGTACCTGGAAACGCACCATGAAAACAAACACTGTTGACGTAAAATTCAGCCCGTTTGGTAAACTTAACCTAAAGGAGGATGGCGCGTTAAGATCAGCATTAAAACGTTACGAAAAATTTGTGATGTAAATTGGCGCAGCGTGCTTTAAATGCTAATTTCACCGGTCAATTTCCCTTTTTTAAATGAGACTAATTTTTCTTTTTTTGTTAGCTGGTGTGATTGCCGATGCCCAACCAACCATCACCTGGCCGAACCACAAAAAGGCCGTGATCGTACTCACTTACGACGACGGCCTGCAGTCGCAGCTCAACAATGCCGTTCCACTATTGGATTCCCTGCATTTTAAGGGGACCTTCTTCCTGATAGGCGATGCGCTTGATTACAACAATATCCCCCAATGGCGAAAGGTCGCCAAAAACGGGCATGAGCTGGCCAATCATACGCTTTATCATCCCTGTATCACCTCCGGCGATAACCCGGAACCTTCGGAGAAATACACGCCCACTACCATTGTAAGGGAAATTGGCCTGATGAACTACATTCTATATGCGCTTGATGGAAAAACCTCGCATAACTATGCCTATCCCTGCACCGAAACATCTGTTGGCGGGAAAGACTATGTCGACACGCTGAAACGCTCCACTTACATCGGCTATGCGCGGGTAGGAGGCGATAAGGATGCCATCATTACAGACTTCAAGGATTTAAATCCTTTGCTCGTACCCTCGTACGGCCTGGAAGGCAACAATACCGGCGAACAACTGATTGACTATGTAAAAAACGTTGTAAGCAAAGGAGGCGTTGGCGTTATTATGTTTCACGGTATAGGTGGCGATTGGATTGTAACGCCGACTGCTGCCCACAGGCAACTGCTGGAGTACCTGAAAGCGAACGAAAAAGATATTTGGGTGGCTACCTTTGCCGAAGCCATGACTTATGTGACAAACGCCCTAAAAACCAAATAGCTTTTATAGGATAAGGATATGCTGAAAAAATTAAAAAGAGTGGTAACCGGCATAGCCCTCGTCCTCGATTATATGTACGATAATGCCCATCGCATCATCCTTGGCATTCCCCGGCTCAGCCGTTCACAAATCACGGCGCACCTGTTCCTGGGCAGCCAGTATAATTTAGTCGGACTAAAAAAATTGAAAGCCCTGGGCGTAACCGCCATCGTAAATATGCGCACCACCAACATTTATGACGACGCCGTGCACGAAGGTATCAAATATCTGCATTTGCCCACACCGGATAACACCGCGCCCCCGCTGGAAACGTTGGTACAGGGCGCCACCTTTATTGATGACGAAATAAAAAAAGGCGGCGTGGTATATGTGCATTGCCGGCAGGGGCTGGGCCGTGGCCCCACGATGGCCATGGCCTATTTGATAAAACTGGGCCTTACGTACGAAGATGCCTATGCACGGATACGATCCGTTCGTAAATTTATCAACCCGCAGCCCAGCCAGGTAAAACGCTTAAAAGAGCTGGAGGCATTTTATGGGAAAACTCAATAAATAATCAGGTTGGACATGGTCAAGCCCAAACCCCCAAATATCGATTGGATAAGCAACCTTAAGATCATTGCCCTTTACGCGGTGATTGTTTTGCATTGCTCGTCGGTATTGCTCATTCAATACGGCAAGGTTCCCATGGCCGATTGGTGGCAGGCCGACTTCCTGAATGCGCTCACCCGTTTTGCCGTGCCGGCATTTGTAATGATAACCGGCGCCTTGCTGCTTCACCGCGAATACGAGATAGGCGATTTTCTGAAACGCAGGCTTACCAGGGTGCTGGCGCCTTTCCTCTTCTGGAGCTTGGTTTACGTGTGGTATGCCTGGTATAACGAATACATTACGTTTGGCCACGACGCCTGGGCGAATATTAAACAGGTGCTGCACCAACTTAAATACGGGGCATCCTATCACCTTTGGTATGTGTACATGCTCATTGGCTTATACTTTTTTATCCCGGTGATCGGCAAATTCGTTCGGAACGCATCGGAAAACGAGATCCTTTATTTTCTCGTCGTATGGTTCGGCGTTATGTTCATCACCCAGCCCTACCTATCGCGTTATAATCCATCGGTGGACATGCACTACTTCGTTGGCTACGCGGGTTACCTGGTTTTGGGCCATTATCTCACTTTTAAACAATTCGACATCAAAAACCTGCGACTATGGACGGGCCTGCTTTTCCTTGTAAGCATCGCCATCATAGCACTAGGCAGCAAATGGATCATGGCTTATCCAAAATATCCCGGAACTATGTTCTATGAGCCGGTTAACCCGGCTGTGGTATTGCTTTCCACAAGCGCCTTCATGTTCGTAAAGCTTACCATACCGAAAGTTTCCCCGGCAATTATCCAAATCCGCGACTTTGCCTCGCAGTTTAACTACGGCATTTATCTCGCTCACGCGCTCCTCCTGTATTTCCTCGACGACTGGTTTGGCATCAGTTACAAGCTTTGCACCCCGATTGTTAGTATACCGTTGACTGCCTTGATCTGCTTTGTCCTGTCCCTGTTACTGGTATGGCTGGTTAATAAGTTGCCTTTCGTTGGAAAATGGATATCGGGGTGAAATAATCATCGAAAAGTTCTTATTTTGCGAACTATATTTATATTAGAAGATTCTGTAGATAAAATGGAAGCGTTAAAGTATCGGGTTATTAAGTCGGAAGAGCAATATTGGGATTATTGCAATACTTTAGAGGCCCTGGTAGGTAATAAAGAGGATATTTCGTCGGAGGATGAGATAGAATTGCTAACTATTCTTATTGAAAAATGGGACGCGGAGCATAGTACATTTGATCGTATTGATCCGGTAGAGATTTTGAAGGGGCTGATGGAAGAGAATAAATTAAAAGCAAAAGATATAGCTTTGATCTCTGGAGTCGGGAAAAGTACTATTTCCGAAATATTACATTACCGAAAAGGTTTTTCAAAAGATATAATTCGCAAGCTATCGTCCCATTTTAAAGTAAACCAGGAAGCTTTTAACCAGGCTTATAAGTTAAAGTCGCCGCTTAACGTCCATTTGCGCAACGCAGGCGTAATGAATACCCCAAAGAATCTTGTTTCGTCATCATAGCGATAGGTTTCAGACCAATGCCAATGGTGACATCGAAATCCGTTCCAACCCCCACGTTCCCCCATCTTTTCAAATCGCCTTATTATTCCTGATTTTTTTTAGAGATTTGTCGTTCTGCAAATCAGCTCTGCCCCCATGAAAAAACTCACCGAAAAAAACGCGGCTTCTTTTACGGTAACGCTCATCATCATAACCTTCGTTATCCGCTGCCTGCTTGCCGCTTACACCGGGTTGGGGAACGGTGAGTCGTATTATTTCAGGGGATCTCTGCATCTTAACCTCAGCTATTTTGATCAGCCGCCTTTATTCTTTTGGCTGGGCGCGCTAAGTATTAAATTATTCGGGCTAACTAACTTCGGGATACGTTTTGCATCGGTCGTTTTGTTTGCCGGCACCAGCTGGCTTATGTTTCTGGTTACCAAATTGCTGTTCAATGCCAAGGCAGGTTTTTGGGCTGTAGTGGTAATGAACCTGAGCGCCGTATTCACCGTCGCTATTGCATGCTGGTACCAACCGGATGCCCCTTTGATGTTTTTTTGGCTGCTGGCTACCTATTTTATCGTCAAGTTAATGGTCGGCCCCGGCGCGGAGCATTCCGAGGCCACGCAATACAGCCGCAATACCTGGCTGTTATGGCTGGCTGTGGGTATCAGCATGGGTTTTGCCACTTTAAGCAAGTACCATGTACTGTTCCTGTTCCTGGGCGTGTTCATCTACATTGCAAGCAATAAAAACCAGCGCCACTGGCTGCGGCATCCCGGGCCTTACCTGGCGGTACTGATAACTTTGTTAATGGCCTCGCCCATCATCTGGTGGAACGCCCACAACAACTGGGTATCCTTTGTATTCCAGGGCGCACGTGCCACAACCAACGGCGAAAAATTCAAGCTCCATTTCGATTGGTTTTTTCGCAGCATCCTGGGTCAGTCCTTTGTTCTTTTACCCTGGATATGGTTCCCCACCATCCGGCAGCTTTACATCTCTTTTAAGTTGCGCAAGCAATTGCTGGTTTATAGCTTTATTTTCTGGATGGCCATTCTGCCTATCGTGTTCTTTACCATTGTTACGCTGTGGTCCAATCTACAATACCATTTTCATTGGCAGGCGCCGGGCTACATGATGCTGTTTATTCCATTGGGTTTTGGGATAGACAGGTGCCTGAACAGCGCAGCCAAACAGGCAAGGCTTACCCGCCGCTGGTTGAATTTTTCCATAATTTTTACTGTCCTTACCATCGGCGTACTCGCTACGCACATGGTAACCGGCTTCTGGACCGCTTACGGACCGAAATGGCTGGTGCATAAATTTCATGGCGATACTGTTGATCCAACTATTCAGGGGGTGGATTATACCGACATCATGACCCGCTTTCAAAAGGAGGGATGGCTGGATGATCCCCATATTTTTGCCGGCGCCCCGCGCTGGTTTTTAACCGGTAAGGTGGATTGGGCGCTGAAGGGGAAAAAGGATATCATTGTATTTGATCCCGATCCCCGCAACCTGGCTTTCCTCGTGGATCCAAAAACGCTCATTGGCAAGGATGCCATTGTTATTGGAGATAATCACCAGCCGTTTATTGATATGAACGTAAAGCCGTTTTTCGACAGCGTGAAGCAACTGCCGGATATACAGGTAATGCGCAACGGACCGGAGTATTCCCTGCAGGTTTATTATTGTAAAAACTTCCATAAACCAGTGCAGCCGAGGATGGACTTGCCTTTGTACCGGCAGTTGATCGGTTTGCCGCCGTTTGGGAAGTAAAGACGCCCCGATCGATCGGGGCGTTTCTGAATTGTATCTCTAGTTGGATCGTTTTGGGAAATAGCCGGGGCATGAAGACGCGAAGTATCGCGTCTCTGCAAGGAATTCCATTTTGTTAAAAACTCGGCCTCCTGCGTGAATTATAATATACGCGGGTAAACATATATTCGTCGGATGAAGCTTTCCCCCCTGGTTCTATTTATCCTATTGCCTGCTTTTTTGTTTGCCCAAACCAGTGGGATCATCCCGCTTCCGCAATCGGTGACCTTGACGACAGGGCAGTTTAAATTAAACCGCGATGTGCTGATTGGCATGAACGATAATTCCCTGTTGCCGCAGGCTAATTACCTGCAAACGCAACTGCAAAAAACCACGGGCATTGAAATCGCGGTCGATCCTGACGAAACAAAAGCCACAATTGATTTTAAGCTGGTTAAGAAAGATCAACCCGAAGGTGCATACAGCCTTAGTATTACCCCGGGCAAGATAACCATCGCCGCACCTGATGCACAGGGCATCTTTTACGGAATAGTAACGTTGCTCCAATTGGCCCGCGCCCAGCCGGCCGGAAGCCAGATTGGCATGCCCACATACGACATCAGCGACGCACCCCGCTTTAAATGGCGTGGCTTTATGCTGGACGAATCCCGGCATTTTTTTGGAAAAGAAAAGGTTGAACAACTGCTCGACTGGATGGCTTTTTATAAACTCAACCGTTTTCACTGGCATTTAACGGATGTTGATGGCTGGCGAATCGAAATCAAAAAATATCCCCAATTAACCACAGTCGGCGCCATTGGAAATCATACTGATTCACTGGCAGCCCCTCAATTTTATACCCAGCAGGACATCCGGGAAATTGTCGCCTACGCACAGGCCCGGTTTATAACCATCGTTCCCGAGATCGATATGCCCGGCCATGCCACAGCCGCTAACCGGGCCTATCCCGAATTCGACGGAGGCAGCTTCTCCAAATACAAGCATTTCACCTTCGACCCGGCGAATGAAAAGACCTATGAGTTTTTGGCGGATATTTTAAAGGAAGTAAATGGTCTTTTTCCCTCGCATATGATCCACCTCGGGGGCGACGAAGTGGCACTTGGCATCCAGGCATGGGCGGGCAGGCCGGGAATTTCCGATATGATGGCTAAAAACAAGTTTACATCACTTGATGAGCTGGAACATTACTTCTTTCGCAGGATGGCCGACACGGTGATCGGCCTTGGCGACAAAGTCTTGTGCTGGGACGAAGCAGCTTCATCCGATTTGCCGGCTTTAAAAACGATCGTGTTCTGGTGGCGGCAGAATGTTCCCTCGCAACTGGAACTCGCCTTGCAGAAACGTTACGATGTGGTGCTGTGCCCCCGGCTGCCCTTATACCTCGATTTTGTCCAGGATAAAAGTCACATTTCAGGCCGGAAGTGGGAGGGCGAATATTTTAACAGCGTGAGCGATATTTACAATTTCCCCGATCAGCAGCTGCCGTCCGACCAGGTAAAATCCCCATTAATATTAGGTATCCAGGCCAATATCTGGACGGAAACCGTCGGCTCGCCCAGGCGCCTTGATTTTATGACCTATCCGCGCATAGCCGCACTCGCCGAAGCCGCCTGGACAAACGCCGCTCAAAAAAATGAAGCCTCCTTTAACGACCGTTTAAAGGCCCAACTACCACTCTACGACAAGGATGGTATTTATTATTACAATCCCTTCAATCCCACAGTCCATCCTGAAGCTGTTGATTTTGCACCGGTAATATTCAAACCATCCGAAAAAAATAGCCGCCATAAACACAATCATCACAAGGAAGTGCGCCACCATAAAAAGTATAATGATAATCCGAGCCGTAAAAAAGCCCACAGTAAAAAATCCCACCACCATAAGGACTAATATTTTCAAATCTCAAATCTCATATCTCTCCGCACGTAATATTTTCATTATTTTATATTTGAACCTATAAAAGCGAGTAAATTTATCCTCGTATCTGTCTCACATTCATACCATAGAAAAAATGTCAAACAAAATTCGCAGGTTGACCGGCCTCATTATAACCCTCGTATCCATCATTACCTTTGTTAACGAGGCCCGGGCCCAGGTTGAATTTGAGCCATGGGGAAACATCACCGGCATCCGGCACAAGGGGCAACTGTCTGAATTTGAGTCGAGTATCAAGGTGCAGCGGGGCGACAATTTTATTTCAACGGCAAAAGAACGCCAGCGTCCGCATTATAAACGAAACGGGGATGAACAGATCGTTACCACCAGCATTGATAGCCTTTTTATAAAAGAAGTGGTTAAAGACGAAAGCGCCGGCAAGATAAAAATCACCATTACCCTAAATGCACATTCCGACTATAAGTTCGACGCCATTTATTTTTGCCTTCAATTGCCAAATGCGGATTACAGCGAGGGCAAACAACGTTTGAAAGGCGTACCAGATACGTCAAAAAGCTATTTACCCGCCGGCCAGAATTATGACGGAACGGCAACCGGCGCACAGTTTAAATCGTCCAACCGGCATTTAATTATCGGGTTCGACGAACCGGAGGCCGTCAGGATCCGAAAGGATATTTCAAACGCAGGTGACCCGCAGTTGTATGTCGCAATGAAGCTCAACGGACTGAGCAAAGGCGATACCCTGCAAAAAACATTTACCATAAAAGCCTGCGGCAAGATCGACCGGAAGACGATCAACCTGGCGGTCAATACAGCAGTGCAAGGCAGGCCATTCGACGGGCTTGGCGGTAACTTCCGTTTACAGAACCCTAAGTTCGATCCGGAAGTGATTGACTACTGCCTGCAAAACATGCGTGTGGCATTTGGACGTGTAGAACTCCCCTGGCGGTTCTGGCAGCCGAAGCAGCACGTTGATCCCACAGCTGCCGCCGACTCCGGCAAGCTGCACCCGGCCGTAAAAAAGGCAATGGAGATGGCACACCGCCTGGATAGCATGGGCATCCCCTTCATACTGTCGGCATGGTTCCCGCCGGCCTGGGCGGTGGTAGGCAAGGTGAACATGCGGCCCGTAAAAGGCGTTTGGGGCAACCCATTGAATAAGGACAGCCTGGATGCTACTTATAAATCCATCGCGGATTACATCCTATACCTCAAAAGCAAATACGGCGCAGAGCCCAAATACTTTTCCTTTAACGAATCGGACCTGGGCATTAACGTCCGCATCAGCCCGCAGGAGCACGACGATTTCATTAAAGGGTGCGGAGCCTATTTTGCGGCGCACGGCGTAAGTACCAAAATGCTGCTGGGCGATAATTCCGATGCCACCACCTGGCACTTCATCGATATCGCCATGAACGACCCGGAAGCCCGGCCTTATATCGGCGCTATTTCGTTCCATTCATGGCGTGGATTTGACACCGAAACCCTGCAGCATTGGGCTGATGCAGCCACCAAAATGAACCTGCCGCTGCTCGTTGCCGAAGGCAGTATTGATGCCGCGGCGTCTGTGTACCCCGATATCTTCCAGGAGCAAACTTATGCGCTAAAAGAAATCAACCTTTATACCCGGATTCTGGCCATTTGTCAGCCACTGTCTATCCTGCAATGGCAGTTAACGGCGGATTATTCCCCGCTTATCGGCGGCGGAATATTCGGTAACAAGGAGCCGCTGCATCCCGGACAGCGCTTCTGGAACCTGAAGCAACTGGCCAGCACACCCAAAGGACTGTTTGCCATGCCTGTTACTGCCGACCGGCCCAACGTTTCAGCAGCGGCCCTTGGAGATAATAGTCAATCGGTGTATGCATTCCATCTTGTAAATACGGGGGCAAAACGGAAAGTTGTATTAACCGGGCTTCCCGACGGCCTAAAAGAGTTGCGGGTATTTACCACCACCAAAGAGCGCAACATGGAGGAAGGGAGCACCATCAAGGTAAAAAACGGCAAAGCCAAATTCAAGATCGACGCCACCAGCTATACTTCGCTCATGAGCCAGTGAGGGTTTTTCACTATCTTTGGATAATGAAAAACGATCCGTTGAGCCCCATGCTTTTTGAGATGCGGCTGGAAGAGATCCACCGAACCGACCCCGGGCTGCGCTATGAAATGACCAACCGCGAATTTGTGGACCTGTTCCCCGTAAAATACAAAAACGGAACTCCCCTCAAACCCGAACACCCGGTAAAATCCAGCGTCGACCGTGATGTGTATCTAAAGGTGCTGGTTGCGTTTAAGCAGTGTTTTAATTAGCAATAAGATTTTCATAATCAATAATACAAAGGCTCGCGATAGCGAATAGCTAAAACGGTTTCCTTTGGGAAACTAAAGGACTCCACTGTCGGGCAAAACCTGCGCACCTGCTACAGGACACCTCAAAATTTCGGGCGGAGACGCAAAATATTGCGTCTCTACAGCCATCTATTGTGACGCCAAAACAAACACTCAATATGTCAAAGAACTGATTAATAAGCCATATACAGCTAATTTCTATGGAAAAACAGGATATGTTTCCCGTCTTTTTATTATGATTTGTTATGATTTGCGTGTGTATTTATTGTGTATTTATTGTGATTTTGTTATGATTCTGATGTGATTGCCTCGATTTTATTGTGATTTAATGCGAGGTTAATGCTAATTTTTTGCGTGATTATTGTTGTTTCGCAACCTTGGTTAAACCAGCAACTATATAGTCTGTAAATTATAGCTAAGTTAATGGTTATTAATGTTTTAATGCACATTATTAAAGTCAGAGCAAACACATTCCCATTTTTCCGCACAAGCTGACTTTCTAAAAAGCTGCCAGGCGGACAGATTTTATTTCGAAATCAAAGAACAAATGCAATGTGGCATTAGAATTTGCTAACAAATTTAGCATTTTAACAGCGTACTGTCAAGAGGAAGTTTTCAACATTCCAGTGTAGTAGTACCCGAAAGGTGAAAGCTGCAAAATGGAAGTTCTTTGCGTGACAAATACCGCCCTCAAATTGTCGCTTTCGGCCCCCTGTTTATCAAACAAAACTCGTGTACCTTTGCTTAAGACAAATAAACAACAGCTATGTTCGGCACCACAAAAGCATTTAGCGGTTTCTCAGTAAACGACCTGCAAAAAGCAAAGGAATTTTACCATGGTAAACTCGGGATCGAAGTTTCCGAAAACGAAATGGGTATCCTAACCCTGCACCTGGGCAGCGGCGCCGAGGTCATCATCTATCCCAAACCCAACCATCAGCCGGCAACATTCACTATCCTCAACTTCCCGGTGGACAACATCGATAAAGCCGTTGACGAGCTTATTGCCAAAGGCATCACCTTTGAACAATACGGCGAACCCATTAAAACGGATGAAAAAGGTATTGTCCGCGGAAATGGCCGCGGGCCGGATATCGCCTGGTTCACGGATCCGGCGGGGAATATTTTGTCAGTGCTGGCGGGGATGTGACCGGTAAGTGGGCGGCATGGCGGTAATGAACGCGCTCCGTTGACTCACCCCACCATCGCTTCGCTCGGTGACCCTCTCTATCGCAGGCGATAAAGAGGGTAAAGCCCGGTATTTTTCTTAACTTAATGGCATTGCGGAGGCCTTTTGAGGACAAAAAAAATGAATGGAGTTGCCAAATGGCTCAGTAACAGATGTTTTCATCGCGATTTCAGCCGCCAGCCATCAAATGGTTTTACGGTGGCGCAGGCGGGGGCGCCGTTTTTCCCGGTGCCGGGGATTGTGGTTTCGAGTAGGGCAAGGGAATCGGCGGTTAAACGGCCGATGATGTCCCAACTGATGTCCGAAAAAGCGATTTTGATCCTGCCGCCAAAGGCGCCCGCTTGTCCTGCATATTGGCCGATATCAATATAGATAAACCGGCCAAGGGGTGGCCCCTGTATAAATGGCCCGCCAAACCGGGGTTCGCCTTTTGCCTGGCTGTCGTTTTTTAGCTCAACCTCAAGGCAAAACTCCACATCGCCGCCATCCGCCCTTTGTATTTGTACGGTTTCATATTGGCTTCCCGAGCCTTTTTGCAGGCCATAATCAAGACCGGCCGGCGGCTTTTGTACGATAATGCGCAGCGGTAAATTCATAGGCATTCGGGGCGGTATAATTACGTTTATTCAAATATACACAGCCGCCTGTTTAATCCATTTAACCATTCCGGTATATTTGCAAAAAAAGGGCGGTCAGGCGTTCGCACCAGGAGTCCGGCAATGTTCTTAAGTTAACAGCGATGTAAAGAATTTTAATATCGAATAATGAATTTTTCACATAATGTTTTTTTTAATGGTGTTCAAGAGTGCTCCGCAGTTTCGAATGTCGAATTTCGAAGTTTTTGACTTCATTATTGGTCATTGGGCGTTCGGTGTTCGATATTAAATTGCTGGACTTAATAGCATTGGGGAGCCCCGGACAAACGCCAGGCCTGGAAAAATCAATACATCATACCCTAACGTACAATATCATGAACACAACAAAAATAGGCTGGATAGGGCTGGGCAAAATGGGCGTTCCCATGTCGCAATCATTGATAAAGGCCGGCTACCCGGTAACGGTTTACAACCGCAGCAAGGAGAAGGAAGAAAGTTTAAAAGCAAGCGGCGCCGGTGTGGCACCCACCCCCGCCGCTTTAATACAGCAGGCAGATGTGGTGATCCTGATGGTGACGGATGATAAAGCGATCGAAGCAATTTTTAAAGGCGACAACGGCCTGTTAAGTGCTGGCGCCGGTGGAAAACTAATCATCAATATGAGCACGGTATCGCCTGCCATCAGTAAGGAGATGGCTGCCGCTTGTGCGCAGCAAGGCAATCATTACCTGGATGCACCGGTATCGGGTAGTGTGAAGCAGGCCCAGGAAGCACAGTTGGTTATTATGGCCGGCGGCGATGAAAGCACTTTTGAACGCGCTAAACCCATACTCGAAACGATTGGCCGCCTGGCGCTGCTGGTAGGCGATACCGGCGCTGGTAATACGGCAAAACTGGTTATCAATACGCTGCTTGGCATTCAAGCCCAGGGGTTAGCAGAGGTCGTTCTTTTTGCGCAACAGAATGGCATCAAAACAGCCGACCTGGTCACGCTTATTAATAACAGCGCGCTCGGTAGCCCCTTTATTAAAATAAAAGGCGAAGCCCTGCTCAATAACAACTTTGCTGCTGCATTTTCATTAAGCAATATTGCCAAGGATCTGCGCCTCGCAAAGGATATCGGCCTTTCAACCCCGCTTGCCGAGGTTGCTTATCAAACCTTCCAGGATGCGGAACCTGCATTGGGGGATGAGGATATTATCGCGGTTTATAAACAGGTAGGGGGATGAATTTGTCGAATTTGGAATATAATACACCTCACTATGTTCCACTGCTGATGCAAGGCCAGAGCACGAACAGTTCACTTAAGGCGCAAGATGTTGCAAATATCTGGGGCGATAATAAATAAACCGATTGCATTTCAACAATGATTTATTGCACCACCAACGTCTTCCCAACCGTAAAATGTTTCTTTTTATCATTGCTCAACGCCTCGATAATTTTTGCCGGATTTTTCCATTCAAATAAGTGGATCAGCCAAATGGTAAAAGCCAGGGCGCCGGTTTGCCCGACAATACTTTTACCTAATTGTAAAATATTTTGATCGCGATCATGGATGGCAGCATCTAAATCAGCCCCTGTTTTACCATATAGTTCCCCGGCGAAACACCAGGCTCCATCTCTCGCTTCTACGATACTGAACTGTATTAAAACTGAATCGGTATTCCCGGCATGGAGGCCAAGGAAAGACAGCAACGGAGAAACCTTGTCCAGTTCCGCCAGCACCTCGTAAGTAAGCGAGGCGATAATGGTGTTCATGGTGTCAAAATCGGTATGGATATCCTCCAGGGGCGCTTTATTGTTCGTCTGTGTTTCAACGGTTGCTATACCTAAGTCGAGATTA
>Ga0302307_10001577_pt1 | contig 14181 bp, 13 predicted proteins | sample III_Palsa_E3_2_FD_200530 | JGI IMG/M metagenome (GOLD analysis project Ga0302307, IMG submission 200530) | Peat permafrost microbial communities from Stordalen Mire near Abisko, Sweden - III_Palsa_E3_2 | ecosystem: Environmental > Terrestrial > Soil > Palsa > Peat permafrost | place: Sweden... | reverse complement strand
TATGGCCGGGCATGCCTGCTCGGTGCCGAAGCCGCCGAGGACTGCGGTATCTTGGTTTTCATGGATGGCGACGGCGCTGACGATGCTGGCGCGATCTGCGCGTTGGTGTCGCCAATCCGCGACAACCAATACGAATTCGTCATCGCTTCACGGTCTCGAGGTCAACGCGAGCCGGGCAGTATGGCCGGTCACCAGATCGCGGCGGGATTTGCCGTTGGAGCACTGATCAAAGTGCTTTACGGCGTGCGCTACACCGACATGTGCGCTTACCGAGCGATTCGTCGTCCAACCTTGCTGGCGCTCGGCATGCGCGAAATGACTTACGGCTGGAACCTTGAAATGCAGTTGCGCGTCGCGCGCGCCGGTCTGCGTGTTCTCGAACTGCCGGTTACTTATCGACGTCGCACTGGGGGAAAATCCAAAGTCGCGGGTAACTTTAGCGGTTCGATTAAAGCAGGCCTTCGCATCATTGCGACTTTCGCGCGTGTCGCGACCGAAGGGGCGCCAGCAGGGATTAGCCTGAGTTAATCGAGGCTTCCCCTCGGCTTGGCCCTAATCCAAGTTTTTCTCATGCGAGAGGCCAAGACAGAATAGCGCTGCCTCTTTCTAGCATCCTAGTGAGTTGTCCAAGTCGCCCCTTTGGGCAGAAGCTTAAGTTGCATGGCATCGCAGCAATTTAAATTGAGCAATGACCGAAACGGGTCAAAATGCGACTTGGTGGGCAGTCCGCGTGACTTCTGTTCTTACATCAGGTGCAGACATCGGCGGGTGTTCCGCGAAGTCGCCGAAGGGCCATCAGCGAAGTCGGACCAAAATTACCGCCGGTTCGCGAATTTGCTCTTCTCGCCAAGGCGGACGGATATAATCGCTCGTTGCTGAGAGCATTTGGGCCCTTCGTTACTTAAAAGAAGTCACAAGCAGTAATGCGAATTAGTGTTGGATTCGCGATTTCTGGCCTGGCCCTCGCATCGATTATGGTGAGTGCCGTCGGCGTCCACGTGTTGTGGTGGCGTACAGCAGAACAGAACAGCCACGCGCTTGCGGCGACGATCAACGAGCAGATTGTTTCTGCAGTGGAAAAAGAACTTGATGCCATTACGACGCAGGCGCGCGCCGCGCACACTGCTATTCGCACGTTATTTGTTCAAAACGTGCTTAAGACCCGCGAAGCGGATAAGCGCGAGTTCGTCTTCCTCTCGCAATTGCAGGCCCAGCCGAGCATCTCCTGGGTAGCGTTCGGTTGGCCGGACGGAACGTTTTTTGCCGCGCATAAGCTGGGCGATCTCGGCCTGGAGATGATGGAAATCGCGCCTGTCGATGGTGTGGTCAAGCGGCGCATCGACAAATATCAGGTTGTGGTCGGCGACATCGAATTCGAAAAGCGCCGGTTCGAAGACTCCGGTTACCGTGTCACCGAACAGGAATGGTACCGGAGCGGCATCAAAACCGACGAACCGGCTTGGTTCGAAATCAGCGCATATCCGGTAGGCCAGCGTCCATCGATCGCTTATGTCGGCCCAGTCGATGTGTATCAGAAGCGTCAAGGTGTGCTCGCGGTTATCATTGAAAATACGCGGCTCGCGCAGTTTCTGTCGCAACTCTCCGTTGGCAAGACCGGCGCGGCTTTCATCCTGGGTCGGGACGGGACTACGGTCGCCGCCCCCGATCCGGATGCAGATGAAGTCAATATGCAGCGGTCGGATCAGCCATTACTGCCGATTGCCCGGGACGCGCTCGGAAAAGCGGGGAGTTCGTACGACAGTAACAAGAAAACGGCGTATCGGATGCGGCTCGTCTCCGCCGGGAACGCGTACACAGTCAATTTGACGCCGCTCGGTTTTCCCGGCTGGACGCTGGCGACGGTCATCCCTGAAGCTGAATTTCTTGGTCCCATCGAAACAACGATCCGGCATTTGCTCATTGGCCTGGCCATTCTGATACTTGCCGCCGGGGTGCTCTCGGCCTGGCTTGCCCGGTGGGTTATCGCCAAGCCGCTGATTATGGTTGTCGATGAACTCAAGCACGTCGAACGCTTCGAACTCGATCAGGTGCGACGGCACCCATCGCGCCTCGCCGAACTTGAGAATCTGTCGAACGCGATTGCCGACATGGCCGGAGGGTTGGCCGCCTTCCGGAAATACATCCCTGCGGACTTGGTGAAAATGTTGGTGCACGCGGGTATCGAACCGCGCCCCGGCGGCTCGATCCGAACCCTGACGGTGTTATTCGCTGATATCGCCGGCTTTACCGGGCTTTCCGAACGGCTTGGCGATCGCGTTATCCCGCTGCTTTCGAGCTTTCTTGACACCATGTCGCGTGAGGTCAGCGCCCACGGCGGTACGATCGACAAATTCATCGGCGACGCGGTGATGGCGTTCTGGGGCGCGCCGGCGACGAACGCCGATCACGCCATCGACGCGTGCCGGGCGGCACTCGCCTGCCAGCTAGCACTGCGCGCACCAGGACAAACCGATTACAGCGGTGATGTGCTTAAGGTTCGAATCGGGATTAACTCCGGTGAAATGCTGGTCGGCAATATCGGATCGGAGTTCCGGCTCAACTACACGGTCATCGGCGACGCGGTGAATATTGCGAGCCGGCTCGAAGCCGCCAACAAGGAATACGGCACCGACATCATCATCGGAGAGCAAACGCGCCGCCTTGCCGGCGATCGCATCCAGGCGCGCGAGCTCGACCGGCTGATGGTCTATGGACGAATTGGTGGACTGGCCATCTACGAATTGCTTGCGGTCGCCGAACCCGGAACCCCACCGCCAAGCTGGGTTGCGCTCTATGACTTCGGCCTTGCCGCCTATCGAGCGCGCGATTTCGCAGCGGCCATGCGTTTCTTTCGGAAGCTTTTGGCTGTGCGGCCATCGGATCAGCCCGCCCGTATCATGCTCGAGCGGTGCAGCCAGTTTCTCGAGTCGCCGCCGGGGCATGACTGGGACGCAACGCATACGATGAAGGTGAAGTAGGAAACAACCGGTGCCATCACATGATTGTGACGAGGTCACTGCCCTGCCATGGCCGGGCGTGCGCCATGGGGTGCCCCGCATTGCTATGAAGTCTGCCCGCATTTTGCCTTGCTGAACCGCATTATCTTAAGCTTGGAAAGGAGTGCCCTCATGAATGCAAAGAACATCCCGACTGCTGCGGCGATCGCCAGTGCCTTCGCCGCGGCGCTGGCCATAGTCACTGCGCCGGCATTCGCCGGGCCTAAGCCGCCACAACCCACCATGGACAAATGCTTTGGCATTGCCACGAAGGGCGACAATGACTGCGCGGCCGGCGCGGGCACTACTTGCGCCGGCACCGCGACTGCGGATTACCTGGGCAACGCCTGGAAGTACGTGCCAAAGGGAACTTGCGCGACAATCAAGACACCCGCGGGCACAGGTTCGCTCGAGCCGAGCAAATCCTGACCCGGCAACGCGATGGGCTCCATGCGGCATTCGCTGTGATGTTGCCGCGTCGCGCGAGATGGAAACCTAAACTGTGGCCATTATTGCAAACCTTCCGCCGCGTCCCGGCGTCGGCTTCAAGCCAGCGCATTTTCGCGACATCATTGCCGCGCCGCAGCCAATCGGGTTCTTCGAGGTCCACGCCGAGAACTATATGGGGGCCGGAGGGCCGCCCCATGCGCAGCTCGCCGCGCTGCGCGAACGTTACGCGCTATCGGTTCACGGTGTCGGTCTGTCGATCGGGTCGATGGCGCCGCTCGACGGCGGTCACCTCGCACGACTTAAAATCCTGTGCGATCGCTACGAGCCGGAGAGCTTCTCCGAGCACCTCGCTTGGTCGTCCCATGATGGTGTCTACTTCCACGATCTCCTGCCGCTACCCTATACACCGCAGACCCTGACGCGCGTCGCCGAACATATCGACGAGGTGCAGACCGCGCTCGGACGAGAAATGCTTCTCGAAAATCCATCGACCTATGTTTGTTTGACCGAAAGCACGATCCCGGAGGTGGACTTCCTCGGCGAAGTATCGAAGCGGACCGGATGTGGGCTACTGCTTGATGTTAACAACGTCTTTGTCTCGGCAAAAAATCACCGCCTTGAGCCGCTGTCGTATTTGGAATCTTTTCCGATCGACCGCGTGAAGGAGATCCATCTCGGCGGCCATGACGAGGAGGTAGACGACAACGGCGCTCCACTTCTTATCGACAGCCACGGATCGCCGATTGCGAACGCAGTCTGGGCGCTCTATGCGCAAGTCGTCGCTCGCGCTGGAGCGATTCCAACCCTGATCGAATGGGACAACAACGTTCCGGATTGGCGGACGCTATGTGGGGAAGCGATCACGGCACATGACATCCTTGCCGATGCGTCGCGGGCGTCGGCGGCCTGAGAGAGATCATGTCCGCATCCTTCGAGACATCGTTTGCGCGGGCGCTGCTCGACACCGCCCGGCCGATACCCTCCGGCATTACCGCGCATAATGCGGCAATTCCAACCGGGCGCTTTGCCGTTTATCGCAATAACGTCGTGGTGGGCCTCGTAAACGCGCTCAGGAGCCGCTTCCCCGTTGTCGAGAAAATCGTCGGCGAGGAATTCTTTGCCGGGATGGCCCGGGTCTTCGTGCTGGAACGACCGCCAGGCACGCCGCTGCTCGCGACCTATGGCGACGAATTCGCGGCGTTCATCGCCACGTTCGACCCCGCACGTGAACTGGTTTATCTTGCCGACGTAGCCCGGCTCGAGGCGGCGCGCACGCGCGCCTATCATGCAGCGGACGCGATGCCATTCGGGGTCGCCGAGTTCGCTGCACTCGATGCCTCCGCCGTCGGCGGTATCCGCATCGATCTGCACCCGTCGGTAGAAATCGTCCGCTCGCCGCATCCGATAGTAACGATCTGGGCAATGAACTCGGGCGAGCGGGACCTCGCGCCCATTGAGAATTGGCACGGCGAAGACGCACTCGCGGTCCGGCCGTATCTCGACGTGGACGTGCGCTTACTGCCGCCAGGGGGTGCGGTGTTCCTGCTCGCGCTGGCCGGAGCTAAACCGCTTGGCGAGGCAGCTGCGGCAGCACTTGCGGATCATCCTGAATTCGATCTGAGCCGCAGTCTCGCGGGGCTCATTTGCTCGGGCCTCGTGTGTGGCATCTGCGGATGGTAGATCCCAAATGGTTCCGGGCAGAAGCATCGCGACCTCAGATCGGCAGGAACCGCAACATGTTTTCGCGTGCACGAGATGCGGCGTCTCTTATTTAACGAAAGACCTTATTCCTGTGTGCGGTCGCCCTGCGATTTGAGGACCTCTCGGCTCCTACCGATGGTTTCTCTGCCGCGGTTGTTGTGAGGCGGCTGAAAGCAGCGACATTCGGTGTACCATTGGTTCGGGCTAGCGATGTTTCACTCCTGAAGGGGCCTTGCTTTTATGGTCTGACCACTCTCCACATCTGAATCGGAGGTGGCGCTCCTTCGGGGGAAATGCTTTCCCGAGCTACGAAACCATCGCGCTCATAGAAATTCGATTGAGCGGAAGCACGACGTTCTGCGCGGTGCACGTCGTCGCAACGAATGACAAGTCGAACAAGGGCGCCAGTCTCAAATTGAGGAACATCGCCGAGAGCGAACGATAATCGGCGGCGCACCAAGCGTACCGCCTAGCCGCGAGTCCACTTTGACTGAAATTGAGGATCGCGATAACCCTGCTGCCTGACTGAGGGGCTAGGTCAGCCTTACAGCCTGCGCAACTGGGATGCGCTGCGCCCGAGCCGGCGGCGCAACAGGTTGCGCAAGGTGACGGCATCAGAATAGCCGACCTCGATCGCGATCCGCTCGACGCTTTCGCCGGTCGTTTGCAGCAGATGGACAGCGCGCTCGACTCGCAAATCCTGAAAATAGGAGAGCGGCGACTTGCCAAGCACGCCGCGCAGTCGTCGCGCCAAAGTGCGTGGGCTGGCGCCGATCGCGCGTGACGCATCGTCCAGTGAAAATCCGTTGGACAAGTTCTCGCGGGCCCAGCGGTCGAAGCGCTCGACCACTGCATCCGCGCGGGCCAGGTGATCCGGTATGGCGTAGGCCGCTTGGGAGGGGCGCGGATCGACCATCAGATAACGCGCCGTCACGGCGGCCAGCGCCGGGCTGATCCCGCGTAAGAGCCACAGGGCGAGGTCAAAATGCGCAAGCGCCGCGCCTGCCGTCACGACGTCGTCGGATCGAACGACCATGCGCCTGTCATCGAGAACGACTTTCGGATACCGCGCCCTGAAAAATGGTCCCAACCACCAACTGGTCGTCGCCTGCCGGCCATCAAGCAATCCGTTTTCGGCGAGAACGAAGGTGCCCGTGCAAGCGGCGGCCGCCATTACGCCCTCGGTCTGCCATTGGCGCAGCAGCATCCCCGCTCTGGTAACATCTCGGTGGCCGAGCGCACCGGGAAGCGTTTGGGGGGTCTTTGCCCCGATCGCCGGCACGACGATGACATCCGGACGCGACAAGGCGGATGCCCTCTGCGTCGGCACCTTCAGGCCGTTGGCCGTTGTCACGCCGCGCCTGACGCTGACCACGCGCGAAAGCAGCGGAGCCGAGAGCCCGCGCTGCGCCTTACCGAGTTCAACCGCGATCGCGAACGTATCCTGCATCGCGGCGAGGCCGGTATCGAAGACCCCGTCGAGCGTGAGAATGTCGATGATCATGGCGAGAATGATATCGAAAATGTCAATATTGCCAAGCGCATTGATGTCCTATTTTGCCTATCTTCCGGCTGGTCATTGCACCAGCAAGGGAAGGACCAATGGTAAAACTTGGACTCTATGTACGTCTTGAAGCCAAACAGGGACAGGAGGCCGCGCTCAAAGCGTTTCTTCAAAGCGCCTTGCCGCTAGCGCAGGGTGAGGCGTTGACGCCCGTGTGGTTCGCGCTTCAGTTCGGCCCGAGCACGTTCGGCGTCTTTGACGCCTTCGCCGACGAAGCGGGCCGGCAGGCTCATCTTGAAGGCTCCATTGCCGCTGCGCTTATGGCTAAGGCCGGCGAGTTGCTGGCGGTACCGCCTAAGATCGAGAAAGTCGACCTTCTCGCGGCAAAACTGCCGGGTTAGGGTCGCGGATCGAAGAACGGCTGCACCCTTGAAATATAGCCTGGTCGGCAAACCGCCAACGCCTACGTGGCGATAAGGCAATAACCAGCAACGACCAGTGCCCGCAGGATGACCATGGTGTCACCCGTCCGCCGATGACGGCGATAAAGTTTATTCGCGAACTTCTAAGATTTTCGGCGCAGCCCAACGCACCCGCGATTTTGCTTCGTTCGGATTCCCGCCGCTACGGGCTAAACGGTCACCTTTGGATCATTCCCGACGAATGCATTCACTACCCGCGCCGATCAATGTCCGTTGTTACTCCAGTGGCGACATTATTGTTGGGCGCAGGGAAGTGATGCTGAGGGTCAACAACGACGTTTTCGTCCGATACCGATGATGTCTCTTGTTCTCCAATAACGAGCGAACATCGCATCCCTTCGTGTCAAGCTGAGCCGCGAACTTGGCTTCGTGATCTGACGATTTGGATGCGATCACGCGCGCCCGCTCACGAAAACTTGAGCGATCTCTCGGTAACCTCCTGTACGCGCTGCACGAATGTGCAGTATGGCGGCTGCAGCTTTAGCATTTTTCGCTGGCGTTTTGACTGTGGCGGCGCCGTGCTCGCTGCCGCTCCTGCCGGCACTCCTCGGCGCATCGGTCGGGCAAAGCGGCGCGGCCCGGCCGGCGTTCATCACTTTGGGCTTCGTAGTGTCATTCACGGTGGTGGCGGTTTTTTTCAGCGTCGTCACGCAAATCGCAGGCATCGACCAGACAGCGCTGCGTTCCGCAGCCGCCGCGCTCTTGGCTTCGTTCGGCGCGCTTTTGCTTTGGCCGCGTCCCTTCGAATGGCTTTGGCTGCAGATCGGCAGCCGCTTCGTTCCTGGCGACCGCATTATCACGCGGTTCGCCCAGGGCAACTTCGGCGCTTTTGCGCTCGGCACCGCCCTCGGGCTGGTGTGGACGCCCTGCGCCGGTCCGATCTTGGCGTCGATTCTGACGCTGATCGCCACCGCCACAACTCTTGCCTCCGGCGCCGTGCTGCTGGCGGTCTACGCCGTCGGTGCCGCCGTTCCGCTGTTGGTCATAGGATGGGGCGGACAAGCCGTGACCGGCCGCGTCAGGATCTTGGCGCGCCACGCGCATCGTCTGCAGCAGGGTTTGGGCGCGGCGATCATCGCTTTTGCCGCGGCGACTTACTTCGACTACGACGCGCTCATCGCCGCATGGCTTTCGCGATTTTATCCCGGCGCATCGGTCGGGTTTTAAGGAGATTGTGATGAACGAGCGATCCAAGATAGCCGCGGCCCTGACTGCGGCCTTGTGTACCCTAGCTTTCGGCGTCACGTTTGGCGTTGCGCGCGATCAGATAGCGCGCCCGCTGCTTGAAACCGTCGACGCTGCGCGCGCAGCGCCAAACTTCACCGGCATCGACCGTTGGTTCAACTCGGCTCCGCTCAGTATTGCCGACCTGCGGGGCAAGGTCGTGTTGGTCGATTTTTGGACCTATGGCTGTTACAACTGTGTCAACACGTTGCCGCACGTCACTCGGCTCTATGACATCTACAAGGACAAGGGCTTCGTGGTCGTCGGCGTGCATACGCCGGAGTTTCCCTTCGAGAAATCTGCCGGCAACGTCGAGACCGCTCTCAAACGCCATGGCATCCGTTACCCAGTGGCGCAAGACAACGAATTCGCCACCTGGAACGCCTATCGAAACCATTATTGGCCGGCGCAATATATTGTCGACCAGAACGGCAAGATCGTCTTTGAGCACGCCGGCGAAGGCCAGTACGACGAAATGGAACAGCTGGTCAAAAAACTCCTCGACCACAACAGCTGAATTGGGTCCAATGCATCATTTTGCGCAACAGCAATTCGTTTCAAGCCACCTCTGAATCGGGTCAAACACGCGGGTTAGTCGGCGGCGCCTTTTTGTCGGCGTTACCCCCGACATCAGAAGTCACAGTCGACCCGCATTGTCGACGCAGAGTGCCATCTCCAACCGCTAGCTGGTGGAAAGATGCCTTGCTCGCGGCTTACGCGGCTCTCGCGCACGCTTCCAGCCGTCAAGGACCAACCGTGCAGCACATTTCGCTTCCCGTGCTGCGTTGCGGTTTCCCTCACCGGCCGAAACAATCGAACCCTTCATCAACATATGCCACGCCTGAGCAAACTTTTTCGGTTCTCGCAAGTTTGCTTGTTCTGCGAAGCTGCAGACCATGGCACGAATCTTTGCGAGATGGATGGCGGCAGCTCGCCGGACTGGGCTGTCCACTTTCGATTCCAGCAACACATTGATAAAGGAGCAACCTTCAAACTTCTTCGTGCGGAACCAACCATCGAAGACATCGAAGATCGCTAGCAGTCGCTCCTCGGGATGGGTCGAGCGGCGCTTAATCTCGGCTTCGAGCCAACCTCGCGTCCACACCGCCTCCCGGCGGTCGAGAAACGCGATTGCTAACTCGACCTTGGTCTTGAAGTTGCTGTAAAGGCTGGCTTTGGCGCACCCAGATTTGGCAAGGATTTTGTCGATCCCGACTTGGTTTACTCCATCTCTTGCGAATAAATCGTAAGCCGCATCGACAAGTCGTTCGCGGGGTGGGCCCTGTAAATATTTTGCAGTCAAATCCAATTCCTCAGTTGCAGCCTAGCCGGCTCAAACTACGTCCGCTGAGCCCTTCCTAACATCCGGTCAGCAGGCAACGCAAAGAGGATTCTGAAGCGCACCCAAGCATTTGCATGCGTGTCGGCGCCGCGAAGCCGATTGCGGCATCGGTCGCTCGCAGGTTTTGTGCTTGACCTGGGGGGCGATTAGCCGTGTCATATAGACAGACCAGTCTGTCTGGTCCAGCCCGCGACACTTGATTGTCGGTAGGCGTTTTAAAACGGCTTAATGGGAGGTTAGCGATGGACTTCAATCCGCGGATCACTACCGGTATTCCGACAGAGCCAGTCGGTTCAATTCCACGACCGCTAAAGCTGCAACAGGCTTATGCGGCTTATGACGCCAAGAAAATTGATAAGAAGCAGCTTGAGGAAGAGCAGAACGCCGCCGTCGCCGATACGCTCAAGCGCTTCGAAGCGACCGGATCTCCGATTATCACAGATGGCGAACAGCGCGTTTCGAGCTTTGCGACGTACCCGATTGCTGACACCCTCGCCGGAAGTGGATTGGCTCCAAACCTTGGGCCGGGAGGACAATACTTCGCCATTTTCGCTGATTGCCATAACCGGCAACTGCCGAAGGTCACCGGGGGCCCGTTTCACTATAACTTTTATGCGGGCGACCTCGTAAAAAAGGCGGTCAAGATGACCAGCAAGCCGCTTCATCAAGCGGTCATCGCGCCATCGATGATGTATCTGCTGTATCAGCTTGACGGCGATATATCGGGCTATTCGCGCAAGCAATTTGAGGACGACATCGTCAACGAATGCGAAAAAGACATTCGCTCCTGCTTCGATGCGGGTGCCGCACACGTCGTCATGGATTTTACTGAGGGCCGCCTGGCCCCGTGCAATGATCCGCGTAATCCTTGGACCACCCGACACCTATTGCCCTTCTTTATTGAGCTCGATAATCGGGTCCTTGATCGCTTCTCGGCTGAGGAGCGAAAGAAAATTGGCGTCCATGTTTGCCCGGGCGGTGATGTCGATTCGGTCCACAGCGCGGACGTGCCATATGAGGAGCTGCTGAAGCATTTGTTCAAACTGAATGCAGGCTATTTCCAGCTCCAGATGGCAAGCGAACGCGATCGAGAAGCCGCTTATAAGTTGGTCGGCAAGCACCTCCGGGAGGACGCGAACGGAGTGCCACAGATGGCGTATATCGGCTGCATTGTGACGCAAAGTCCGCGTCCAGAATCGGCGCAGGAAGTCTGCGATCAGTTAGTCGCAGCCGCGAAATATATCGACAAACAGCGCCTGGGCTCAACCGATGACTGTGGCTTCTCCCCATTCAGCATCGACACAAAGCCCAATCATGGATCACCCGACTACGCACGTGACATTGCGTTTCAGAAAATAGCAAATCGCGTTACTGGAACGAAAATGGCTGCCGACAAGCTAGGTGTTCACTGAAGGTTGGCGGGTTTCAATGGCCATACGTATGGTTCCGCCAGAGGCGCCTGTGACTGATACCGCTTCGAGTCGATCCCAATGACATAACCAGGCGAGCCATTGCTACTCGTTTTCGGCCAAACTCCTCCCTGCCTTTACGAGTAGCGCCCGGCGATGATTGTTACGCGGTCATCGCCGGTCTTTTTTTGCAAAGCTTGTCCGTCGCAATGTCCGAAAAGGGTCCACTTTCGGCCACTTACGTGGCTTCGCTTAAAGTCCGTTCTCCCTTCATTTGCGTACGCAATTGCAGACCCGGATGGTGTCAAGCACAAGGACTGTACATCGTAATCCCACCCTGTTCGATCGAAGCGGGGGATCGTAGCCTTCATATGGAACTGACAGATGGGAGCAATCTCGCGCCGACAATTCGCCTGTTTGCGTGGAAGATCGGGTCGTCAGTGTCGCCAGTTAGACCGTGAGCTAACCGAGACAGCATTGCGCTCTCACTCGAGCGTGCGCGACATGCCAGATTTGAACTTGCTAGCGAGCAAGCTTTCTCCCTAAAAGCTGGCCCTTTTGTCCCTAATGGATAGAGCTAACTAATTGATTTGCTTGTTTGGCGCTCCCTACGGGATTCGAATCCCGGCACGTTCGCGACCTTTCGCCAGTTGCTGCCGCCAATTACGTTAGTGAGCCAGATAAGTCATTTGCAATGCTCGTCACAGTTACTCGCACGTCTTTGCGCAGGGAAGCTTGCGCGTCCAGGTAGAGTTCCGCGCCCGCGAAAGGGCAGGTCGAGTGAGGGTCCGCCAACAACGCGCTCTTCTGATCGCCAGCCGTTCAGAGTTGAGGCCAATTGTTCGGAAGATTAGCCCCGTCTGATAGGCGATGCATCGTGCATGCATCGTCTGATGAGACTCTGCACCCCCGGGGAGTTCCTCGGCTCCGGTACGGTTGGCAAACGCCGCGGTTCTACAAGGACCGCTGGATCAAACGGAGCAATGTGAACGAGTTCGAAGTGAGCAAGCTCAGGACGTTGCGCCACCGGCCGGTTGCGCGCTTTATGCCCCCTGAAAAATCCCCCTGAATGCCTGAAAATCCCCGGGATAAGTTATTGATTTTATTTGGTTGGCGGAGAGGGAGGGATTCGAAAGACTCATTTGAATGGGGACTTCATTCGGCAAGCGGACTTTCATCTCGTCCGGCCTTCGGGACGTTTAGTAGCGCGACGAGCGGTCGATCAAGGAAGGAAGTCACGTGCACCTGGTGCCCTGCCACCACAGCCGCCGGTCGGGCCGCCGCGTTAGCGTTGCGGGCAGCGCGCATCAGACCGACCCAAAAACAGAAACGGCGCGGTCTAATTTCTGGTGAGCTAAAGTTCAGCCGTCAGCGACGCGATGGCCGATGAAACACGAACGGATCATCAGAGTCTCCCAGCGCCAGGGATACACGACGTATATCGTGGCTGAAGAGGACGCAGCGAAAGCGGTAGCGTTAATCAGAAAGGTCGTGGGACCGGGACCGGTCGTGCAGTCAATCGGCCGCGCTTCGTTGAAGCTGCTTGACGCTGTCGGTTTGTCGGCCGGCGAATACAATCAGACGCAAAATTACTTAGATCACTAATAGGTCGCAGTAGCGATCACAAACTTGCGCTGGCGCTCTGTGAGCGCTTGCATCGGCGCACTAAGTTCGCCCCAGGCTTCCGGGTCAGTGCCTCGCCGTCGCTGCTTGCGCCTTTCCGGCTCGGTCGGCTCGAGCTAAACACCAAGCCGTTCCGCGACCTACCCGCCCGACCGCGCGCGTTCCGACATGCGGTACTCGAAACCGCATGGACAATCGAACACCATACGATGGTGATTGTGCGGCACCAGCGGTTCTGTCCTGGCTAAGCGCATGTGCTCGCCACACTGCGGGCAAGTAACTCTGGGAATATAGTGGCTGTATTCGCTCTGAGAGTGACTGACAGACATTTGCAAGCTACCGCGTTGCAGTACCGCACTGGCCTAAAAAGAAAGCCGCGCTCCCGGTGCGAGGCTAGGCGGACGACGAGTGCCAACAGCGTCCATCCGCAGGCACAATTCGTTAAGACTGCCTTGGTTCCCTGTTCACGCCCTTTGGAACTAATCTCCGGCGTCTGCTTTCCGACGAAAAAGGGCGATATCGTGTGCCAGTCGTGCGTAGACATCGACAGCCGAGTTGAGCAGCAGCGGAAGCTGTTGCATTCGACGACAGACCCTGCGGAGGTCGAGCGCATCTATCGGCTGATCACGCAACTCTACGGGGATCGAGTTCGCTTGCATCAAAATTCGTAGCGGTAGCAGACGAAAGCCCCGCTATGCTTGGACGGAGAATCGAAGCTGCGAGCCAATTTAACCGCGACGGGACGAGCACTGTTAGTGCGGCGCGGCACTGATGCCGTCTCCGGCGCGTCGTTGACGCATCCGGCCACGCATGGGATCACAACTGATCCGGAGCGCGTTCAATCAAAAACGCGTCCCGCCTGTTCCTCTTCAAGCCGTCGTAACCACTTCATCAAGACGCCAAGCATGTTCATTGCCGCAGGCCGGGCAGACGGATATCGTGATGATGGTTTTTTGGCCGGCCAACTCTACCAGGTCCGCCGCAACCGACAAGGTAAAATGCGCGCCGGTCGCAGGACACCTCGCTTGCGGCAAAATGGGTAAGTAAGCACGGGGTTCGTTGCCAGAGTCCTTCATTGCAAAGCGGTACCGCCGGCCGAGGTGTCACGGCGTCCTCGACCCAAGATCCGCTGACGTCGTAGGACGCGCCGATAGGCGGCGCCGTTGGCTTGCTTATCGAGTGCGCGCAGCGCTTCCGTAATTTCATCGAACCGTACGATGCGGCCCGAGGGCGCGGCTCGCAAATCCGGCGCCGCCTCGACGGCGCAGGCATCGGAAGCCCATGAGGCGAGGATTGCGCGCTTTTCGTTAATGGTCAGATCGGGGTCTTTAAGAACGGCAGCCGGGGATTCGAACGCCCGCGCCGGGTGAAGCAGATCGTTAAGGTCCCATTCTTCGAGAGCCTCGTCACGACGTTGCGGTTCGCGCTTCATGGTCCTCCTCCTTGTTTA
>Ga0302307_10001575_pt1 | contig 14189 bp, 14 predicted proteins | sample III_Palsa_E3_2_FD_200530 | JGI IMG/M metagenome (GOLD analysis project Ga0302307, IMG submission 200530) | Peat permafrost microbial communities from Stordalen Mire near Abisko, Sweden - III_Palsa_E3_2 | ecosystem: Environmental > Terrestrial > Soil > Palsa > Peat permafrost | place: Sweden... | reverse complement strand
TCTCGGAATAGGCACACCTTTAATAGGACGGCTGTTAACGGTTAATTCTCTTGATATGCAGTTTCGCGAATTCACTATTCATGTCCATTCTCAATGCAGCTTGTGTACATATCAACAGGCATTTGATTTACTGCCACATCATGATGTGGCAAGTTGCAGTGCAGTAGATGAGAGTGATCAAGAAATTACTGTTAATCAACTGCAAGCAATAAGAGCTAACCACACTGATTTCATCCTTTTAGACGTACGTGACGCTTATGAATATGATATAGCTAATATTGGGGGTTATTTGATACCGTTGGCTGAGCTAATTAATAGACTACATGAACTAGATAAAAATAAGCTTATTATTGTTCATTGTAAATCTGGTACACGTAGTCGTCAAGCTGTGAAGTTGCTACAACATGCGGGATTTTTACAGGTAAAAAATCTCCAGGGAGGGATTATTGCTTGGGCAAAACAGTTGGATCCCCGTTTAGCAGTTTATTAGCTGATAACCTGGTTATTAGACTGCCTATTTAATAGCCTACATTGATTTTTTTTATTTTGTAATTTGCCAATTGACATTACTCGTGTTCTATATCAAAATGGCAACCAATTATCGTAGTAATGAATGAAGAAGTGACATTAAGAATTTAATTTTTATAACCTAATGTAAAGTAATTATTTTTAGGCGTAAAAGCTCACTGCATGTAAATAAATAAGGAAATATAAAATGATCAATATACCAAAAAACATCCTAAAGCAAACTGCCCAGTTAACACCAGATGTGACTACGCCTTTTTCAGGGTCGCGTAAAATATATGTGCAAGGCAGTCGAGCAGATATTCAAGTTGCAATGCGTGAAGTAGCAACCATGCCCACCACAACACGTACTAGCACGCAAAATAATGCAACTATTACACTTTATGATACATCGGGTCCATTCACAGATCCAAATGCCTGTATCGATTTACACCAAGGGTTACCAGCATTACGTACGCCTTGGATTATAGAACGAAATGACACCGAGTTACTGGAGAAACTTACTTCTGATTATGGGCAACGTCGTGCAAGTGATCCAGCAACAAAAAATTTGCGCTTCCCCTCGCAGCGACAACAACGCCGTGCTAAATCGGGGCAACGAGTTACTCAAATGCACTATGCAAAGCGCGGTATTATTACCCCTGAAATGGAATATATAGCTATTCGTGAAAATTTACGTTTAGATGAATTGCAGGATAAAAGCTTATTAGCCCAGCATCCCGGGCAGTCTTATAATGCGGCAATTAGTAAAAAAATTACGCCTGAATTTATCAGAGATGAAGTTGCACGCGGGCGTGCAATTATTCCAAATAATATTAACCATCCTGAAACTGAACCGATGATTATTGGTCGTAATTTTTTAGTTAAAATTAATGCGAATATTGGCAATTCTGCCATCACCTCTTCCATTCCTGAAGAGGTAGAAAAAATGGTGTGGGCAGCTCGTTGGGGTGCTGATACGATTATGGATTTATCGACAGGCAAGCATATCCATGAAACGCGTGAATGGATTATACGTAATTCACCTGTGCCAATAGGTACGGTGCCAATTTATCAAGCATTAGAAAAGGTAGACGGAAAAGCCGAAGAATTAACTTGGGAATTGTTTCGCGATACGCTCATTGAGCAAGCAGAACAAGGTGTAGATTATTTTACTTTACATGCAGGGGTATTATTGCGTTTTATTCCACTGACTGCGCGTCGCGTCACAGGCATTGTATCACGCGGTGGAGCTATTATGGCCAAATGGTGTTTGGCGCATCATAAAGAAAATTTTATTTACACGCACTTTCGTGAAATTTGTGAAATTATGGCTGCGTATGATATCTCTCATTCACTTGGAGATGGTCTACGGCCTGGCTGTATAGCTGATGCTAATGATGAAGCGCAATTTTCTGAATTGCGAACACAAGGGGAATTAGCAAAAATCGCCTGGGAACATGACGTACAAGTGATGTGTGAAGGTCCAGGTCATGTACCGATGCATTTAATTCATGAAAATATGACAAAACAATTAGAGTATTGCCATGAAGCACCCTTTTATACATTAGGGCCATTAACAACAGACATCGCCCCAGCGTATGATCATATTACTTCAGCAATTGGTGCCGCTATGATCGGCTGGTATGGCACAGCATTACTATGCTATGTTACACCAAAAGAACATCTCGGTTTGCCCGATCGTAATGACGTACGCGATGGAATTATTGCTTATAAAATTGCAGCGCATGCCGCAGATTTGGCTAAAGGTCTACCAGGGGCACAAGTGCGGGATAATGCGTTATCTAAAGCTCGGTTTGAGTTTCGTTGGCAAGATCAATTTAACTTGAGCTTAGATCCAGAGCGTGCACAAGAGTTTCATGATCAAACGTTGCCGCAAGAAGGTGCAAAAGTGGCACACTTTTGTGCGATGTGCGGACCAAAATTTTGCTCAATGGAAATTACGCAGCAGGTACGTGAATATGCAAAAAAACACGGCATAGGTAATGAAACGGAAGTTATCGAACGCGGCTTAGAAGAAAAAGCTAAACACTTTGTAGAACAAGGTGCAGAGATTTATAAATAAATTTACTCTAAATGGCATTCTCTTACATAAAAATGATTCAAGCAATGCTCTGGTATACTAAAAAGGTAGCAATATGAAAGCTGGTATTGCTGGTGCTGGTATTATGGGAAAGATGCTAGCTTTTATGCTGCTGAATGCCGGATGGGAAGTTGTGCTATTTGATCAAGACAAACAGCGGAATTGTAGTATGGCTGCTGCGGGGTTATTGACTCCTGTTGCCGAATTAGAAAAAAACGACTTAATCATTTTTCAGCTGGGTATGGAGTCAATTAAGCAACACTGGCATGAAGTTATTGCGCAATTATCTAACCCTGTTTATTTCAAGCAAACTGGGAGTTTAGTACTATCGCACCCACGTGAAAAGGTAGAGCTGGCTCGGTTTGTTCAAATTATTTCAAGTAAGTTAAATAATGATGCATACTATAAGAAGTTAAATCGATACGAAGTACAAAAGCTTGAGCCAGAAGTTTCAAAATTTCAAGAAGGCTATTACTTTCCTGATGAGGGCCAAGTTGATAATCAAATGCTATTGACAGAATTGGAACTTTTTTTAATTAAAAAAAATATAACATGGTTTAAAGATACATTTGTTTGCGACATACAGCCACGAAAAATTATTTTAAAAGATTGCACACAAACTTTTGATTTGGTTCTTGATTGCCGAGGGCTTGGAGCAAAGTCAAGTTTTAAGGATTTGCGTGGGCTACGTGGTGAATTAATTTGGCTGCATGCACCTGATGTTTCGATTTCGCGGCCAGTTAGATTTTTACACCCGCGTTACAGCTTATACCTTGTACCAAGACCTGATCAAACATATATTATTGGCGCCAGTGAAATTGAATCTAATGATGAAACCAGCATCTCTGTGCGAACAACATTAGAGTTATTGACCGCCGCATATTACGTGCATCCCGCTTTTTGTGAAGCCCGTGTTTTAAAAACTATTACTCATTGTAGGCCAACATTGCCTCATCATCTACCTAGAATAAAATATTCTGATGGATTTATTGCTGTTAATGGGCTTTATAGACATGGTTTTTTAATTGCCCCTGCATTAGCAACTGAAGTTATGCGATGGATTAGCAAGGGAATCACAGCTATTGAATACCCGCAATTATGGGAGAAATATATATGATCACTATTCGTTTTAATAATGAAGCGATTACCGTTAAAAAAAATCACCTACTCATAGATCTGCTAACAGAAAATGGTTATACAAAATCCTATTACGCTGTTGCATTAAATCGCTGTTTTGTTCAAAATACTGATTATGCAACAACCTTATTATGTGAAGGCGATGTAGTAGAAGTTGTTATGCCGATGCAAGGAGGGTAACACGATGTGGAAATTAGCAGATCAAACTTTATCTAGCAGATTATTACTGGGTAGTGCTCAGTACCCATCTTTGCAGCTTATGTGTGAAGCGATAGTAGCAGCTGACGTAGGAGTCATCACGGTTTCTTTAAAACGCGAATCCTCCAAGGAAAAAAGCAGCAATGATTTTTGGGATGCTATCAAAGCGTTAAACTGCCACTTACTACCAAATACAGCGGGTTGTCATAATGCTAGTGACGCTATTTTAACAGCCGAAATGGCGCGAGAGATATTCCAAACTCATTGGATCAAATTAGAAGTGATTGGTGATGATTATAATTTACAACCTGACCCATTTGAATTGGTAAAAGCGGCTGATGGGCTAGTTAAAAAAGGTTTTGAAGTTTTCCCTTATTGCACGGATGATTTAGTGCTTTGTCAGCGTCTAATGGATTGTGGTTGTCGCATATTAATGCCGTGGGCAGCCCCTATTGGTTCAGGAAAAGGCCTTGTTAATCCTTATGCGTTGGAAACATTACGTATGCGCTTGCCTGAGGCAACGCTTATTGTCGATGCAGGGATTGGTAAACCTTCACATGCAGTGCAGGCCATGGAATTAGGTTTTGATGCGGTATTATTAAATACTGCTGTCTCTTTGGCACAACATCCTGTGCAAATGGCGAGCGCGTTTCGTGACGCAGTGATTGCAGGACGTGCGGCCTTTGAAGCAGGTATGATGCTTGAAAGGAACATAGCACACCCAAGTACACCTTTATTAGATACCCCTTTTTGGCATCAAGAGACAATAAATTGAATCAAGAAATTAGCTGGTCAATTGCTGGATCTGACCCAAGCGGTGGTGCTGGTATACAAGCGGATTTAAAAACATTTCATGCTTTAGGTGTTCATGGTTGTTCGGTTATTACAGCACTTACTGCGCAGAATCCACAAGAAGTAAGCGCTACTCACTATATAGATGCAAAACATATTGCTTCGCAGATTAATGCTTTAAAAAATGCTTTACCACCCAAAGCAATTAAAATAGGTATGCTTGGCGATTCTGGCATAATTAAAGAAATTATAAGATTTTTCCGCGATTATACCGGATATATCGTGTTAGATCCGTTAATGGTATCAACATCAGGTAAAAATTTATTTAATACAAACATAACAGAATATATCTCACATCTTAAGAAAATTTTTTCATTCGTTGACGTGCTTACACCAAATCTACCAGAGGCAGAAAAATTATTGGGTCGAGAATTGGCATCTTATGAAGATATTGAAGCCGGTGCCCAAGAAATTTTATCGATGGGGGTTAAAAGTGTTTTAATTAAGGGAGGGCATTTTAAATCACATGATTTATTCTGCCAAGATTATTGGACAAATGGTGCTGAGTCATTTTGGCTAGCTAATAACCAACACAATATACAGCGAAATTATCGGGGGACCGGGTGCACTTTATCTTCAGCTATCGCTGCCTGCTTGGCATTAGGTTATAACATCAAAGATGCAGTGGTAATAGCAAAAATGTATGTGACTCAAGGGATCCGATTAGCAGCAGCAAATAATTATTCAGCAAGCCTAAAACATACCGGATGGCCTGAAGAACAAGCGGATCTTCCCTATTTAGCCGATCTTCCTATGCATCAACTACCAGCAGCCTTTCCTGATTGCGGCCCAGAACCGCTCGGGCTATACCCCGTAGTTGATACACTGGCTTGGATAAAAAGATTATTACCAATAGGTGTTAAGACAATACAGCTACGTATTAAAGATAAACAGGGTATTGAATTAGCCAATGAAATCCAGCAATCTATTGAGTTTGCTAAAAATTATGAAGCAAGACTTTTTATTAACGATCATTGGGAGCTGGCCATTCGTTATGGTGCCTATGGTGTTCATTTAGGTCAAAAAGATTTAAACATAGCTGAAACTGAAAAAATTCGCCAAGCAGGATTACGTTTAGGGATAAGCACACATTGTTACTACGAAGTAGCTCGTGCACATACCTTTAGACCTTCATACATTGCTTGTGGCCCTATTTTTACAACGACCAGCAAAATTATGCCTTTCGCACCGCAAGGTATTTTTCAGCTTAGCAGATGGCAACGTACATTAAATTATCCGCTTGTTGCTATTGGTGGGATTAATCTTGCAAGACTAACCGATATTCTTACAACGCAGGTTGATGGGGTTGCAATGATTTCTGCAATTACCCAATCGCCGGATCCCATTGCAGACACACAAAAACTTTTAGCGGTATTAGAGGCTAATGCGCGATATAAATAATGTCATTGCCCTTTCACTTTTTAGCCAGCTGCAATTCCATATCATTAAACGTATTAACGATATTTTCTGTCACTGGTTGCCCAATGAATTTCCCTAGCCAAATACCCACAAACCCCATAATAAATGCGGGGATAATTTCATAAAGGCCCGCCCAATAGTTATGAGGGTATAGTTTTGCAAAGATATCCCAGATAAAAATAGTACTGGCACCAAATATCATGCCAAAAAGCGCACTGTTGCGGGTCATATTGCGCCAATATAAAGAGCATAAGACGACGGGGCCAAATGCGGCGCCAAGGCCTGCCCAGGCATAGCTGACTAAAGGTAATACGCTGCTTTCAGGATCCCTGGCTAGCCATAGCGCAATGAGTGCAACGACTACCACGGCCATCCTGCCTGCCCAAATAAGCTCTTGTTGCGAGGCTTTTTTACGCAGTACTGTGCGATAAAAATCTTCTGCAAAAGCGCTAGAGGAAGCTAATAATTGTGCTGCTACCGTGCTAATAATGGCAGATAATACAGCTGCTAATAAAATACCAGCAATCCAGGGGTTAAATAATAATTGGGCAAGTTTAAGGAAAACATTTTCAGCATCATGAATTTGTAAAGGATTATCTACAAAAAATGCAGTACCAATAAATCCTGTAGCCACTGCACCTGTTAAGGATAAAATCATCCATGTCATGCAGACTCTTTTACCTAATTGAATATCTGCTTTGCCGCGTGCAGCCATAAAGCGCACTAAAATATGTGGTTGTCCAAAGTAGCCTAAGCCCCAAGCCAGTAAGGAAATAACTCCTAAAATGGAGATATCTTTAAATAAAGTAACAGCGTGCTCATTAACTTCTTTTACTGTATCGAAAAGATTAGTGTCTAGGTTAAAATAAGCGACAGCAGGTAAAATTAATAAGGCAAATAGCATTAAGGTACCTTGAAATAAATCTACCCAGTTGACTGCTAAAAAGCCGCCAATGCTAGTATAAATAACGATCAATAAGCTACAAATCCAAAGGGCATGTTGATAACTGATATCAAACGTACTGGAGAATAATTTGGCACCTGCTACAAAGGACGATGAACTGTAAAATGTAAAGAAAATTAATATTACTAAGCCGGTAATCGTGCGTAATATACCGCTGGTATCATGAAAGCGATTACTAAAATAAGCAGGGATTGTTAGTGAATTGCTGGCTACTTCGGTGTAAACCCGTAAGCGTTTGCCGACAAATTGCCAATTTAACCAAGCGCCGATAATAAGCCCAAGGGGCATCCAAATTTTACTAAGCCCGATAAGATACACAGAGCCTGGTAATGCCATCATCAGCCAGCCACTCATATCAGAAGCGCCAACACCCATCGCGGTAAGTACACCATTTAAGGTGCGCCCGCCTAAAATATAATCTGCGTGATTTTTAGTGCGATAAAAAGCGACAATTGCAATTAACATTAAAATAGCAAAATACAACAGAAAAGTAATAGTAGTAATCACAATAAGAGCCTTATATTTAAGTAAATGGGAATACCAACTTAATCTCTAAAGTTGGTATATTGCAGTGGCATTTCTAATTTGGTTTCACGTAGCAACGCAATCACTTCTTGCAAATCGTCGCGCTTTTTGCCGGTCACCCGTACTTGATTGCCTTGAATAGCAGCTTGTACTTTGAGTGCTTTATCTTTTATCAGTTTTACAATCTTTTTTGCAAGCTCAGCATCTATACCTTGGCGTAAAGTAATTTTTTGCTGAGCCACTTTACCAGTTAGCGTGGGGTCATCAATTTTTAGGCAGGTAATATCAATGCCTCGTTTGGTGAGTTTAGCAACCATAATGTCGCGCATTTGCTGGAGCTGAAAGTCCGTTTGTGCGGATAAAGTGACCATTCCATCCTTTAATGTAAACTCAGCATCACTCCCTTTGAAATCAAAGCGGGTGTTAACTTCACGATTAGCTTGGTCAAGGCCATTGGATACTTCATGCATATCCAGCTCAGAGACGACATCAAATGAAGGCATAGCACTCCTCCCTTATAAAAAATTTATAATAGCATGGATTAGCTAGGGGACAAAATCTCAACAAGCTGTTGGATAAAGTGACTGTCCTTTATGCGCTGCTGTCACCTCGCAGCTGATGCGCGAGATGACAAGACGATTGGAGTACTCAGGTTTGCATGTCCAGTAAGCTTATAATTTACCTGCATTTTGTGCTAAGTAGCGAGCAACGCCATCTGGGGATGCTTGCATGCCCGCATCACCTTTTTTCCATCCAGCAGGGCAAACTTCCCCATGTTTTTCATGGAATTGTAAGGCATCAAAAGTCCGCAGAATTTCATCTAAATTACGGCCTAGCGGCAAATCATTAACGATTTGAGAACGCACAACTCCGTTTTTATCAATGATAAAAGCCCCACGCAACGCAACGCCGGCTTCTGGGTGTTCAACGCCGTAAGCTTGCATAATGCTATGAGTGATATCCGCAGCTAAGGTATATTTCACATTCCCGATACCGCCTTTATCAACAGGCGTATTGGTCCAGGCATGGTGGGTAAAATGGGAGTCAATAGATACCGCCACCACTTCCACATTGCGCTCTGCAAATTGTGGCATACGATGATGAAGCGCAATTAATTCAGAGGGGCACACAAAAGTAAAGTCTAAAGGATAAAAGAACACTAGGCCATATTTGCCTTTGATAGCGCTACTTAATTGAAATTTCTCAGTAATTTCGCCATTTGCTAATACCGCAGGAACGGTAAAATCAGGTGCCTTACGGCCAACAAGTATACTCATGGACTTCTCCTTGCAAGGGTTTATAAGATAGTGCCTTATCTTACCATTGTCTGTGCGCTGAACAAGTATTTTCTAATAATAAGTGACTGTCCCATATGCTACAATTTGCCATTATGAAAATTATTAAACCTCTACAAGCTGCGGCGATTAAGTTATTGTTGCGTGTTCTCGTGTGGCTGCCTTTTAGGGTGGTGCAGGCGATAGGCAAGGGATTAGGGTGGTGTGCGTTTTGGCTGCCAAGTTCAGTGAAGAAAGTTGCTCAATATAATATTGCGCTTTGCTTCCCTGAGCTTACACCTGAGGAGCGTTGCTTATTATTGCGCCAAGCTTTTATGGAAACGTTTTGTACCTTCTTTGAGTGGCCAGCGCTCTGGTTGTGGCCTGCTGCAAAACGTATCACCTTGATGAAAGCTGTGCAGGGTGAAGATATATTATTCGAAGCCTTGCATGAGCAGCGTGGGGTAATTATTGCTATGCCTCACTTAGGAGCTTGGGAGGCGATAAAGTGTTATGCGCCTAGCCACTATAAAGGTTTAGTGATGTATCGTCCGCCGCGTTTACAAGAGTTACATAGCTTTATGTTGCAGGCTCGTGAACATGAAGGGAGCTGGCGTTTGGTGCCGGCTAACACTGCGGGTGTTAAGGCAATGTTTCGTACCCTTAAGCAGGGCGGGATAGTAATTATTCTTCCCGATCAAGTGCCTCATCAGCAGGGTGTGATAGCGCCTTTTTTTGGAGTGCCAGCGAGCACTATCGATTTGGTGCAACGCTTAAGCCAAAAAACAGGGGCCAGGATTTTATATCAGTATATTGAGCGGTTAGGGGTAGGTAGGGGTTTTCATTTGCATTTTGAAGCTGCCTCGCCATTGCTGGCTGATGCGGATCCTCTTATTGCTGTGCAGGCATTAAACGAAGGTATTGAAAAATGTGTGCGTAAAATTCCTGCACAGTACCAATGGTTTTATAAGCGATTTAAAAAAAATATCACTCATTAACAATCTTTTTGGTGTGTGCCAGTATTTCTGTCGTTTGTGGCTTTATACCATGCCAAAAATAAAACGATTCCCCGGCTTGCGCCACTAGCATGCCAAGGCCATCGGTTAATTGTGTAGCACCGTAGTGCTGTGCAAATTGTATAAAAGCTTGGGCATTTTGGCCGTAGCAAATATCATAACACCAGGTGTTTGCTAGGCTAAATGTGGGAGGAAATATGCAATTTTGTAGCCAGGCTGTTGTGGGAATGGTATTAATTAGCATATCGCAAGGTTGATGGGCTATTGCGGTTAACGATAAGGCACTAATAGGAAAATAATGTGAGAACTGATTAGCCAATTGCTGAGCAATAGTTAAATTATGATGTGCGATAAAAACACCGGCAGGCTTTTCGCTAATTAATGCGGTTAATATGCTACGCGTACTGCCACCGGCGCCTAATATCATAATAACTTGATTAGTTATCGTTTTTTGATGATGGTGCAAAATATCGTATATTAAACCTGCACCATCTGTAGTATCTCCTTTAAGTTTTCCCTCGTGATCACGCAGTAATGTATTGACACTCTCGGCTAACTGCGCGCGCTCGGTGTGATGCTGAGCTAGCTGAAAAGCCTGTTGTTTAAAAGGCGCTGTAATATTTGCGCCGATAAGCCCTTTAGCAAATAATTGCGGTAGCGCTTGGGTAAAACGTGCAGGGGAGATGTGAGTTTTTGTATAAATAAGGGAGAGTTGGCATTGCGTTGCAAAGGCTTGGTGGATAATAGGTGATAAACTGTGTGTAATAGGGGAGCCTATGACTGTGTAATAATTCATATTTGCTTTAGCCTTTTTTGGTATTTTCCTTTAAGGTAAATGCATAAACGTAAAATCCCCGCCATATTTTAGCGTTAACCATAAAGGCGCCGGTAATTTATCTAATAGCGTAGCAATATCATCACTAGCATACGCATGCGTATTATCCACACAATTCGCCACCCAACCTGCTAATGGTAATCCAGATTTACTAATAGCTAATAATGCATGATTTAAACACCCTAAGCGAATACCAACCACTAACAACACCGGCAATTGCAGCTGCTGAGCAATATCAGCTAAAGTCTCTTGATTATTAATAGGCGTATACCAACCGCCCGCACCTTCAACAAACGTATAATCTGCCCCAGCGCTTAACCCTGTTTGACACGCGGCTACTATTTTTCGTGCTTGTAAATTTTTATGTTCCAAAGCCGCTGCAATATGCGGGCTACAAGCAGCATGTAATGTAATAGGGTTAATCGCTGCATAAGGTAATTTAACACGTGATCCCTGTTGCAACAATAATGCATCACTATTACACAATTCCCCATTAACCTTATCACAACCCGCGGCAACAGGCTTTAACCCCAACGTTGCATATCCTGCCACACCATAATAGCGCAATAAAAATTGCACCACCGTCGTTTTACCAATACCTGTATCAGTGCCTGTGACAAAATAGCTGTTCATGATGCGGCTTTCTTATGAATAGAGGTTAAAGGGATATGAATTTCATCGCCACTTTGATAAGACAATTTATCGGCTTTAAATGCATGGCCATAAATAATTTCATAAGTGGCTGGTAAACGTTCATCATGATTACGGAACGTCTCATACGTGGCAACTAATTGCGCAAAACGTGTTTTTCCCGTGAGTGCATTATGTTGATCTTGCACGATAGTTTGTGTGCCTAAGGCTTTTAATTCACGCATTAATGCAAAAACAGTAGGATAAGTAAGCGTAAAATACTCCATATCCATCACGACATCCGCAAAATGCTGGCGTACTAAAGCGTCCCCCACAACATGCATATCCAAAAATTTATTAACATGTTGATAATTATCAACCGTTTCCCAGCTATGGCGTAGCTCTTTTAGCGTATCTGGCCCCATAGTGGTAAAAAATAATGCGCCACCTGGTTTTAATACGCGAAATAATTCTTTAAACGTTTCATCAATATCTGTACACCATTGCACTGCTAAATTAGAGAAAATCATATCCACAGAATTATTTGCTAAAGCCAATTGTTGTGCATCATTACAGATAAAATGCTGGCGTGTGAACCAACCTGTTTTACCTTTAGCATGTAGTAACATGCCTTTTGCAATATCTAACACCACAATATGTGCTTTACGGTATTTTTTCTCTAAGTTGCGGCTAAAATGGCCGGTGCCAGCACCCAGATCTAAAATGATTTTTGGTTGTTGTTTAATCAGTGATAAACGTTCAAAGAGGCGTTCACCAACTTCACGTTGCAGCACTGCAGCTGCATCATAGGTAGGAGCAGCATCACTAAAGGAGCGGGCGATTTTCATGGTTAATAATTCGATCATTCATAAATGTTTGTATTAGGTTTACAGCAGGTTTTGCTGCCGGTAAGAAAGGCGCATGCCCACTGCCCGGTAAAATATGTAATTGCATACTAGGGTACAACCACGCAAGATAATGCGCGGCACTTAACGGAACTATAGTATCTTTTTCACCGACCAGGTGCAAGAAAGGGCATTGTATCGCGTTTAAGTCGCTGCGCAAATCATTTGTTGCTAGTATACCTAATCCTGTCTGCAGTGTCTCTAGCGTGGGTTGTGGGGCGAGTTGAATAATGCGACGTAAGTGGCGCACCGTGACGCTAGGTTGGTCGCTGTCTAGCTCTTGGAGTGCAATAAAACGGTGCATAGTACCGTAGTAATCTTTTGTTAAAGAGCTTGCAAAGCGCTCAAACACTTTATAGTCAATGCCATGCGGCCAAGAGCTATCTTTAACAAATTTTGGTGAACTTGCAATCGTTATTAGCGCGCGCGTATGTTCGGGGTAGTGAGCGGCAATATGCATAGCAATAAGCCCGCCCATTGACCAACCGATGAAGATAGCTGGTTTTGGTAAATGCTTTAGCAAATGCTCACTCATCGATGCTAAAGTAAGCGCTGCAATAGGCGCACTTTTACCATAGCCTGGTAAATCAACCACAGTGATGCGATGGTGTTGTGCTAGGGCATTTGCCATATCATCCCAAATAATACTGGGCATGCCCCAGCCATGCAATAAAACAATATCTTGGCCCTGGCCTATGGTGGTGGTAAATAACATAATAAGTCTCTAATTTTCTGTAGCGACTTCTACAAGTAAAATAAAACCTTTTACACCAGTAATTTTCATCTGTACACCAGCAGGTGTATCAATGCCGGTAATTTTCCAAATAATACCGTCAATAAGCGCTTTACCTACGCCATTAACAATCGGCGTTTCTAAAGTAAATAATCGCCCCACCAATTGTTCAGCACGATTGTTTAATAAAGGTTTATCCGATTTATTAAAAAAATGTTTGGTATAGTATACCCAACTGCCTGCAATAATCAGCGTTGCTACGGCAAATAAAATGCCTTGCGCTGCTAAACTAAGCATTGGCAAAGCTGCTAAGGTTAGCCCAGTGATAAGAGCAGCTAGTGCCATACAGAGCATATAACTCGTAAACGTAAAAAGCTCGCCTACGCCTAATAATGCAGCAAGTGCAAGCCAGTGCCAGAGTGTTAATGTGATCATTTTCGTTGCTCGTTTAAACTATTATTTATTTACAGATTTAATTAATTCCATCATACCGCCTAAAGAACCCATTACGCCAGAGGCATCAAGCGGCATAAAAATAACTTTATGGTTAGGCGCAGCAGCCATATGGCTTAATGCTTCCACATATTTTTGCGCGATAAAATAATTGATAGCATTAATATTCCCTGCCGCAATTGCATTAGATACCAACTCGGTAGCTTTAGCTTCAGCAAGCGCTTGGCGTTCCCTTGCTTCAGAGGCGAGAAACGCTGCAGATTTGCTACCTTCTGCTTCTAAAATCACGGCTTGTTTTTCACCTTCTGCTTTTAAAATCGCAGCTTGGCGAAAACCTTCAGCCTCTAAAATATTCGCACGTTTTTCCCTTTCTGCTTTCATTTGCTTGGCCATCGCATCCACTAAATCAAGCGGCGGCTTAATATCTTTAATTTCAATCCGGTTAACTTTAATCCCCCACACACTACCTGCTTCATCAACAACATTCATCAGTTTGGAGTTAATGGTGTCCCGTTGCGAGAGCATTTCATCGAGATCTAAAGAGCCTAATACAGTGCGTATATTGGTCATGGTAATATTACGCACAGCCAATTCTAAGTTACTGACTTCATACGCTGCTTTAGCGCAATCCATCACTTGG
>Ga0302307_10001573_pt1 | contig 14200 bp, 8 predicted proteins | sample III_Palsa_E3_2_FD_200530 | JGI IMG/M metagenome (GOLD analysis project Ga0302307, IMG submission 200530) | Peat permafrost microbial communities from Stordalen Mire near Abisko, Sweden - III_Palsa_E3_2 | ecosystem: Environmental > Terrestrial > Soil > Palsa > Peat permafrost | place: Sweden... | reverse complement strand
TCAACCAGGACTATCATGTCGTGGGCAACGTTTTTGCCGACGTAGATTTCCTGCGGCACTTTACTGCCCATACCAGCGTCGGGGGAACAGTCGATTATACCTACAACCACGCCTTCGCTCCCACACCCTATGAAAATGCGGAAAATAATACAGCAGCCAACCTGTACCAGGAGACCTGGGCATTGAACAATAGCTTTATCTGGACCAATACATTAAAATACAGTAACGAGTGGGGCAAGAGTAATCTCAGCGTGCTGGGCGGCGAGGAATACATTTATGAAGTCGGCAGGGCCAACCAGACGACCAGGGGCAATTATTATATCACCGATTCGAGCAATCTGACCGTCAGCCCGAATCTCTGGACACTGAATTTTGGTTCGCCTTCGACCCAGACCAATAACTCCAACGTTACCCAGCCCAATGGCTACGCAACACCTTACCAGTTGGCGATATATTCCTATTTCGGCAGATTGGACTATAATTGGGACAGCAAATATCTGTTGAGCGCCACTCTGCGCCGGGACGGCTCCTCGGTATTCGCCCCTTCGCAGCGATATGGTAATTTCCCCTCCGTCACAGGCGGCTGGCGGATTTCCCAGGAAAATTTCATGAAAAATATCGATTGGATCAATGATCTGAAGATCCGCGGCGGCTGGGGTAAATCAGGATCGATCAGCGATATCAACCCCACCAATCCCTACACGCTGTACGGACAGCAGGTCAACCAATCCTATTATGATATCAACGGGACCAGCAACAGTCCCGCGGCAGGTTTGTACGTCAGTCAGTATGGCAATCCTAACACCACCTGGGAAAAGGATATCCTCACCAATGTAGGTTTCGATGCAACCCTGTTCCATAATAAGTTCGACTTCAGCCTGGAATGGTATAAAAAGCTGATCGACGGTTTGCTGTTTGTTCCGGTCGTTCCGGGCACGAATGGCGGGGCCGCAGATCCCTTCGAAAACTCCGGAGATGTGCAGAATATAGGGATCGACGCGTCACTGACCTATCATGGGTCTGCTGTCAACAACAATCTTAAATTCGACATTACCGGGACGTTTACTTCCTATGATAACAAGGTAGTGAGCCTTCCCGCCGGAACGCTCTACTTCAATGAACCCACAGGAGCGCAAACCTATACTTCGAGGATACAACCAGGCCATCCGCTTGGTGAATTTTATGGCTATAAGGTCATTGGTCTGTTCCAAAGCTGGTCCGACGTGTATAAATCTCCTGCGCAGCAGGACGCTGCGCCCGGCCGGTTCAAGTATGCCGACGTCAATCATGACGGGCAGATCACCCCTGCTGATCAGACCTTTTTCGGCAATCCGAATCCGAAATTTACGGCAGGCCTGAATATTTCGGTCAGCTACAAGAACTTGGATCTCTACACGTTCTTCTATACCTCCATCGGTGCCAAGATCCTGAACAACGTGAAGTCATCAACCGATTTCCCTCAGCTGTTCCCCAACCAGATCAGCAAGCAGGTGGCGCTGCATTCGGCCACGCTGATCAATGCAGCCGGTGCACCGACGAATATCAATGACTCTTCGGCCCATGTCGCCAATCCAAAAGCAGTCTCGCCGCTGCTGGAAGAAAGTGCCAATTTCAGCAACTCGGCTGTCTTTAATTCCTACATCATGGAGAGCGGTTCTTTTCTGCGGTGCAGGAACCTGACGATTGGTTACAATATCATGTCCGCCGGGATCAAGCGCTTGCATTTCGACAGGATAAGAGTGTATGCCCAGGCGCTGAACCTGTTCACCATCACCAAGTATTCCGGATTGGATCCGGAATTGAACCCGGGGACGAATGCCTCGTTTGGCATTGATGGCGGCGTGTACCCGAATAATCAAAAGAGCTATAATGTGGGTGTAAGCGTTACAATACATTAATTCATTTTGATAAAAAACTATATTTATATGTCAAAATTCTTTAAGTGGACAGTGCCTGCCTTTATGCTTCTGGCTGCGGTCATCGTTTACGCCTGTAGTCAGAAATTGAACCTGCAGCCGCAGGGATCCCTGATCCAAACTAATGTCACCAATAATTCCGGCGTTCAGGGCCTCCTGATCGGCGCCTATACGCTTCTGTCGGGTGAAGATGATCCCGGTCAGAACCTGGGCAACGGCAGCGCCGCTTCCAATTACGTCTATGGCAATGGTTGCGCCGACGACGCCTACAAGGGGTCTACCCCCTCTGACCAGGCCGATGCTATACCCCTGATGACATGGTCGTTGGCGGAATCGGGGACCAGCTCCTATCTCGATGAGAAATGGGTGGCTCTTTACAATGGTATCCAGCGGTCGAATGATGTCATCCGCACCCTGCGCCTGTCGCCAAGCATCAGCCCGGCAGATACAGTGGAGTACGAAGCCGAGGCGAGGTTCCTGCGTGGGTTTTATCATTTTGAAGGGGTAAAGATCTTCAAGAACTTTCCCTGGGTCAACGAGTTCATTCAGTATTCCTCCAACAACCTTGATGTACCGAATTATGTCAACGGATCTTACATCAATATCTGGCCGGACATCGTTGCAGACCTGTCCTATGCCGCGAATAATTTGCCCGGCACCCAACCGAATAAAGGGCAGGTGAATAAATGGGCCGCTATGGCTTTTCTCGCCAAGGCCTATATGTACCAGCATGAGTATGACAGCGCCCTGACCCTCTTGACCCAGGTCATTACCCAGGGTACCACGGCGCAGGGTACACCTTATGCCCTCGAGCCTATTTATGAAAGCAACTTTAACCCTGCCCAGAAGAACGGCTCCGAAAGTGTTTTCGCCTGCCAGGCTTCCGTCAACGATGGGTCGTCCACTGCCACAAATGGCGGGGATGGCGATACGGGGGATGAGCTTAATTTTCCCTACAACAATGGCCCCGGCTGCTGCGGGTTTAACAACCCTTCCTGGAACCTCGTACAGGCTTTCAAGACCGACGCCAACGGCCTGCCTCTTCTCGACGGCAGCTATAACAACAACCCCCTGATCAGCGACCCCGTCGAAGCTCCCTGGGCCGGTACGGTAGATCCCCGGCTTGACTGGGTGGTGGGCAGACCGGGCGAGCCTTATTTTGACTGGGGTACGATCGATTCCACCTGGGTTCGCGACCTGGAAGATGACGGCCCGTTCGTTCCTAAGAAGAATTCCTATGCCAAAAGCCAGCAGGGGACGTATTCTTCTACGGAAACCGTATTCTGGGGCGCTGCCGAAGTCGATGCGAATAATGTCAACCTTTGTCGTTTTGCCGATGTCCTCCTGTGGGCTGCAGAATGCGAGGCGCAAGCTGGAAACCTCGACCAGGCGGAGACCTACGTCAACATGGTTCGTACACGGGCCGCCAACCCGGCAGGTTTCGTGTACCTGAATGCTACCTATAACGCCAGTACCAGCACCTATACCCCGCAAACGACACAGGGCGCCAATTATGCCGTCAACCCCTATCCTGCCGGCGCCTTCAGCGCCCAGGGACAGGCATATGCCATCAGCGCCATTCAAATGGAGAGAAGGCTGGAACTGGGTATGGAAGGCCATCGTTTCTTCGACCTCGCAAGATGGGACAATGGGTCAGGCACCATGGCCGCTACTTTGAACGCCTATGTCGGCGTGGAAAAGAACAGGACCGGGTTCTGGCGGGTGAATAATACCGCTACCTTTACCAAAGGGGTCAACGAAAATTTTGCCATCCCCTTGAATGAAATCCAGGCGGAAAATGCGACCGGTAAAGTTTACCTGGTGCAAGATCCGGGGTATCAATAATAGTTAGGGTTGCCATATGAAACGATCATTCTTCCTCGGGATATCCATCGGGGGTCTGCTTGCTCTGGCGGGTTGCAAACACAAGGCTACGCTGTTCGAGCAGATCCCCTCGTCCTATTCCGGCATCGATTTCAACAATCGTATCGTCGAAGACGACTCCGTTAATCCCATGGATATGACCAACCTCTACAACGGCGGCGGCGTAGGTATCGGTGACTTCAACGGCGATGGCCGCCCCGATATTTATTTTACCGGCAACCGCGTGTCCAACAGGCTGTACCTCAACGAAGGCAATTTCCATTTCAGGGATATTACCGAAGAGGCCGGCGTAGGCGGAGAAGGAGAGTGGTGTAAGGGGGTGTCAGTAGTCGATATCAATAATGACGGCTGGCCTGACATCTATGTTTGCGCCGCCATCAGCAGCGATCCCGCACACCGGAAGAACCTGCTATACATCAACCAGGGGCCCGACAAGAACGGCGTGCCTCATTTCAGGGAAATGGCAAAGGAATACGGCCTGGACGACACCTCGCATTCTACCATGGCCGCTTTTTTCGATTATGATAATGACGGAGACCTGGATTGTTTCATCGCCGTGAATGTCATTCCCAAAGGCATCAACCCCGGCCAGTTCCGTCCGATCGTCAAAGACGGTACGTTTCCCAGCACCTGCCGCCTCTACCGCAATGATTGGAGCGATTCGCTTCATCATCCCGTATTCACGGACGTTTCCCGCCAGGCGGGCATTAACCTCGAAGGCTATAGCCACGGGGTGACCATCGCCGATATCAACCGCGACGGCTGGAAAGATATCTATGTGACCAATGACTTCGTCTCCAATAACGTGCTTTACATCAACAACCATGATGGGACGTTCACCGACAAGTCCGCCTCATACTTCAAACATACCGCCGCAAATGCGATGGGACAGGATATCGAAGATATGAACAACGACGGACTGGAAGACATCGTCGAGCTCGACATGAACCCCGAAGACAATTACCGCAAGAAGATGATGCTGATGGCCAACAATTATCATATTTACCAGAATAACCAGTTATACGGCTACCAGTACCAATATGTCCGCAACGTCCTGCAACTCAACCGGGGGCCCCGCCCCGGACCGCATGATTCCGTCGGCGACCCCGTCTTTTCGGATATCGGCCTCTATGCAGGTATCGCCGAGACCGACTGGAGCTGGACACCGCTCGCCGCTGATTTCGACAATGACGGTTACCGCGACCTCATCATCACCAACGGCTATCCTAAAGATGTCACCGATCATGATTTCACTACTTTCATGAACCAGGCGGCCCGCCTGGCTTCCAAACACGATATCCTGGCCCGGATCCCACAGGTTAAGTTGCATAAATATGCCTATCGCAACAACGGCGACCTGCGGTTTACCGATGTCTCGCAAGACTGGGGATTGATGACGACCGCCTTTTCCAATGGCACCGCCTATGCCGATCTCGACGGGGATGGCGACCTGGACCTGATCATGAATAATATCAACGACAAGGCCATGATCTTCCGCAATATGAGCCGCGAACGGGATTCCAGCGACTCCCACTACCTGCAGGTCAGCCTGCGGGGTGACAGCTGTAACCGGGACGGCCAGGGCGCCTGGATCGAACTGCACTACGATCATGGGCGGCAGCAGGTGTATGAGAATACGCCCTATCGTGGTTATTTATCGACCATCCAGAATATCGCTCATTTCGGGTTGGGCAGGCTGCATTCCGTTGATTCTGTCCTGGTCCGGTGGCCCGGCCCCGGCGGAAAATGGCAGCTGCTGCGCAATGTAGCCACCGATCAGCTGCTGAAAGTGGATATCCGCAATGCCTCGCCCGCCGCCCTCGGCCCTCCTGCCGAGGCCAGCCCCGGTACTTCTGCAACCTCCCGCACGGAGCTGGCGCTTCTGGGATCGCCCGTTCCCTCGAACGGGCTCTTCTCGAACGGGCTCTTCCGTGACATCACCGACTCCGCCGGCATCCACTATACCCACCAACAGCGTGACTTCATCGACTTCAATATCCAAAAATTATTACCACATAAATTATCCGAATATGGTCCCGCCCTGGCAGTAGGGGACATCGACGGCAACGGCCTGGACGATATCGTATGCGGCGGCTCCGCCGGTAACAGCGCCCAGCTGCTCTTACAACAGCCAAACGGAACATTCCTGCAACGCTCCCTCCTGAGCCCTGAACAGGCAAAGGCCAAAGGAAGCGATGATATGGGCATCCTCCTCTTCGACGCAGACGGCGATGGCGATCTCGATCTTTATATTGCCGCCGGCGGCTATGGGAGCCCACCTAACAGCCCCGCCTATGCGGACCGCCTGTATGTCAATGACGGTAAGGGCCATTTCACCTGGGACTCGACGGCGCTGCCGCACAACCTGACCAGTAAGTCCTGTGTGCGGGCCGTGGATTTCGATCATGATGGCGACCTCGACCTCTTTGTCGCCGGAAGAGTAGACCCCTGGCATTATCCGGCGGCGGTGTCCAGCTACATCTATCGCAATGATTCGAAGGACGGGCATATCCATTTCACGGATGTGACGGCGCAGGTGGCGCCTTCCCTGTTGAATATCGGCATGGTCTGCGACGCGCTGTGGACGGATTTTAACAATGACGGCTGGCCCGACCTCGTGCTGGCCGGAGAGTGGATGCCTGTCACTTTTTTGCAGAACGACCATGGGGTTTTCCACAACGTCACGGCCGGAACCGGCATCGCCGGCCATCTCGGCTGGTACAATAGCATTGCCGCAGGCGATTTCGACAACGACGGGGATATCGACTATATCGTAGGCAACCTGGGGGAAAACTCTTTTTTCAGGGCGAGCCCCGATCACCCCGTGCGGGCCTATGCAAAAGACTTTGACAATAACGGCATATACGACATGATCACCTCTTATTATCTTCCGGATAGTACCGGAGAAGTAAAGGAATACCCGGTGGATATGCGCGACGATCTCTTAAAACAGGTCAATGCTATGCGTAAGCGCTTTCCTACCTATCGCTCTTATGCCGTGGCGACGATGGATGAGGTATTGACAAAGAAAGAGCGGGAAGGCGCCCTCGTCCTTCAGGCCAATGATTTTTCCACGGCGATGCTGCGCAATGATGGCAATGGACATTTTACTCTGGTGCCTCTCCCGCCCGAAGCGCAATGGTCGGCGATCAATGGCATGGCGGTGGCGGATTTCGACGGAGACGGGCGGTTGGACCTGGCCATGAGCGGTAACGATTATGGCACATCCGTCAACTTCGGGCGATATGATGCACTCAACGGGCTCTATCTTTCAGGGGATGGAAAAGGTGGTTTCACGCCCCGATCGATCCTGCAGAGCGGCTTATATATACCCGGCAATGGGAAAGCGCTGGTCAGGTTAAGAGCGGCGGGCGGCGGTTCATTGCTGGCTGCAGGGCAGAACAGGGGGCCGTTGAAATTATTCGCCCAACGTCATCCACTGTCCACCCTCGCGCTGCAACCTTCCGATGTCAGTGTCCTGATCCATTACCGGAATGGGCAGACCAGGAAGGAAGAGGTGTACTATGGCGCTTCCTTTTTGTCGCAATCCGGTCGCTTCATCGATTGGAACGATAATATAGTCGATGTGGAGATCACAGATAATAAGGGTAAAAAAAGGATGATTCGTAGGGGTGAGTAGGTAGTTTTACTGAAAATGGTAGGGTTAAAACACCCCTTTTGAGGGGGGATTGTTGCCCAAGCCGGGGCATTTTGTAATTTACTCCTAGTTATTCAACCCCTTAAACTCATGCTTCAACCTGAACCGGTTCATTTCACCTCCTTACTGACCGTTTTCAGGAGTTTGTATCCCATAAGTCCCGAGGCTGAAATGTTCCTTCAGCAACATGTGATCGCCTGTTCGATCGGCAAGAGAAAGTTGCTTTTGCGTGAAGGGGAGCGGTGTGAGCATATCTATTTCGTCGGGAAGGGAGCCTTGCGGGGATTTACCCGGGAAGATCAAAAGGATATTACTACCTGGATTACCATCGAAAATGAGCTGGTAACGTCGATCCTCGGTCTGGACGAACGGCTGGTGCCCATTGAGAACATCCAGGCACTGGAAAAGTGCGAATTGCTGGCCATGACCTATAGTGACCTGGAGGAGATGTACGTTCGGTTCCCGGAAGTGAATATATTGGCGCGGAAGATATTCGCCCGATATTATGCAGATGCGGAAAAAAGGGCCTTTATTGCGCGGCTGACCAAAGCGGAGAACAAATACCGGTATTTCCTTTTGCGGCACCGCGACCTGGCCAACCGCATCCCGTTGAAGTATATTGCTTCTTACCTGGGCGTGACGCTGGAAACGCTGAGCCGTATCAGGAAGAAATTCTCCTCGAAGCCTTAAGCCTCCAGCCCAAGCCTGCGCGCGATATTCGAAGTGAATCTGTTCGTCGGGTCATATTTCTGCTTTACCGCCAACCATTCGCCGAACTGGGGATACATCGCTTTGAATGTGCTTTCATTCAACAGCGCGTCCTTGCCGAGGTATAACCTGCCGCCTGCCGCCAGTACTTTTTCATCCAGTTTGGGCGTAAAGGCCAGCAATTCCTTGCTCACGGGAAAATCGATAGCCAGCGTATATCCTTTGAAGGGGAAGGATAGGATGCCTTGTCCGTCGCCCATACGCTTGAAGACATTCAGGAAAGGCGTGCAGCCGCTGACGGCGATCATCTCGAGGATTTCCATGAGGTTCCGCCTGCCGTTCTCTTCCGGGATGACAAACTGGTATTGGATGAACCCTCTTTTCCCATACCCCTTGTTCCAGTTATTAATGGCGTCCAGCGGGAAAAAGAACTTGTCGTAGTGCACGAATTCTTTCGACGAGTTCTGGACGAAGGCAATGACGCGGTTCAATAGCCGAACGGTCATCGTATTCAGGGCAAAAGACGGGAAAAAGAAAGGCACAGAGAGTTTTCCGGCAGCATGCAGCCTGAGGGGCTCAGCCTTCAACTTTTCCGGCAGTTCGTTTAGTTTGGCGGAGTTGCCGAGAGTGAGTACGCCGCTACCGGCCTTTTTGCCCCTGGCCAGGGCGTCGATCCAGGCCACGGAATAATTATAGTCGTGATCGTATTTTTCAAGGGCTTCCAGCATATGGTCCAGGTCCTTGATGACGATCGACTTTTGTTTGAAATAAGCTGTTTCGACCTTGCGGAGTTTTAGCTTCACCGTGAGGATCACGCCCAGCAATCCGAGACCGCCGAAATTGGCCCAGAAGAGATCTGCATTTTCCGTACGGGAAGCCGTCAGGACATCGCCGTCGGCGAGCAGGATGGTAAAGGAGAGGACACAATTGACGAAAGATCCGTCGATATGATGCGCTTTCCCATGAATGTCGTTGGCGATGGCGCCCCCGATCGTGACAAACTTCGTACCCGGGCAGATCATTGGCATCCATCCGCGGGGAAGGAAGGCGGAAATGATCTTGTCGAGACTGGCGCCGGCCTCACATTCAAGGATGCCTTCCTGCTCATCCCAGGCCAGAAAATTATCCAGCCGGGTGCAGACCGCTACATATTTATCATTGTTGACTGCCTGGTCGCCATAGCTTCTTCCCAGCCCCCGGGCAATGAGCGGACCCTTCTTGATTTCAGTTTTGAGATCTTCCTCGATCCTGGGGATCAAGGTGTAAGAATCAGCTACCGGATAATTGCCCCATCCCGCTAACGTCTCTTTCCGTTCGGATATCATGCGAAATAAGTTAAATTCAACCCTGAAATTAACCCAGGATCATGACTTTACCAACCAGCAGGCGAGGAAATTACATTTTGTGGGGAACCTTCGTACTTTGCCTGTTGCCATTCCTGCTGCTGTCCTTTGTCAATCTCATGACCACCGATGACTATCTTTATTACAAAAGCTGCCAGGAACGGGGCGTTTTTCAAACCGGGCTCTTATTTTTCAATCGTTGGTCGGGACGATATACCGCAGCGTTCATGTCCGCGATATTCATGGGGCTGGGCCTTCCGAAATACTATTTCCTGCATACCTGGCTCATGCTGACAGGGACATACAGCGCCCTCTTTTTCTTGCTTTCAACAGTCAATACATCAATATTAAAACAGCAGTACAACAGAAGGCTCGTCGCGATTGCCGCCGCTGTCCTTCTCTTGCTGGTGGTGTACGTGCAGGCGGACATAGCGGGCGGATTCTATTGGTTCAGCGCAGCCATCACCTATCAGCTGGCTTTAATCCTCTTTTTGTTGCTGGCGGGAAGCCTTATCCTGCGGTTTCATGTCCCATCCGGGGCTTCAGGATTTGGATATGATGCGGTAGTCTGCCTGTTGATCCTGCTGTTGGCCGGCTGCAATGAAATAATGGCCGTTTATCAGACGGCTATGCTGGCGATGCTCCTGGTCGGCCATTATCTTCATACCCGCTCCATTGATCGTCGATGGCTGGCCTATCTCGTAACGGCAATAGCTGCGGACCTCTTCATCGTCACTTGTTCCGGCCTATTTACTTTTCGATATAAGTCTATGAGCCCCAGTTCGGGATATATAAATATTTTCCCCATTATTTTTTTCAGGGCATTTTCTGTGTACTATTTCATTTTGAAAGTCCCCCTGTTCTGGATAGCCGCTTTCATTCTTTACCTGGCAGGAGGTAAGGCCGCGGCTTCTTCCGGGATGACGTCTGCGCTGGCGGCTTTCAAAGAGAGAAGGATCTTTCTTCCCGGGTTTCTGCTGGTATCCGGATTGATGATATTGGCGTTAACAGCCATTATAGTGGTCACCAGAGGGCCTTTACCCGAGAGGGCCCTGAACAACCTGATCGATCTGACTGCTTTAGGGCTTTTGGCCTTGGTTTTTGTCGTAGGCGCTGCTCAGGATCCCCGAAAGGGTGCGGCCTGGTCCGACATGCTGACGGCCATACATCCCCGGGTCCTTGTCGTCCTCCTGGTCTCTACGATGATCGCGGCTGATGCCTTTGTCGATGGCTGCAGCAGCTGTTTTACCGGTTATTTTTATGCTGCCGCGCAAAAGACCAGGGAAAAGCAAATATGGGCGGCGGCGCAATCTCATCAAAAGACCATAGTGCTGGAGCCATTTGAGGAGTCATTGCAACGAGAGGTCCAGCGGATATTTCCCCATGGGACTTTCGAAACCGTCCATCAATGGTTGCAGACAAAACCGGCGCTGTTATATTTTGCGCAGGACACCGAAAATGCTGACCGTGGGTATGCTTTATTTTGTGGGATAGACTCTGTTAACGACGAAAGAACAAATGGGAAAGACGGCAAAAAGTAATATCTTGCGGCCCTGTTAAAATGAGGCCTACAAGCAGGCCTACAGGGCTGTGGGGGCGATCTTTAACCTTTTATTAACCCGAAGGAGAATACATTTGCCTTCGGGGCAAAGCGAGCCCACACCAAAAGAACATCACCTACAAGTGAAATTATGAAGAAATATTTCGTATTCGCGTTGGTTTTATTAGCCACAACTGCTGGATTTGCTCAAAAAAGGCGTTCTACCAATCCCTCTCCTACTACTCAAGCTAAGGATACAACTTCCGCTCTGCAAAAAGCCCTTCAAAATGCTCCGCCTCCTCCCAAGCCGCCAGTCGCGCCCGGCAAAAAGGACTGGAGCAAGGTCAAGCTGGATCCAAGGAAGGCTGCGGATCATTTCATGGTCGAAATAGGGTATGACAACTGGGCCAATACCCCGGATAGTATCCATATACAAGGGTTCAACCGGAGTTTTAATTTTTATTTCATGTACAATTTTCCGTTCAAGTCGGATGTACGGTGGAGTGTGGCCGCTGGTATCGGAATTGGCAGCAGCAATATCTACTTCCATGACCAGGAGGTGTTGGTAGCCGCCTATGCGAATCAGACCCTGGGCTTTCCCGATGAGACGGGAGCTAACCATTTCAAAAAATACAAGCTTGTCATCACTGATTTACAAGTACCCATAGAATTACGGTTTGCTGTCGATCCTACAGACATGGACCATAGCTGGAAGATTGCGGTGGGTGTCAAAGTGGGCCTGATGTTGAGTGCATATACCAAAGGTAAGGACCTGGTGTCGGGTAGCGGGCAGACACTCGGCAACTATATCGAGAAGGAAAGTTCCAAGCAGTTCTTCAATACTCCACAGTTCGTGCCGACCCTCCGGGTCAGCAAGGGGGTAGTTGGCGTTTTCGGGCAGGTCCAGATCAATAGCCCGATCAAGGCCAGTGCCGGACCTTCCGTTTTCCCGTTCTCGGCAGGGATTGTCTTGAGTGGGTTGTAAAACCGCTCGCCCAGCCCGAATATAATTTTGATCCGCCGGTTCGCCGGCGGATTTCTTATTTTTGTCCTCTTAAATCATAATATAGTTTGCTAGACAAGACACATTCGATTCAGAAGGAAGAACGGGCCATATTAGTGGGGTTGGTGCAAAAGGACCAGACGGACGAGCAGGTGCAGGAATACATGGATGAGTTGTCTTTCCTGGCAGAGACTGCCGGCGCTGTGGCGATGAAGCGGTTTACACAAAAACTACAGCACCCGGACAGCAAGACCTTCGTCGGCAAAGGTAAGCTCGAGGAGATCAAGACATACATCACCTTAAAGGAGATCCAGGTCGTGATCTTTGACGATGAGCTGTCGGGTTCCCAGATCTCGAATATTGAGAAAATATTGGATACGAAGGTCATTGACCGGTCCGACCTGATCCTCGACATCTTCGCCGCCCGCGCGAAGACCGCACAGGCCAAGTTGCAGGTAGAGCTGGCTCAGTACCAGTATATCCTGCCCAGGCTGCGGGGCATGTGGCATCACCTGGAAAGGCTGGGGGGTGGTATTGGGACGAGGGGACCGGGTGAGACGGAGATTGAGACCGACCGGCGTATCGTCAGGGATAAGATCTCCTTGTTGCGCAAGCGGCTGCAGGAGATCGACAAGCAGGCTTTCACGCAGCGCAAGGACAGAGGCGAATTCATCCGGGTGGCCTTGGTAGGGTATACCAATGTCGGCAAATCGACCCTGATGAACCTATTGAGCAAGAGCGATGTCTTCGCCGAGAATAAGCTGTTTGCCACCCTCGATACCACGACCCGGAAAGTTGTCTTTGGGACCACGCCATTTTTGTTGAGCGATACCGTCGGATTTATCCGCAAACTGCCCCATCACCTTGTAGAGAGCTTTAAAAGCACTTTGGACGAAGTGCGGGAGGCGGATATCCTGCTGCATGTCGTCGATGTCTCACACCCCCGGTATGAAGAGCAGTTAGGGGTCGTCAACAAGACCTTACAGGAGTTGAAGGCGTTTGACAAGCCTATTTTGACCATCTTTAATAAGATCGACCGCTATGAGGCCGCCACCTTCGATCCCTGGCTGGAACCGGCGGTAAAGGAGGAGCTGATGAGCGAATTGCGGGAGCGATGGGAGCGTGAGACCAATGGTCATTGTGTATTCATTTCCGCGACAGAGCGCCGGAACCTCGATGAATTGCGCCAGACCATCCTCGACAAGGTCAGAGAGTTGTATAAGATACGTTATCCCTATAAATCCGAATTCCTTTACTAATGGGCTTCAAAAAGATCAAGTGGTATAAATTCGCGGAGAAGGAAACAGATATTCAATGGAGTTCCGGCGGTGTGGCAGAAGTGGAAGCCGACGGTAATAAGCTCTGCGTCGCTCGTTTCGACGGCGGGTGGTATGGCTTTGCCCACATCTGCCCCCATGCCGGGGCCCCGATGACAGACGGTTATGTCGATGGCGCCTGCCATGTCGTCTGCCCGGTCCATAACCTGAAGTTCCATCTCAGCAATGGCCGCGACACGAACGGCGAAGGGTATAAGCTGAGGACCTACCCCGTCGAGGTCCGTCCTGAGGGGCTTTTCATCGGTGTTGAGGAGGGGGGATTGTTCAAGTGGTTTTAGCGCGAAAAAAAGCCAATAATTTCTATTTCATAGGGTTTTTAAACCCGAAAAATCCCTATTTTTGCAACCCCTTTTGGGGATATTCCTCCTTAGCTCAGTTGGTTAGAGCATCTGACTGTTAATCAGAGGGTCGCCCGTTCAAGTCGGGCAGGGGGAGCTGAAAGTCAAGCAGTTATGAAGAACTCTTTATAACTGCTTCTTTATTTGATACATGTTTTGATACAGTTTTCTATGGCCGAAATCTTAATTTTATGAGAATAGGTGAAATAGGGGGCGCTTTTACAACTGTAACTAAAATTAGCTATTTATCTGATCAGACCTTGATGGATTTCGATTTCATAATCCTTGATTTTGATTCAGCTATTCGTCCCTTTAATGTTCACCAATTCAACATTGCGACAAAAAGAAACCAAGAATTAGAAGAGTTCATTAAGTATAAGAAAGTTCCAATTGTAATTTTCCCCCCCATCTCAAATAATCAGCAATTTGTTACTGGGACCATTCAAAGGGAGGTCCAGTTTGAGGAACTGCTG
>Ga0302307_10001564_pt1 | contig 14253 bp, 10 predicted proteins | sample III_Palsa_E3_2_FD_200530 | JGI IMG/M metagenome (GOLD analysis project Ga0302307, IMG submission 200530) | Peat permafrost microbial communities from Stordalen Mire near Abisko, Sweden - III_Palsa_E3_2 | ecosystem: Environmental > Terrestrial > Soil > Palsa > Peat permafrost | place: Sweden... | reverse complement strand
GCGCCAGAACCTGGTGGCCGGGAGTATGGCCAGGAGCGGATTTGATCACCACAGTTCCATCGCCAAATACATCGTAGTCGGTGTTTGGCAAAATTATCGTCTTGCTGTTGCGAAGCCGGTTGTAAGAGGACTGGTCCTCGGGCTTGGCAGCGAACATTGCATCCCGTTCCGCGGCATGGACCAGCCAGGTGGAACCGGCGAACGCGTTCGCATTCGCAGTGTGATCGGAATGATAATGCGAAAGGGCAAGGTAGGTGATGTCCTGCGGCCGATAGCCCAGGGCCGCCAACTGCGGCAGCAAAGGCCTTGGGGAGCTTTCCGTGTCGGAGCCGTCCTTCTGAGTCACCGGCCCATCTCCCTTGAACGCACTATCCGGAATTACCCCGACGTCCCACATCAGGGTTCCCTTGGGATGAACGATCAGGTAACACGGCACCACCATGTCGGGGTTTTTTACATCGCCCTTATTCAATCCGTACTCTAGCGGATTTTCACCTTTGATCAGGCCACAGTCGAACAGGTAGACACGCAGAGAGGTCACTGGTGCAGCTACCTTGTCTGCGAGCGTAAGCTGAACTGCTAATGCGACAACGATCAATAAGAGGAATAGCGAACGAGTTTGCCGGCTTCTTGTCATGATCCTCCGGAATTTTGCAATGTCTCCAGCAGCATCTTCTCACGCTTGCCCGCTAACCGGTTCAGTGCCTGATGGAAGCGGCGCGCGGGAACTTCCGCACCACGGGCAGAAGGGCTGGTCTACTGGAATCTCGCGGCTACAACTTACACAAGGTGCAGCGAGCGGCCGGCGCATTACAAAGTAGAGAAGAAATCCCAGTAGATTCGGCATCAGCATAGCCACCAGCGTCCAGCCGGCAGCGCGCATGCCTCGCCGGCGGGCGTCCGCAAAGACGAAACCCAGACACAGAAGCCAGATTGCAATCACCATGCCGACGGCCAGGGCAGCCGGGGCATACGCAAACATTGGCCGCAACCCCTCGCCGTTGGCGACGGCGTAACAGCCCACAGCGATTCCGATCAGCACTGCCGCGGCGACGATGGCGAGAGCCCATACCTGAAGAGCTTTGGGGACAACATTCAAAAAACGGTTTTTCATAAAAACCTCTCTTCCCTGCGGGACAGCAGGGGCAGTACTGGAAACAGCAGTGAAAGGCACAAGGAGGGTACTACCCATAAAAGCAGTAGCAACCTCTGCACCTGCATAGGCGGCAAGTTGAGTTCGGCCGCAATCAGGTTGCCGAATTCAAGAGCAACCCAGGAGCCCGTGATCAGCAACACCAGGGCGGCCACACAACCCCACACGATTCGCCGGCGATTCGACTGTGCGGTCTCGAGTTGCTGTGCGCGTACTCTAAGCGACCGAAGAACTTTTCCCTCCAGCCCAGGGTCAACGTCGAATGAAAAGCCGCCAAGACCGGCGATGACGCGGTTGCCGGCGCTTAGATATTCCTGACATTGAGCGCAAGCTGCCAGATGTTCCTGGAGAGACTGATCGTCTTCAGGCGATGCGCCGCCGGCCAGAGTTTTGTCAATGAGGTCCCGGATTGTCGCGTGAGGATCAGTTTTCATGTTTTGCTCCATCCAGTAGGGATCGCAGTGTTTGCAGTCCCCGATAAATTCTTGAAGCAACTGTACTGACTGGTGCTCCTATTACCGTTGCCACTTCCTGCAATGACAAATCCTCCTGAAAGCGAAGGACGAGAACTTCGCGATAGATAAAGTCCAGAGTCTGCATGGACTGAGCAAGACGCTGGGCATCTTCAGTGCGCGCCGCCAGCACAAAGGGGGACGGGTCAAGCGAAGCGGGTGATCGAGGAACCTGTTCCTCCTCATCATCGGTGTCGAGGGCCGTATCCAGGCTCCAGGTTTTCCGTGTGCGCATGTGATCGATGGTGAGATTGCGGGCGATGGCAAAAAGCCAGGGCTCAAAACGAGAGCGTCCGTCGTAAGAGCGGCCGCGCTCAAGAACCCGGACCCATGTTTCCTGCACCAGGTCATCGACCTCGTCGCGCCTTCCCAACAGATAGATAAGGTAGCGAACCAGACGATACTGATATTGCTCGACCAGGGCGTGGAGCAGAGCAATATCGCGTTCGCGAAGACCACGCGCAATTTGCTGTGAATCGCTGCTCACTCGTCCAACCGATGTCATATCGTATTCCGTCATACGTGGGGTATACGGATGAAGAGCCGGAAATTACGCAAGCTTCGGGAATTTAGCTTCTGGGTGGTGGGAAAGCAGGGCGCGATTCTTATTGCGGTTCGCTGGTCCGCTTTGCCGACCGAAACGCAATGAGTGCCAAGGTCACGATTACGACAACCAGTGCGCCCCACAGCAGACCGGGATATCGCTCGGTGAGCGGGCGCTCGTCGGGACGGGGCTGGTATTCGGGATTTCGTTGCTCTGGTCCCGCCGCGGCCTGTGCCGCATCGGTTTGCGATGTAAACAGCGTCGCATAGTCGTAACGAGCCGCAGCCAACGCTGGATCGCCATAGAACAGTGTGTATTGGCCTGAGCCGGCAGCTTCGAAGCACAAGGTACGTTGCAACATCTGCAGCTGTACAGACTGTACCGCCAAAGGCGCGTCGTCGCCATTGTCGATGGTGACCGTCCACTTCGCCGGCTTATCGAGGATCGTGCCTGACGTGTCGATGTCAAGATTCTCTTCGTCAATCCGGTGACCGTTTTGCACGGTATGGATACGCAGGATATTCCCCGTTACCGTCTGCGGCCGCGGCGGCTCGACGGCATCCGTCGCCGGAGGGGGCCCCGTCACGGTGATGGTTACATTTCTGCTGAAGTTGGCCGGCTGCGGGCCAATCGTAAAGGCGAGACGATCTACCGGAACAAGGGCGGGCACGGTGAACTCGAGAACCGAGGCATGACCCTTTTGCGTAACGCTCGACGACTGGGCAACCGTCTCGTACCTGGCCTCACTTGCGGGCTGCTTGTCGACTGCGACCCCGGTGATGCTCTCGGGTGAAAGCGGGCCCGCGATCTGAAAGTGCAGGTAGCGAAAGTCTGACGTGGGAATGTGCAGGATGGTGCTGCGGCCAAGCTTCTGACGACTTAAATCAAAGATCGTATAGGACCCCAGCTTCGTTTGGGAGCGGTCTGTCTGTGCCTGGCTGCCGGAAACGGTCACCGTCGCGATGAAATCCTGCCCGGCCACATCGAGTTGGATATCACTGTAGCTTCCCTCGGGCATGGCCGCGTCGAAGGAGATCTGGTCGCCACGTTCGCCGAGATTCATGGGAACGATCGATGTTTCTCGAGCTTGCACCGGAGCGCTGAGGTGAATGACGTAGGGTGTCTCTTTGCTGTCGTGGTACAGGCGAAGATCGGAAAATTGCGGTGAGGCATGGGCAAAGAGCTCTGCGTCGAGAGTGAGGCAGGTTTGCATCGGACGCTGTGGCGTATTCTGGACGGGCCTCTCCCGGGAGAAGTACCGGATCTCAGGAGACACGGCGGTGGCGACGAGCAGGGCTACCGCGAACACCTTCACGAAGCGTGCCCACGCAGATTAAGCAGATCCCGCTGGTAAACGAAACTGACGCCAAGGAGGAGTGCTCCAAGACCGATGAAGCTGAGAATCCGATATCCCTGGCTTAATTCGCTCACGTCCACCAGGAAGACTTTGCCGATCGCAACTGCCAGCAGCAGCAGCGCTTGCCAGCGCAGGTATGCCGAGCGCCGCCAAAATCCAACGCTCAGCAGGATGGCGCCGAAGGCCATGAAAAACGCCGAGTACGTGAACTGCGCATACATTCGATAATCGTGCATCAGGCGCCAATTGCCCTGCCATTGCCGGAACCACCAGAAGCTGTGAATCTCCCAACCGATGGCCACCAGCGTCAGGGCATTCACCACCAGCACTGCAGCCGCGGCGAGGGTATGCCACGGCTGCCCACCCGGTTCGGTTTCATTCGATTGCTCTTCTCGCGCCATGACGAACACCAAAGTGAATGCCGCAATTCCCACGCAATAGGTGGCAAAACGTTCGTTAAGCAATGGCATCGTCGAGGCCGGCGGGTTCACCACCAGCAATGCAGCCAGACCGAGTAACAGGCAGATCACTGCCAACCCGCGCAGGAGTGGCGAATTGATTCGCCTGGAAAACCAAAGCAGAGCGGTCCCTTCGGTAAGCCAGCCAATCGTCAGCCATCGCCCGTGTGCTTTGAGCGGGATCGCAATGCTCAGGAACACCACCGCCGCCGTTAGATGAAGCGCTGACAATATCGGAGGAGTTTGATGCAGTCTTCCCCCTGCCGGGAGGCGCAGCAGCAGCAGATAGAAAGCGGCGAAGCCAACCGCCAGCCATGGACCGGCCCAATTCGAATTGGATGTATCAAATATGCTGTAGAACGCGATAAATCCGAGAGCTGCATTGCTTACGGGCAGCAGGACCAAAGCAAGATTATCCCAGCCTGAAACCCGAGTCTCGTCTTCGAAGCGCACGCGGACCAGGCCAGGCGCCACGGCGAAGACGACGAAGAAGCAACTGACGAAGAATGCCGTCCGGCCCGACTGAGCGGGCGAATAAAAAGTGACCCACCATCCGAAGACAAACAAGACCGTGCCGGTGAAGGCGCCAAACAAGAGGCGCGACCACGGGCGAAGGGCGACGAGCACCAATACTGCGATGTCAAGCAGCAACAAATAACTGAACAGCGTAACTTCAGAGTTTTCGCCGGTTGAGACCAGGACCGGGATGCTCAGGCCGCCCACGATCGCGTACAGAGCCAAAAGCTCAGAATCCTGCGACCAGGACATGTATCCATTGAACGCAGTGACCACAATCATGGCTGCGAAGGCCACCGCTGCAGGGATGAGATGGAAAAGTGAGAATGCCGCCCAGAGCGATAAATAAAGGATGCCGCTGCCCAGGGCTTTCAACGAATAGGAGAAACCGCTATATCCGCGGCTTCGGATTCGCTCCGACCATACAATGAGCCCCGCGCCGGCGATAAGACCTACCAGCACTCTTCCCAGTGGGCCGATCCAATGATTGTCGATGGCGAACTTGAGAAACCAGGCCATGCCGATCAGCACCGCCAGAATGCCAATCCGGTTGAACCATTGCGAGCCAATCCGGCTTTCCAGAGAGCCCTTATCTTTATGCGATGCGGCCGCCGAGGAGCCAAAGCGCGGTATTGCGACCGCTTGCGGAAACGCTGGTGCGGCTGCGATTTGGGCCGCTGGAGGAGGAGCCGGCGGCAACACTGCACTTGCGACAGGCTGCGCGGGCTGAGGCGCCGGATTCTCAGTTTGCAGGGAAATACCGTGGGTCTTGAGCGCTTCCTCGAGCAGTCGAACCCGCGAACGCAAGTCCGCGATTTGCTCGTCAAGACTACCGCTAGCGTTCGGGTCCATCGCCGTTCACTCTACAGTACCGTGGAGGGCATTTCCAGCAATACAGTTGCGGTGATTTGAGGTTAGGACAACCTGGCTTAGGATCCTTTAGAGGCGAACGCGCCTACCGCTTCCCTTCCCTTCTTACCCAACGGCGGCAGCCCCAGTTGAGAACGGCCCAGCGGCGTTAAATCTTCCTCGGTTCCGCGACCTTTGAAATCAACCTCGAAATTATCGGGTGCGAAATCGGGCGGTGTTTTGCCACAGAGAAACGTCGATGCCTGCTTGGCCAGGTAAGCGGTGTTCTTCTCGCAGCCAGGCGTCGACGCGATGTACATCACATTGCTGTAGCCGCTGCCACGGTGCTCATTCTCCACTGCGTGCACCACATCGGAGTGCCAGAAAACCGTGTCTCCCGGCTCCATCGTAGGGATCGACGACAAGGCCTCGATCAACAGGCTGTGGTACTGCGGATTGACGGAGAGGGCGCGTCCCGGCTGGGCGCCGCAAAGGTCGTCGTCGGGAACATCATCCTGCAGGGCACGAAGCAGCACATAGGCCATCGACTCGGCGATCGGAATCAGCTGCAAAGTACCGTCGCCCTTGCCCTGGCGGGTGAGCGCGGTCCATCCCTGGAAGGTGCGGAACATGGAACACACCGCGGGGGACGGGACTTCGCGCGCCTCCGGACGATACACCGCATCATAAGCGTTGTACTCGCGCCAATCTCCAGAGAAGACGTGGCGGTAGACCTTGCGGAAATTCTCGTCGAGCCAGCGCTCCACAGACCCTCCGTCGACGTGAGGGGAGAGCCCCAGCGATGCCGAGCCGGGCGGACGCCGGCGAATCCGGTCCGCATAAGCGGGCACCTCGCTGGCATCGAAATGTTGCCGCCCTTCGCTTTTCGCCTGCCACAACTGGTTGAGAAAAACGCGAACCCGGGTAAGCGACTCCGATTGCCGCGCTTGCACCTGCGGACGCGACCAGTAAATCCCATAGATCTGCGGCTTGGCAGAGGCAAGCGTGCCGAAGTACTTGTCCTCGGCCGCGTTGGCCAGCATCGCATCCAGGCCGTTCTCCTCCACGTAGGCTGCAATTTCGTTGTCCCATGCCTCGGCCTGCGCCTTCTCGAACGTGCCCCGAATCACGCAAGCTCCACGGTCTTTAATCTTCGCAATCATGTCCGCCGGTACTGCACCGGATGCAACCTCTGCGTATTGCACGATCGGTACGACCGCCTCACCTGATTCACGCTCGCGAACGATGGTGTCGACCCGCCGGCGCATCTCGGCTTCTACCTGGCGAAATGTCGCGGCATAGTTGGGCAGCGCCTGGCGTAGCAACTTCTTGGTGCTTTGAATGGCCTGCGGAAGATTGTCTATTTGAAATTCCATGTTGTTTCCCTCGCGTCTTTCACTCTAGCGCTGCAGAAGGACGGTTTCTGATGCTGACGGGCCAACTTTAGATACAATTCGGACAAGGTCAGCCCGCTTCGTGGCCGAATCGGTGATCCATGAAACCGCAGTTCGAGCGCGTCACCTTTCCCAAAGGCTGCTCTTTACGCGTTTACCACCGTCGCGTCGCGGAAATCCCGTTCGAGTGGCACCATCATCCTGAGTACGAGCTCACGTTGACATTAAATAGCCGTGGTTGGCGGTTCGTGGGGGATCACATCGGTCAGTATCAGGCGCCCGATCTTGTTCTGGTGCCTTCCGACATGCCCCACACCTGGGCATCTACGGCCACGCTGGATGACAAAAATCCGCACACCGCCATCGTGATCTGGTTTTCAGGAGCATGGGCGCTGCGAGTGGCCGAGATTTTGCCTGAGTATGGGAATCTCCGCAGACTACTGCGAAATTGCTCCGCCGGTCTGGCGTTCAGTCACGACTGCGCAACACGAATGATCGCTTTGCAGGAAGGGCTATTGGGAGAAAACCCGGCCTCCCGGCTTCATACTGCGCTCAATCTTCTGCTGGAGCTTGCGCAGGTTCCGGCCACTCCGCTTTCCAAGGCCGGAGCTACCGTGCCTGCCGCATCCGATGCGGAGCCGGCGCAACTTACGCGTGTACTCAACCATCTCCACAAGCGGTTCTCAGAACCTCTTCGCATCGACGCGTTGTGCAGGATTGGGAACATTTCGCCACGATCGCTTCATCGTCTCTTTGTGAAACACACAGGCGAAAGTGTGAGTAGTTATTTGAGTAAACTTCGCATCGGTCGTGCGTGCATGCGCCTGGGCGAGACCGGCCTGCCGGTAAACATCATTGCGGACGAGGTCGGCCTGCCCAACCTTGCCAACTTCAATCGGCAATTCCGCCGGGTTCGCCAGCTCACGCCCACCGCCTATCGCGAGTATTTCCGGGCTCACGGAATGTCTCCCGGGCGGTCTAGTGCGGAAGAGCTTCTCGTTCGTCCGCCATCGCTTGACCGTCGTCGAAGAAGTTGATGACCAGTTCCGGACAGCCGGCGGGCGGCAAAGCGGTACTTCGAGGGCTAAAGAGGGCGTCTAAGTGTCCCGGAAAGGAACCGCAGGTCCCTCCACTGCGCTTCGCTCCGGTCGGGATGACAATTCTGTTGTGTGCGCGAGAGCTTCAACGAGAAATGTTTGACCCCGCGAAAGAATTGTCATCCCGACCGGAGCGAAGCGCAGTGGAGGGACCTGCGGTTTGTTGTTCCCGCTATTCACGCAGACGCTAGAACCCCACGATCTTGGATTTTTTCGGCAAGCTCCTTTGCCCTGCCGGCAGGAACAAAATCCCGCAGACATTGGCAGACAATGGAAGTTGCATTTAAAGTGCTGCTTCTTTTCCACAGATTCAACCGATTATCAACCCTTCCGACATTCGCTCAAGTCGTTTAACCTCAGTAAGAAGCAGAGGGGCCCCGGGGAAATGTCAGATCACACAGAAATTTTCAAGCATGTCCTGCAAAAAAGAATCGGCAACACAGAATATCGGCGGGAAATCGTAATCCTTGAGGAAGGTCCCTTTGTGTACAGTGTTGTCCAGGAACTTCAAGTAAACCTGATCGACAGCACCCCCAAGACCGTTCGTCCCGCCATACCCAGCCGTTTGGAATGGATCTGTTCGAGCAAAGAAGAAGCAACCCAGCAAGCACTCCGCTGTCTGCAACAAAGCAAAGATGACAATTGGCTGCTTCCGCCTACGGCATCTTCTGCTGCCTAGGTACAAGCCCTTCCTTTAACACAACATTGATCTTCGTCGCGACCCCCGGCAATCAGTTATTATGTTTGTCGCTATCTCAGTCGCCTGTCTTATGTGTGCCAAAAAAGATGTGATCTCCTCGCGTCTGCGCACGATTTGAGTTGAAGTTCTGCCGCAAAACCTCTTACAGTAGCTCATCCATCACTGCAAAACCGCCTTCAACGACCAACTATCTAAAGGGGTTTGACGATGAAATGCATATCAGTGGGAGCAAAGTACCAAAACTCAAGGGACGGCCGGACAAAAAAATCTCTTCGCGCAGCATGGTTTCTCATGTGTACCTGTGCGTTGCTACTCGCCGTTTCCCCGGCGATGTATGGTCAGGCCAACGGCAGTTTCAGCGGCAACGTCACCGATAAATCAGGGTCCAGCATTCCCGGAGCCACTATCACCGTCACCTCGCAGGCAACAGGCCAGGAGCGCACTTCCAAGACAGACAGCGCCGGGCATTACCTCGTCCCTCTGCTGCCTGCCGAGCCCGCATTCATTGTGCATGTGGATGCCACCGGTTTTCAAAGCGCTGAATCGAAAGACCTGACGCTACAGACTGACGAGGCACGCGAAATCGATTTCGCGCTTAACCCGGCAAGTGTAACCACGACGGTGAGTGTCTCCGGTAACGCCGTCGCTGTCGATACCGGCAGCCCCGCGCTGGGCCAGGTCATCACCTCGCAGGAAGTGGCGCAGCTCCCCTTGAATGGGCGCGATTTCGTACAACTCGCCACTCTTACCTCGGGCGCCACGGCTGAAACCAATCCCAACAGCTTTTTCACTTCCGCTGCCAGCAGCGAGGTCGCTGCCCGCGGCTCCTTCTCTCTTTCGGTTGGCGGCTCCCGTCCCAACAGCACGGATTGGCTGCTGGACGGCGTAGACAACAACGAATTGACCGCCGGGGGCATCGGAACCTTTTCCTCGATTGACGACATTCACGAATTCAAGGTGCTGACCTACACCTACTCCGCTGAATACGGAACCCGCGCCGGGCCCACCGTTCTGGTCACCACAAAATCGGGGTCCAACGCCTTTCACGGGTCGCTCTTTGAGTTCCTGCGCAATACCGACCTCGACTCGAAGAGCTACTTCGCCACCTCAGCGGAAAAGTTCAACCTGAACCAATTTGGAGGTTCCTTCGGCGGACCGATCCAAAAGAATAAGACCTTCTTCTTCGTCGACGGCGAACAGAAATATCAGCTGCACGGCATTACCTTTACCGGGTTATTGCCTTCGCTGGCGCAACGCAGCGGAGATTTCACCACTGACTCCTTTGGCAATGGCGTGAGCGGCCAGGCACTTATCAACCCCAATGTGTACGGGTTGTCGACCAATCCTGCGGTTACTCCCAATGCTTATTTCCAGTGCAATGCCGCGGGCAACCCGGCCCCGGTCAACCCGGACGGAAGTCAGCCGCCAGGAATTCCCTGCAGCAAGATTCCGCCCGCCCTGTTCAACAACATCGGCCAGGCCCTGATCAATCTGTACCCCGCGCCTAACGCGAACAACTCGAGCGCCGGCTACAACTATGTCAACGAACCGGTGCGCCAACTGGACGAAACCAAGTTCGATACTCGTGTCGATCGCACCTTCTCCACCGCCGACAACGCCTTCGGCCGATTCAGCTACGACCAGGCTTTCTCGTATGTGCCGGGTGGCGCGCCCGGGTTCGCCGAAGCCAACTTTTTCGGCAGCAACCAGCGCATCCGCAACCACGCGCGCAACTTCGCCATCGGCGAAAGCCATGTCTTCTCCTCCAACACCCTCAATGAAGCTGTTTTTGGTTACAACCGCATCTTCGACTACATCAGTTCGCAGGGCACGGGAACCTGCGCATCGGCCACCCTGGTGCCCGGCGGCATACCCAACGCCAACCTGGGATGCGCTCCCGGCAGCTCCACCTGTACTAATTTCTACAGCTGCGGCCTGGTCTCGACCCAGCTGTCCAGCAATTACTGGGCTGTCGGCGATCGTGGCTACTCTCCCTTCCAGGGCGGCACGAATATCTTTTCATTCCGCGACTCGCTCGAGCTCATCCGCCGCAAGCACGACGTCAGGGTCGGCATCGACTTCCGCGCCAATCAGATGAACGTCGGCACAGAGGCCTTCCAGGATGGCTACTGGAGCGTTGGCAGCGGCGGCAACTTTACCGGTTATACCTGCCCCGCTCCTACTGCTACGACCCCTACCCCTCCGGGTTGCGTGAATGTTGCCGGAAATCCTGAGGCGGATTTATTGCTCGGCATCACCGGGCTCGCCATTCACGATCAGACCTACGAGGGCGCAGTGACCGGCCGCCGCTGGAAGATCTACCGCCCCTTCGTCGAGGATGACTGGCGAATCCTCAACTCGCTAACCCTGAATCTCGGCATCGCCTGGGACATGACCACGCCTACCACGGAAGAACACGGGCGGCTTTCAAACTACATTCCTTTGACCGGACAATTGCTGGTTGCCAACCAGAATGGCGTCAGCCCGTCGGCCGGTGTCACCATGGATTGGAAGGCTTTGGAACCCCGTCTCGGCCTCGCGTGGAAGGTTCTGGGCAGCGACAAGACGGTGCTGCGCCTGGGCTGGTCCATGTATCACGATTCCGCCTGGAGCCAGGGTGCCCAGGGTCTATGGCAAAATCCGCCATTTCTGGGCGAATCAGACGCTTTTGCCTCGCGTGGTTGCGCCTTTGCCACCTCCTACTGCGCGACTGTGCTGGGAGGAACTCCCGCCGCCATCAGCCTCTCCAGCGGATTTCAGGCCATTCCCACACCGCCCAGCGCGGCAAACTTTACCGGCACGTTTTATACCCAGCCCACCAACTTCAAGCTGGGCAGGGTGCAGCAATATAACGCCAACATCGAGCGCCAGCTGTTCGGAAGCGTCGTCCTTACCGCCGGCTACGCCGGTTCCAACGGATCCCACATCCTGGTGGCCGGAAATGACCTCAACACAGGCAGTCCGAGTGGGTGCGGCACGGTATCCGGCTACACGCTCGGTTGCGAGGCAGGCGGCGCGCCTTACGTGCCGCCCTACAATAGTTTCAATACCATCATCCTCTTCGGGGATGTTGGGCATACAAGCTATAATTCGCTGCAAGTCAAAGCCGAGACCAGGACCCCGAAGAACGGTCTCTACGCCCTGGTTGCCTACACCTATTCTCATACCTACGACAACGGGCTAACCGACGGTTTGGGTTCTCAGCTGAGCGCCCCCTACTTTCCTCTTCCTAACTGGCCTAAGCTGGATTGGGCCTTATCGCAGATCAATCTCAACAACAGCTTCACCGCCAGCGTTCTTTACGATTTGCCTTTCGGCAGGGGTAAGATGTTCGGCGGAAACTGGAGTGGCTTGACCAATTCGCTTCTGGGCAACTTCCAGGTGACGCTGATTGAAAGAATTTCTTCCGGATTTCCTGTCCCCCTGATCGACACTACCAACTTATCGGGCGTCTTTTTCGAGAACGGCGGCAACGACAACAACTACAACCGGCCTGATCAGGTTGCCGGCTGCAACACTTCCTCCGCCAATCACAGCCAGCATCAGTGGATTAATCCGGCTTGCTTTGCTGCCGCTACCCCCGGTGAGTTGGGCGACGCTTCGCGCCTGCCGGCTACCGGGCCGGATTTTGTCAATACCGACTTCTCCGTTATCAAGCAATTTGCACTTCCCGGAGAGGGGAGAAGCCTGGATTTTCGGGCTGAATTCTTCAACCTCTTCAACCACCCACAATTCGGCATGCCCGTCAGCGACATAAGCGCCCTAGGTTTCGGCTCGGTGAATTCCACCGTGAACAATCCGCGCCTGGTGCAGTTTGCTCTCAAATTACTTTTCTGAGGTCAATCGGCCACGGTGGAAGGTGGCTCAGACATCTGGCGTAATTGCTCATTCTTGACCAACAGTTCTGCGACGAGTCGCTGCAGGCGTGCGTTTTCTCTTTCCAGGTATATGATTCTCGACTCGTCGCTTTTGATCGCCTGATGATCCAAAAGAGTTCCCCCGTTTTGTTCATTTCCAACCCTTACTTGCCCAACCACGGCGTGCCCCCTTTTTAATTTTGAGTTCGCAGATCAGGACTGCGAAGAAATGCGCTTGGATCGTGGTGGGCGTTGTTAGCAAAAAGCACAAAGCCCCTTTGCCAGACTTGCCAAAGGGGCCCCATCGACCTTGAACGTCTTGTGTCGAGGTTACTCGCCAACGGTAGTGGAGCCCTCCACCCTATATTTCGGCTTCTTATTCAGGTTCGGCGTAGCGAACGTCCCAAACTGGATGGTTCGCAGCACATGCTGCTGGCCGCTCACATCAAAAGTCAGGCTTACTTTGGGATGACTGGGATCGCCAGCTCCGGGCGCGGTGATCCACATCAGTGGCTGGCTTGACCTTCCGATTGACCTTAGCGTTACCACAGACATTTCTTCGTCAAGTCCTATTGCGTAGGAGCCGGCTTGATAAGCATGGTTTTTGGCCACAAAGCTGAACGGCACCTCCACCCTTTTCTGTTCGGCTGCAAAGGCAGCGGTGGTGCAAAGGGCGGCGGATGAAAGAACCAGGTTCCTGAAGCTGAATCGCATGGGGTTGTCCTCTAAAAACAACTTAAATCCGCAACCTCACCCCAGGTGTTAAATTGGCGTCGAGTTTTTGTCCAACTTCTCTTGAACTCGCGGTTCTCGGCTGTAAGCCGAAGCACTCAGAAGAGCGTCATACTTGGGTGTGGAGGAGAGTAAGTGATCCGACGATCGGGCGTCAGCCGGCGAAGTTTCCTGCGGGACAGTGTAGGCGTTGCTGCGGCGTGGGAGCTTCAGCGAGCAGCCTGGGCTCTGGGCTTCGCTCAGGGAACTCCTTTGTGCAACACCGTCGCGGGTGAGCAGGAGGTCGGACCTTACTATGTGGCCGACGAACTGGTGCGGCGCGACGTGCGTGAAGGCAAGCCAGGTCTACCCCTGCTCCTCCGGCTGGCAGTGATGGATGTGCGCACCTGCAAACCACTTTCGAACGCTGCCATCGACATCTGGCACTGCGACGCGCTGGGGTTATATGCAGGATTCACCAGGATGAACCCCGCCGGGATGGGACCCGGAGGACCGGGGGGACCGCCTCCCGATTGGGATCCGAATCACCCAGGGCCACCTCCCGGCTTTGACCCGCAACATCCGAATAACAGGCCAGGCCCCGCGGAGGGTATGGGACCGCCGCCGGCGATGCACACCACCGACCAGCTGACCTTTCTGCGCGGCATTCAGTTCACCGATGATCAGGGCAGGGTGGAGTTCGCGACCGTCTTCCCGGGCTTCTACATGGGACGCACCAACCATATTCACTTCAAGGTGCGTGAGGGCGGACGGATCGTATCTCGCGAGGGAAGCCCGAATGGAAAGACCTATTTGGAGGGCCACACCTCGCACATAGGGCAGGTATTCTTCCCGGAAGAGTTCGCTGCGGAGCTCATGCGCCATGAACCCTATGCCAAGCACCGGATCCATCGAACCACGCAAGCCGAAGATGGTATCTTCCAGGACCAGTACGGGGCCGGTTCCATGGCCCGTCTCCAATCTGTCGATGCAAAGCGCCCTGAAGCTGGGTATATCGCGGAGATCATCGTGGCAACGGATCCCACAAAGACGCCTGCGCCCGTGGGCATGCATGGGCCGGGTAGACCCCCCTTCGAACCTCCGC
>Ga0302307_10001542_pt1 | contig 14308 bp, 8 predicted proteins | sample III_Palsa_E3_2_FD_200530 | JGI IMG/M metagenome (GOLD analysis project Ga0302307, IMG submission 200530) | Peat permafrost microbial communities from Stordalen Mire near Abisko, Sweden - III_Palsa_E3_2 | ecosystem: Environmental > Terrestrial > Soil > Palsa > Peat permafrost | place: Sweden... | reverse complement strand
TGTCCGTATGCACGGGGCAGGCGCAGAGTGTCATCGAGCAATTTCAGAAGTCAGAATAAAGCGGCGACCCTCCACGCCGCAGCAGAGGGGGCAACCGCACCCCTATTGCGTTACCCCAACACTTTTCCATAACGGATATTTTTTCCAAAAAAATAATGGTGTAATGTGCGAGCCGAGGTTTTCTGGCACGCTTTGAGGACATATGAGTAAAAATCTCTCTACCAATACGGCCTTTGGCCCGAGCCCGCCCGGTCTGGCAATTCGCACCCTGCGTAATAAGCTTGGCTTGACCTTGCAGGAGGTCAGCAAACGCACCGGGCTTGCCATCTCGACCATCTCGAAACTTGAAATGGGACGGGCTGCATTGTCTTACGAAAAACTTTCGATTGTCAGCAATGGCCTGGGCATCGACCTGTCGGAGTTGTTGGGCCTGGTTGCGGACCGAGCGGAAACAGGAAGCACGCCGGCAGTACCGGGCAGACGCATCGTTCAGCGACTGGGCGAGGGTCTGGTGGTAAAGACCGAGCCGTATGTGGAGACCTTTCTTGCGGTGGAACTGCTGAAAAAGCAAATGGTGCCGTTGATCGCGGAAGTCCGCGCCCGCACCATTGATGAGTTTGTCGCCGAATTTGGCAGCCTGATCAAGCATTCGGGCGAAGAGTTCACCTATATCCTGGAAGGAGAGGTCGAATTCCACACAGAGTTCTACGCTCCTGTGCGGCTCAAGACTGGCGAGTCGGTCTACTTCGATAGCAGCATGGGACATGCCTACCTTGCGGCGTCGGACGGTCCTTGCCGCCTTCTGTCCGTGTGCACGGGCAGAGAGGAACACTTGATCGAGCAGTTCCAGAAGCAGGGATAAGCCAATTCGTATCCGATGACCGCGCGACGAAACCACGCGATCGCATCGCTCCAGCCAATACACTGGACCACCAACGGCGCACCACAATCCCCATGCGCTATACGAACTTTGCTAAAGAGCAAACCCACGGAGCCAGGCTTGCTTTTGCCTGGTCACGTATTGGTTAGATCCGCAAAGGGATTCTCGACGCGCGGCCAATAGTTGAGATTGCGCACGCAGTAGGGGATGATGGCGAAATCGGGGGTCAAGGCACCCGGCGTCGATACATAGAGCACCTCTTGCGCGATCGGTGCAAATTCCGCGTGAAAATGTTGGGTGGACTTGACCACGGCGATGCGCTTGTCCGCAAGGTCGATCCCGAGACCGGTAAAAGCGTTGGGTGAAAAAGTTTGTTCGCGCACCGTCATCAACACGATATCGACGTTGTCATCCGTGGACACCCATGCCGCCGAACCCAGCGGGATTGGAGTGCTGCCTTCGATGATTTGATGATAGTCGTCCTTAAGCGCGCGTACTGTTACCATTAAATCCAGCGGCTCGCCGGAACTCACTCCTGACTTGCCGCCAATCCCGAGCATCAATCGCGTGCCGACCCCCGCGTCCTTGCAGGCCTGGACTGCGCCGATATCGTATACGCAACCCAGCGCCACATCGGCGATACCGCGTTCAATCAACCGCCGCAGAATGAACGTGCTATCGCATGGCGCCCCACCGCCCGGATTGTCCGCTACGTCGGCAAGTACGGCCAGACCGCTATCAGCCGCCAGCGCCCGATCCAGCGCCTGGTCGATCGACAAAACCTGCGGACGCGCCGCCTCACGCATTTGCCACAACTCCTGGCCCAGTTGTGCTGCGATACGTTGAGCTTTGGCCTGGTCATTGTCCGTGATCACCCAGATCCTGGCGCCCGCCTCGGCCACATCGCCGTATGGGAATCCATGCCCGAACGAGACCGACAGCACCCCGTCTTTACCTTCCAGTGACTGCATCCGTTTGACGAATCCAATCATGGGTTCGCGGGTGGTATGCCACATGCTCACCATGCGACAATCGTAGACCGCAGTCACCGGATGGATCCGTTTTTCCGCCGCGGCCACAGTCAACGCAAACACTTCTCGTAGACGGTCGACCGCGTCGGTATGCGGGTACTCCTTAAAAGCAATAATGATGTCGGCGTTGCGCCGCATCCGCTCCGTGAAGTGGCAATGCAAATCGAGCTCCACGCCAATTGGCACCTCATCGCCAACCAGAGCCCGCACCGCCGCGATGAGTTCTCCTTCGCAATCGTCGCAGTGCTCCGCAACCATGGCTCCATGAAGCAGCAGTACCACAGCATCTACCGGAAGCGCTGCGCGCAAGTCCGTCAGAATCTCCTCGCGAAAGCTCTCGTATACCTGCTGTACGGTGCGCCCGGATGGTTGTGCCATCGTCGTCAGACTTTCCACCACGGTATGGCCGTGCTCCGCGGCCAGCCGCCGTAATTCCACCGGACCTTCAGCAAGCAGGCAGTCCGGATCCGTTTTACTGACATCTCCGTGATAAATCCCGTAGGCGGCATAGTCGTCGAGTCCAGTCGGCGTCGGCCCAAAAGTATTCGTCTCTGTAATCAGAGTGGCGTTAAAAATCTTCACTGTCGGCTCTCCTGAGTTGCTTTGCTTCAATTCATGCCAAGTGCTCTACCCAACGCGAGAAGCGTCCCGGCAGGGATCTTGCGCCGGTCCACTTCCGCCCGCGTGTGTCGGTGCTGGAACGCCTATGGCGCCGGCGCACCGTCCTGCTCATCACACCCGTCGCTCTTTCTCACCGGCGTCGATTCAGAACGGCACGTCGACTTGCATACCGACCGTCAGAGGCTGGATAAATGTAACTTCAGCCGGGCCGCCGAGCGATTGAAATGTATTGCTTTCGCTTTGCATGCCACCCCGATTGAACAGATTGTGTACAAAGAAAGAAACGTTGGCCACGCGCAGATCGATACCGGCCCTCAGATCCGTCGAAAAATATCCCGGCATGACGAAATTTGGCAAAGACGGGCTATTGTCAAAGCCCGCATTGCGCTGCCCGACATAGCTCTCGCTTGCGCCAACATAAGCACGATATGAGCCAACGCCGAAGAGATAGTCAAGGTTCGCCGTAGCCGAGAATGGGGCCACATTCGGCAGGTGCTCACCCGTCAACGCTCCGATGCCCGGCGCATCCTCGGTCAGCCGCGCATCGGTATAGGCCAGGGTGGTGCTCAAGCGCCACTGCGGAGTCGGGTTCAGCGAGCCAAAGAACTCAATGCCTTTCGACTGGGCGGTGCCGCCGTTGGCTATCAGGCTGATACCGTCGACCACATCCAGGAGTTGAATATCTTTCCATTGAACATCGAACGCGTCGATGGATACCGACGCGCGCTTGTCAAGAAAGTCCGCCTTGTAACCCACTTCATAGCTTGTCAGCGTATCGTGGTTGAAGCTTGGCGACGACATCTTTCCGGTAACCGGATCGAGCAGGCTCGCTTGTGGGCCGCCAGGGCGGTAGCCAGTTGCAACGCGGGCGTACACACTGGCGTTCTGATCCAGCAGATAATTGAGCGTGAAGAGATAGGTCTTGCTTGTATCGGAAGACTGGGACGATGCGCTGGATGGCGGTCCGATAAGCACACCCGACCCGTTTTGCTCAAAGGTCTGCTCATTATGGGCAACCCGCAACCCGACGGTTGCAGCCAAACGGCTGGTGACGTGATACGTCAGATCGCCGTAGGTTGAATATTCCTTATAGGTCGACGGAAGCTCCGCCGACTCCAGATTAAGCGGAGTTCCGAGTCCCTCGCCAATCAGCGCCTGAGTATTGTCGCTACGTTCATTCGTATAAAAAAGCCCGGCAATCCACTCCAGGTCTTGCTTGGCCGGAGAGGTCAAGCGCAACTCCTGGGTAAACTTATCGGTTGTAAGAGCGTCGTAAAAAGGGCTCTTCGTCACCACCGGCCCACCCAGTTCGGCATTCAGGATCGGATCATAGGTCGACGAATAGTCCATGACATATGAAGTCCGTATGGTCTGATAGGCCGAGATGGCATTCAGGCGAGCCCAGCCGAAATCGTATTCAATGTCCGCGGAATACAATCCGATCAACTGGTCGTACGGTTCGTTGACCTGCCGGCTCTGTGTCAGGTCGCCAAAAATGGGTTGCCGTGTGGTGGGATCGTAGTCGACCTGCGCCGGCCCATCGCTCTTGATCTGTTGCTGCGTTGCCGTCAGACGAATCGTCAGGTCTCTGGTCGGAGTGACGATCAACGACGCTCGGCCACCGCGCGTGTCGGTTTCATTCACGCCATTTTCCGGATCGCTACCGATTCGATTGATATACCCTCCATCCTGCTGATTGAAGGCGCTTACCCGAAAGGCCGCGACACCCTCCTTGATCGGCACGTTCACGACTGCGTCTTCCGTATGATTCAAGGTACCGTGCTCGGTACCCGAGAGCGCAGCGCCCGCATGCCCGCTGATACCATCCTCGCTGTCCGGCTCATTGGTCACATATTTCAGCAGGCCACCCATTGCGCCGGCGCCGTACAAGGTACCCTGCGGTCCCCGCAGTATCTCGATATGGTTCAGGTCCAGCAGTCCCATGTCCAGAGCGAGCTCCGCACCGCCGCCCCAGAACGAGCTGGAGCCGAAAGGCACATCGTCCACGTACACGCCAACCGTGGGCGAGATGTCGGCCCCGGTGGTCACCCCTCGGATGCTGATCTGCTGACTACCCGCGCCCTGGGCTGCCGAAACCATAGACACGCCCACCTGATCTTTCAGGTAGTCGCGCATCGACTGATCCCCCTTCTGTTGCAGTTCCTTCGCGCTAATCGCCGTCACCTGCATCGGCACTTCACGCGCCGGCTCTCGGCGCCGATTGGCGGTTACCTGGACCGTGCTCAAGGTGGCGGTGTCAGAGCCCGTCGCGCCGTTGGGACCCGATTTCGCTGTGGCGGCGGATGCACTCGCGGCGACTGGGGCCGCATTCGACGCGGCGTTGGAAGGCGCCACCGTCTGCGCTTGCGCATACATGACGGTCAACCCGACCGCAGGCCCGACAAGCATCGACGCATAGCGTCCGGTCATACGTCGCGCGGTATTGCCGGCGCAATGAGCGCTTCCCCGACGGGGTCTTTTACCATTGGTCTTGATACCCACGATGGGTCTCCTTCTCGCGTTTTGGGATCCAGAATTTACTGGTTGAAGTGGCTCGACGGGAAATCTCACCGCCCCTCGTACTCGCGCCACACAAACAAGCTTAGCAAACCATTATCCGTAAAAGAAAATATTTTTCCATTATTAGAATTTACTTTTCGTCTTTAGAGAAGAAAGCTTAGTTCGCTCCGCGTAGTGCAACGCCCCTCATCGCTTGCGAGATCGCGACAGACGGCGAGGACAAGACTGGAAGGAAACCTCTGCTCGCGGCAGAACCGGGTCCCGGCGGAGTGCGCGGAGCGTTCCAGGACGGGAGGGCAGTGAATAGGGAAGCGTGGAAAACCTAGACTTTTCGATTGCTGCGCAAGCACTTACTCGAAAGCAAGGTTTACCCGCGGACGAATGAATAATCGTCGTCAACAACCGCAGCACGTCGCGTTACCCGGAGGTTGGACAAGGTCCCGAATTCGTCTCCAGAATTGTTGCGGTCAACGGACAGCCTAATGAAACATTATTTTCCAAATTGTAAAATTTTTTTCTTTTTGGCATAATTCAGCGAAGCTACTTTGCCACCATCGGCCCGGCTATCATCGGCGTCCCAAGATGCCTCACAGGAAAGCAGCATGCCATCCACTTCGAATACCAGCCGCGGTACCGGTCTTGTGCGCCTGTTCGGGTACGGCGCAGGAGGCCTCGCCAGCACGCTGGCCACCATCCCAGCATCCATGTTGCTGCTGTATTTCCTCACCGAGTTCGTTCATCTGGAGCCCTGGCTCGCAGGGCTTGTGCTCGCATTACCCAAGCTCTGGGACGTGGTTGTCGACATGCCGATCGGACGCTATGCGGACCAGTTCGCCCAGCGCGCGCATGGTCGGCTGCGCGTGGGTATGTGGAGTGCGCTGGCGCTTGTTGTGTTTCTTCCTCTGAGTTTCTATCATCCAGCGCTCGCCTCCACGCCGTTGCTGGCAACATACTATGTGGTGGTCCAGATCCTTCAGGCCACTGCCTATACCCTGTTCGGCGTCACTTATCTTGCGCTCGCGGGCGATCTGGCGGTCGATGCCGCCGAGCGCAACAGGCTGCTTACCGTCTACACCTTCGGCTCAAACCTCGCGGCGATTGCGCTGATCCTTTGCGTGCCGTTCATGATCCGGATTGGCGGCAGCGGCGAGCAGGGCTATTTCAGCATGAACGTGATGGTCGCGCTAATCATGGCGCTCATGTTCATCTGGTTTTACGGCGCCGTGCGCAACACTCCCGCACAGTCCACGGAATTATCGGAGGTCCGTGTAGAAATGCCGCTGCATAAAGGCATTGCCGCGATTCTGCACAATCGAGCCTTCCTTGCAATTATCGTTGTGACGATCGCTGTCGGCACCGGAACCGGCGCCCTGAATGCACTGCTTCCCTATGAAAACCAATATCTCCTTGGGCGCCCAGCCGAGGCCTTGTTCCTGCTCATCGGGCCGATCCTGGTCGGCACTTTCGCCGGCCTGCCGCTTGCCTCGCCCATGCTGCGCCGCTTCAACAGCACCAGGACCTTGCGCATCAGTCTTCTCGGCCTGACCATACTATCTATCCTTTATTGGTTCGGCCTCCTCTATGATTCGATTCCTTTGATCGTCGTTAGCGGCACGCTATGCGGCATATTCAATGCGATTCTCAATGTCAGCATGCCGGCGGCAGCGCTCGACACTGCGCAATCGGTTGAGGGACCTTCTCTCGGGCTCTACCTTGGCATGTTCATGTCGGCGCAAAAGCTCGGACTCTCGCTCGGCGGCGTGGTTTCGGGTGGCCTGCTTTCGCTCATCAACTACCACGCCGACGCGCCGGTTAGCCCAGCGTTGCGTCACGGTATCGCGTTCGCCGGCCTGGTCGGCCCGTTAGCGCCCTTTGTTATAGCCTGGCTCGCCTCGCTGATATACGGAGCCTACACTCCTGAGTCGGCGGCCAACCATCAGATCGCCCCCAGCGCCGATACCATCTAGGAAACGAGTCACAAGGAACGTCCGATGAAATTCGATACCATCGTACTCGGCGCCGGCATCATCGGCGTATCGATCGCGGCCCATCTACAAAAACGCGGCCGCTCGGTTGCGCTGGTCGATATTCGGCAGCCCGGTTGCGAGACATCGTTTGGCAATGCCGGCTTGATCCAACGCGAGGGCGTTTATCCGTATGCGTTGCCGCGTGGATTCCGGACGCTATTGCATTACGCGCGCAACCAGTCGCCGGAGATTCGATATCACCCGAACGTGCTGCTCAAGCTCGCGCCTTTCTTGTGGAAGTACTGGTGCAATTCGCGCCCGAGTACTCATGCGGCCATTGCCCATGCCTACGCTCCGTTAATCGAACATTGCGTGACGGAACACCGGGCACTCGCAGACGCGGCAGGTGTAAGTGAGCTGCTGCGCTCCACAGGCTGGATGAAAGTTTTTAGAACGGCGGCACAACAGGACCAGGAAACGCTTCTCGCCGAGAGCTGGCTTGGTGAATTCGGCATTGAGTTCGACGCACTCGACGCCACACGTCTGCGTCAGACCGAACCGAATCTGGATCCCTCATTAGTGGGCGGCCTGCGCTATACCGCATCCGTTTCGGTAAGTGATCCGAACGCGCTGGTGACCGCCTATGCAAAGTATTTCGAACAACTGGGCGGTCGCTTCTTCGTCGGAGATGGAACCACGCTCAAGGACGAGTGGAAAGTGGACACCCATGATGGACAAATTCAAGCCTCATCGGTCGTCTTGGCCATGGGACCATGGGCGGACCTGGTGACCTCACGGCTGGGTTACCGTTTTCCATTGGCCGTCAAACGTGGCTATCACATGCACTACGAGACCGGGCCGGGCGCACGGCTGAACCATCCCATTCTCGACCTCGAGCGTGGTTATATGATCACCCCGATGGCTCGCGGCATCAGATTAACCACGGGAGCCGAACTCGCGAATCGCGATGCGCCCCCAACGCCAGTACAGCTTAGCGCCGTTGAACCGATTGCGCGCACGCTGTTTCCTCTTGGAGCGCGGATCGACAGCTCGCCCTGGATGGGTTCACGTCCCTGTACCCCCGACATGATGCCCATCATCGGTCCCGCACCACGCCATCAAGGACTTTGGTTTGCCTTTGGTCACGCTCATCACGGATTTACCCTGGGCGCCGTCACCGGGCGCCTGGTGGCCGAGATGATCACCAAAGAACCCTTGTTACTCGACCCGTATCCATTCCGCCCCAGTCGGTTTAATGCCTGAATCGAGACCACGGGGCCACGCCAACAGCGCTCTCGCGCATGCCGGCATGGACCCCTAGTGGTTGGATCTCCAGTTATCGCCTGCGTTCGAATGCGAGATTCCGGGTGCGTATGCTATTGATCCGGAAGCCCGTCATCTGTCCGTCCTGCTTCGAAAAACTCAAGGTACAGGGTGCGCCCGTATCCGTAAACGTGGCCAGTGCGACCACCTCCCCGAGACAGATCAGCTCGCTCTCGGATTGCCCGTACGGGTCGCTGAAGCGGATGACGATGTGCTCACCGTCCCGTACGATGATGGCCGTACAGCCTGCATCAGCACTGTAGTACTGGCCGATTGCCTCTGCCGCAAAGGCTTCAACGTCGGCAGCGTCCTTCGACAGCCTGCGGTAGTCAGCCGCTTGCCCGCCGAACTGGACCCTCAGCCCATTACCCTGTATCGCGGCGTCCAACCCGACTTCGAGCTCACCGATGGCCAAATCCATGCCCGACGCAATACTCCGCCCGTCGGAGCTACGCTCCAGCGAAAGCCCCGGCAGGCCACACACCGCCAGTTTCAGCTCGTCGTTCTCGTCCATCAAGCTGTAGACCATCCCGGTGTCCGCTGACCACCAATCGCCAAGCAAATCCCTGTAATCCGCCGTCGCAATCGTGGGCGTGCGCTCTGCCAAATATTCAGCCAGAACCAGATCCACCACCTGCTCGGCTAGTTTGGCCGGACGGCATCCCGGCGCACCGTTGACTATGATCACCACATCGAGTTCGTGCTCAGGCACCGTGAGCATCTGGCACGACCCGCCCATCACCGCACCGGCATGATGGACCAGGCGCACGCCCCGATAGGACTGGATCATCAGACCCAGCGAGTAATAACCGACGTGTCCATCCGGAAAGGTCGGCAGTTCAGTCAGCGCGGCCCAGGTCGTCGCCGAGCCGAACCGGTCCTTGGTGCGAAGATGTTTAGCCCAGCGCAGCATGTCATCGACCGTTGAAACGATAGCGCCCTCGCCGCGTACCTCTTCGGATGGAAACAGGCCGCGCCGCCAGCCTCCGGCCGGCGTCGGCATATGCATGGCCGCGATCCCCGGAGTGATCACGAGATCGCTCGGCACCGATGCGGTGTCGGCCATACCTAGGGGCTCAAACAAGCGCTGCTTCAATTGCTCCTCGAACGGCGCCCCACCCACCCGTTCGATGGCGATCGAGACCAGGTGGTAACCACCGTTGTTGTAGATCATCGTCTCGCCCGGAGCGAAGTTGCGACCCCTCTGGCGCACCTGCATGGCCAACGCAGCTCCGTTCGGCGAGTGTGCCAAACCATGGGTCAGGAAGCCCACATCGGTATAGCAGCGCGCGCCGCCACTGTGTTGCAAAAGCTGCCGCAGCGTGGGGTCGCCGCCTGGACCGGTGAGTTCGGGAATATAGCGGCGAATCGGTGCGTCGAGCTCAAGCTTTCCGTCCTCGGCCAGCAGCAGCGCCAGCAGCGCGGTGAAGTGCTTGCTGGTCGAACCGATCCGCATGCGCGTGTGCGGCGTATTGGCCACCGACAGTTCCATGCTCGCGAGCCCGAAGCCCCGCCGGTACAGCACCGTGCCCTGGTGGGCAACACCCACCACCAGGCCAGGCGCGTCGCTGCGGTTGAAGGGCAAAAACACTTCATCAAGTGCGCTGGACAACTCTGAATCCACCATTGTTCGTCTCCACGGGGGTTGGCGCCGAACCGGCGCACGGGAAAGCGCTATTTTGCCTAAAATTATATAAAAAAGATAATTTTTCTAAATAGGCAAATTTATACTTAAACGACACCTGCGCTTGTCACGCCGATCGCCTAACCGCCTCCGGCCAACCAAAATGCTCGAAAATTGTCACCGGCCGCAAAGCGATAAAGGAAATACCATGGATGGATTGCTTGAATTTCTGAAGGAAGACAAGACATGGGTCTTCATTAACATTGGTTGCCGATCGTACTGCTCGTCATTGGACTGTTTATTTCTACGGCATCTAAAACGAAATCGGTCGACCGGCTGTACGCAAAACCGAAAGCAAGAAAACACCGGTTTTTACACCAGTTGTCGTCTTGTTCAAAGACGGTCAACTCGGCCGGGTACGCTGTTAATGTGTTTAGCCGGCCTGTCCGATTTTTCTGATGGACTGCTAAAAAATCACAAAACAGCGCCAAGTAGTGCCGCAGGTGACACGCGATCATGTCACCCGTCCAAACCCTCCGAGAAATATGGCAATTCTGCCATCTAGCCCAACGTAATTCGATTTAGAGCGGCGCACTTTGCACCTGTCAGGTGTACTGACCTCCTTAGCCTGCGGCACATTCGCCTCCGCGCGTATCAATCCGGCGCGCATACCGCGGGTTGAAACGCCATTCTTCCAGTAAACACAACACTCTGTTGATGCTGCTACCATTTCACAAATGTTATTGCCGCCGTATTATCACGCGCCAGCGCATTGAGTTTGCCGGTCGGCGCTTTTGCTCCATTTGAACGCGGCCTGCACCGTTTTACTTTCCCCCTTTCTGGATATCGCATGCTCGGCCTAGTTCGCGTCGCATTAAAGCGGCCCTATACGTTTGTCGTTCTCGCGTTGCTGATATTGATCATCGGCCCGCTGACGGCCCTGCGTACACCCACCGATATTTTCCCGGACATCCGCATTCCGGTGATCAGCGTGGTGTGGCAGTACACCGGCTTGCCGCCCGACCAGATGGCCGGGCGCATCACCTCGCCGTTCGAGCGCACGCTCACCACCACGGTGAACGACGTCGAGCATACCGAGGCGGAGTCGATTGCCGGCTTCGGCATCATCAAGATTTTCTTCCAGCCCGGGGTCAATATCAGTACCGCGAACGCGCAGGTCACCGCCGTTTCGCAGACCTTGCTCAAGCAGTTTCCGGCCGGCACCACACCGCCGCTCATTCTCAATTACAACGCTTCGACCGTGCCTATCATCCAATTGGCGCTGTCGGGCAAGGGGCTATCGGAGCAGCAACTGGGCGACCTTGGCTTGAATGCGATCCGACCCATCTTGACCACCGTGGCAGGCGCCTCGATTCCCTACCCGTTCGGCGGCAAGTCGCGCCAGGTGCAGATCGATATCAATTCCGCCGCACTGCAGGCGCGGGGCCTGTCGGCGCAGGATATCAACAATGCATTGGCGCACCAGAACCTGATCACGCCGGTCGGCACCCAGAAAATCGGTTCCTACGAATACACCCTGCAATTGAACGATGCGCCGTCCGATATCAAGGCCTTGGGCGATCTGCCGATCAAGGCGGTCAACGGCACCACTGTATATATCCGCGATGTGGCCAGCGTGCGCGACGGCAGCCCGCCGCAGACCAATGTGGTCCACGTGGACGGCACTCGCTCGGTGTTGATGACGGTGCTAAAAAACGGCTCGGTCTCGACCCTGGGCATCATCGCCGGTATCAAACAGCAAGTGGCGCTGGCGACGGGATCCCTACCGCCCGAGCTTAGAATCAACCCGATCGGCGACCAATCGCTGTTTGTCCGCGCCGCTGTCAGCGGCGTGGCCCGCGAAGGGGTGATCGCGGCCGCCCTGACCAGCCTGATGATTTTGCTGTTCCTCGGCAGTTGGCGCTCCACCATTATTATCGCCACCTCGATTCCGCTGGCGATTCTCGGTTCGATTACCGCGCTCTCGGCGCTGGGCGAAACGCTCAACATCATGACCTTGGGCGGCTTGGCGCTCGCGGTGGGGATTTTGGTGGACGATGCCACGGTGACCATCGAGAACATCAACTGGCACTTGGAAAACGGCAAGGATGTGGAAAGCGCAATCCTCGATGGCGCGGCGCAAATTGTCACGCCGGCGTTTGTTTCGTTGCTGTGCATCTGTATCGTGTTTGTGCCGATGTTCTTCCTCAATGGCGTGGCACGCTTCCTGTTTGTGCCGATGGCCGAGGCGGTGATTTTTGCCATGATCTCCTCGTTTTTCCTGTCGCGCACGCTGGTGCCGACCATGGCCCAGTATCTGCTCAAGCCGCATGTTCATGTCGACCCGGCGACAGCGCCGCGCTCGCGCAATCCGCTGGTGCGTTTCCAGCGCCGCTTCGAAGCCCGCTTCGAAAAAGTGCGTAACGGTTACCGTGGCCTGCTGGCGCTGGCGCTGAGCACGCCGGTCCGTTTCGTCAACCTGTTCCTCGGTTTTGTGGTGATCTCGTTTGCCTTGGTGCCGTTCCTCGGGCGCAATTTTTTCCCGGCGGTGGACTCCGGACAAATCCTGCTGCATGTGCGCGCGCCCATCGGCCTGCGCGTCGAACAGACCACGCAGATCTTCGCCGCGGTCGAGCGTTCGATTCGCCAAGTGATCCCACCGGAAGAACTGGGCACCGTGGTGGACAATATCGGCCTGTCGATCAGCGGTATCAATACTGCATATAACAATACCGGCACCATGGGTTCGCAAGACGGCGATATCCAGTTGGCCCTCAATGAAGGCCACCGCCCGACCGCCGAATACGTGCGCCTGTTGCGCGAACGTCTGCCGCGCGAATTCCCCGGCGTCACCTTCTCGTTCCCGCCGGCCGACATCATCAGCCAGATCCTGAACTTCGGCTCACCGGCGCCGATCGACCTGCAGGTGCGCGGCAATAACCTGCCGGCCAATTTTGCCTACGCCTCCACCCTGCTGCGCGAGATTCGCGGTATTCCTGGGGTCGCCGATGCCCGCATCGCCCAATCGCAGGCCAACCCGGGCTTCGAGATCAATGTCGACCGGACCCGGGCGCAACTGCTTGGAGTCACCGAGGGCGACGTTACCAATAGCCTGGTGGTGAATCTCGCAGGTTCCAGTCAAGTGACGCCCACCTATTGGTTGAACCCGAAAAACGGCGTGTCTTATCCGATCGTGATCCAAACCCCGCAATACCAATTGGCTACGCTGGGTGACCTGAACAACTTGCCGATCACCGCCACCAACGGTAACACCGCCGACGCGCAAATTCTCGGCGGCCTGGCCAGTGTCAAACGTTTCGGCAGCAATGCGGTGGTCAGCCAATACAATATCCAACCCATGGTGGAGATTTTTGCCTCGACCCAGGACCGCGATCTCGGTGCCGTCGCAGCCGACATCCGCCAAGTGCTGGCGCGCCATGCCGGCGAGTTGCCGCGCGGCACCACCACTGCGCTGCTGGGCCAGGTGCAAACCATGAACAGTGCCTTCACCGGCATGTTGTTTGGGCTGCTCGGTGCGGTGGTGCTGATTTATCTGTTGATCGTGGTCAACTTCCAATCGTGGGCCGACCCCTTTGTGATTGTCACGGCCTTGCCGGCCGCCTTGGCGGGGATTGTGTGGATGTTGTTCGCCACCCATACCACCCTCTCGGTGCCGGCCCTGACCGGGGCCATCATGTGTATGGGCGTGGCCACAGCCAATGCGATTCTGGTGGTGAGCTTTTGCCGCGAGCGCCTGGCGGTCCACGGCGACGCCATGCAAGCCGCTCTGGAAGGTGGTTTCACCCGCTTTCGCCCGGTCCTGATGACGGCGCTGTCGATGATTATCGGCATGGCGCCCATGGCCCTCGCTTTAGGCGAAGGCGGCGAGCAGAATGCGCCGCTGGGGCGCGCCGTGATCGGCGGCCTGGTGTTTGCCACCGTCGCCACGCTATTTTTTGTCCCTGTTGTGTTTGCCCTAATTCATTCACGCTCCGGCTCGAAGTCCGCGCCGGCTGCTGTATCCGGAGAGCCTGTCCATGTCGTCTGAACCCCTGTTGCCCGTCGCCACGCCTCCTCGCCGACTGCGCACGGCCGGTATCGTCGGTGGCGTCATCGTCATCTTGATCGTCGCCGCGGGGCTCGCCACACGGGCCGCCGACAACCATCAATTACGTACCTGGACCGATGCGCAAGCGGTACTCACCGTGCAAGTCGCCCCGCCGCTGCGCGGCACCGACAGCGCCACGCTGGATCTGCCGAGCCGGCTCGAAGCTTATACCCGGGCGCCGCTGTTCGCCCGCGTCAGCGGTTACCTGAAAGCCTGGAATGCCGATATCGGCGC
>Ga0302307_10001535_pt1 | contig 14361 bp, 15 predicted proteins | sample III_Palsa_E3_2_FD_200530 | JGI IMG/M metagenome (GOLD analysis project Ga0302307, IMG submission 200530) | Peat permafrost microbial communities from Stordalen Mire near Abisko, Sweden - III_Palsa_E3_2 | ecosystem: Environmental > Terrestrial > Soil > Palsa > Peat permafrost | place: Sweden... | reverse complement strand
TGTTTTTAATTGACGAATGGTGATGGTATTGATTTTTTTTAACCGTTCACTTTGTGGTAAGCCAATATGTATAAATTCTGCATTTAAGTTTTCAAGATTTGCTAACACCAGTAATTGCTCTATCGTAGCGTATTCACGTATGTTACCTTCTAGCTGTGGATTAGCAGCTCTCCATTCTTTTGCTGTACAGCCAAATAATGCAACATTGAGGATATCTGCTTCATTGGCGTATATATAATCGCATTGAGCGGCATTGATGATTTTGGGAATAATGTGAGTTTTAATTGCATCAGTATGGATACGATAGTTAATTTTGGATAAAGTACGATTAAGGTTCCATTCTAATGATAAGCGTCTATTCTCGTCATCTTTAAGCCGTTGGAATTCTTTAATCAAATACAACTTAAATTCGGGGCTAAGCCATGAGCCAAATTCGAAGGCTAGATCTTTATGGGCATAAGTGCCACCACCATATCTACCTGCACGAGATTGTATACCTATAGCACCTGTAGCCTCGACCCACTTTCTCGGTGTGAGGTAAAAGCTATTTAAGCCCACCTGGTTTTTAAAGGTCTCGAATTCGAGACCTTTAAAATTTTCATTGTGTAACTGCTCCCAAATGCCTAGAAATTCTAAGGTGTTACGGTTCCTCATCCAATTATGGATAAGTGATGTGTCAACATTTTTTCGGACTAATTTTTAATTAGAATTATGAGTTTTCTCAGACTCCACGGGCGATAAATAATTATTTGTTGAGTGCATTCTCACCCGATTATAAATAAAACGGAATGGATAATATCAGACAAAAAAATATTTTGTAAATGTTTATCTAAATAGGGATTTTAAGAGCACGAATAAGGTGGCTCAGAGCAAATAAAAATAGTGTACTGACTTTGCATAATTATAAGACCTTTTTAAAGGTAACAAATTCGTTACCTTTAAAACTCTCTATACCTACTTAAGGTTTGCCAGCTTTTGGTGTAATCGCCTCAGCGGTAGCTGGGGATGGGATTTGGGATGAGGCAGGGACGCTAATAGGCTTTGTGGATGGTAGCCGTTGAGGCGCTTCTATAGGGGCAACGTTTGTAGGAGTTGTATCATCCGCAGACTGTGCTTGATTTAAATTTTCAATTAGAGAAGTCTTGCCTAGTGGTTTAGTTGGCGTGGCTATATTTGCCGTTGGCACCAAAGGAGGCATTTCCACGGGCGTATTTTGGCAAGTGTTAGCGGGTAGATGGTAGAGCTGCTTGGTAATATCACCCACTGCATCTTCAATAATGCTGCGCACAGCAAGTTCTATAGGTTCTTGGCGAATACTTCCTGCAGCAGCATTTACATAGGTATTACCAAAGAAGTGCACGATGCCCGCTTGGTTCTGATAACCCCATACCTGTTTACGCAAAGGTAAGGCCATCACAATCTCAGTGGTATCGGTATTAATAACGCGTAAATCCATACCTATATCCATCCAGAAAGCCTGCCAGCCAGCGCCTATGCCATCGATGGTGAGGTTAAAGCCGCCTGAGCCTATGTTATAGTTGATTTCGCTGATACTGCCTGCTACCACATAATCAGAGCCAATGACCATGCCTGATCGTAAAGCCCGTGCTAAGCGGCCTTGGCTGTCAATGACATTCTTTTTCGGATCAGCATCGCTCAATAAAAACTGGTTAGCGTACTGCATTTCCATTTGCGTCACTTCTAGCATATTGCGTTCTACTAACGTAAAAGCCCCTGTTTTTGCCAAAGCGGATACCATCATGTCTTCAGCACCTTGGGTAACCTGATAGCCTTCATCGCTGTAGTTGAATTTACCGGTTTTATCGGGAATAGGGTTAACTGCTAAGGAAATACGACGCACATTAAGGTTGTTAGCTGCTTCACCTATACAAGTTAGCATCGTGCTATAAGGCGTTTTAGTGTCTTGAATGGGAGGGCCAGCTAACGGGCTAATGGGGGCGGTGAGTTGCTTATTAGTCGCCGCGCACGAGGTTAGTAAAATCGAAAAACTAAGGCTTAATAATAATTTTGTTTTATTATGCATTGTCATGTGACCTTTTTGTGCTAGGAAATTGAATGAAAAAGTTAGTCAACCGTAAAGGTTGGGAGTTTTATCAAGATGTTTTTAACTATAGAAGAAAGAGTAACGATTATCTAGAGATAAAAAAATTGGTCCTTAGCTTATTTGCCTAAGGACCAACCTATAGGGCAGTTATCAATGATTAGCCTTTACTTCTTCGTATTCGTATCTTTGGATTTTTCGGTGTATTTGGAAAAATCAACCTTATGGAAGGCTGTTTGATTTACACGCAGTTGTCCATTTAAGCAGGCTTTACCCTCGCTACCAGCAAGCATGCCAGAGGCAGCTACGGGCAATAGGCGGTGATCACCTTTACCCCAGTTCTTATCATCCTGACGCGCATGCCATACGCGATGGTCATTATGTCTAAATCTAAAGCCTTTCATATCGCGATCGTGAGCTGCACGAACTTCTTCATGTTCTTTTACAAGCTGATCTGTACCATCGCCTTGTTTATCAGCAATTTTCTTTTGATTGTGATCCATGTATTTACCAGCCATTCTATCTCTGTGACCGTCATGATCATTTTTAGCGATAACATGCTCTGCAGCTTTTGCAAAGGCTTTAACGCCTGTGGGATTAGTTTTATCAAGCCGCTTATCTCCTTCAATGGCTCGCACGAGCACTTCTAAACCCGTGTCAAACTTCTTTTGCGTGAGGCCTGTACCTGGTCTGGTTACAATTTGAGCAGTTGACTCCGTCAGTGCACTTCCATCTGAGTATGTTTTTGTCTCTGATGCTGTTTGTAGTACATTAAGCTTAGAACCGCCGCCTTCTAGATCAGCAATAGTAGCAAATGCAAGGTTACGTTGCACTGGAGAAAGGCGTCTGTCACTCTTTACGGCCATATCCAATTGTTGGATGGTAATAATACCTGATCGTAACATGCTTTCTAAACTACGTATATCCGCGCCTGGGGCTGTAGTTAAACCAGGGTTTTTAAGATTTAATGTCGCATCTCCGGTGTAGGTGCTCGTATTTAAATTCATTTCTAGCGTTTTTGCTGCGAAGCTAGGTACAGCTATCGCTGCAGAGGCCAATAAGCTGCTTGCTAACAGTAATCTTTTCATTGTAGACATAATAATTACCTCTTAAATAGTAAAAATTTCTTAATCCTATTAGTACAACATCCCTGCTGTTGTCTATCCATTTACAACAAACTTTCCGCTTTTTAACAGAAGCATAAATTAGTGCGGTTTTTTTGAATAATCTAATATTCATTATTATTTTGGTTATTGATTTGGTTGGCCACATAACTCCAATTTACCACTGTGATGTTTTTTTTAAAATAGATTTATTAATTAATTTTCAAAATAAACCATTAGCTTTTGTTATTTTAATATGATAAAACCACGCGTTGCTTTGAGGGTATTAATTTAGATATATGTCATGTATAAATTGATTTAAATGACATGTTGTTAACATGTGGCTGGTGTGTAATTTTGAGTGTGAATGGAAAAATAAAAGATAATATAAAAAAGGGGCATGTATTTCTTGGAATGGGAGTACGATATTAAAGATTCGCCTGGATGGTATGTTAAGCGCCTCTAAGCTCGCTGTGCTTGCTAAGAGGCGCTAAATGCCGGGAAGTAATATAAATATCTATAAACTAAGTGATCCATTCATTGCTGCCCCTGTTGTGCTGCTTGAGGCATAGCCTTTACTGCTGCCGCTTTTATTACTAGATGATCCAGAGCTTTGGGTTCCCCATTTTGAGCCTGAACCTGAGCCTGAATGAGAACCAGAATTATGATTAGAACCAGAGTTATTCCCGTTAGAGGAGGTTGACGATGTAGACGTAACGGGCTGGCCAACAATGCCGCTTATGCTAGGAGTTGCTGCGCTTTGAGCAACACTAGAGCTTGTTGTGGATGGAGGTGCTATTGCTTGTTGAGCGGCTTGCTGGGCAGCTACCGAGTAAATCCCTTCGTAGGTATATCCCGTGATTGCCAAAGCGGGTTGGTTGAGGGCTATTAGTATTATCCCGGCGAAAAAATAATTTATTTTCATGATGAAACACCTTATATTTAAGAGTCAACAAAAAATCTTGCAATTTATTTTTTGCTATTATCTCCATTGCTTATAAATACACTTTACCACTGGGCATGACTTATATGGAATAGATTTATTTGCTATTTTTTCAAATAAAACCTTGGAATTTGTATTTTTTTTGTGATAAAAGTGAACGGTGATTTAAGTGCACTAATTTAGATGTATGTCAGGTAATTGCAGGATTAATAAGAAAATTTGCCCCAATTGTTTGGGGCTACAATTTAACAATTAATACTTTGAATAAAAATACTGAAAAACCTTCTTCACATTTGATTGAATATAGGTCGATAATTTATCACTGATAGTCGTCTTATACTCATACATCACTTCATAAATATCAGCTTGCTGGCTTTTTTGCAGCAAATAATCATCGCTAGTAATAAGGTTATCCACCAAATGGAGATCAATTGCTTGTTGGCCATACCAATGCTCGCCAGTAGCCACTTTCGCTAGATCAATTTGGGGGCGATAATGGCTAATAAAATCTTTAAACAGCACATGCGTTTCTTCGATTTCCTCTTGAAATTTTTCCCGGCCTTTTTGCGTGTTCTCGCCAAATAAGGTTAATGTGCGTTTATATTCACCTGCGGTAATTTGTTCATAATCTACATCGTATTTTTTCAGTAAACGGTGGAAATTGGGTAATTGAGCAAGCACACCAATAGAGCCTACAATAGCAAATGGCGCAGCCATAATTGTATTAGCGACGGCAGCCATCATATACCCACCACTGGCTGCCACTTTATCCACGGCAATAGATAGATTAATTTTATAGTCACGAAAACGTGCCAATTGAGCAGCAGCTAAACCATAGCAATGTACCATGCCACCACCACTTTCAAGGCGTACGAGTACTTCATCGTTAGGGCGTGCTACTTGCAAGATGGCGGTAATTTCTTCGCGTAAAAACTCTGTCTCTGAGGCACGCATATCACCATCAAAATTTACTACAAATAAACGTGGGCGAGCTGGTGGCGTATCAAGCTTAGCAATTTCTTTTTCCCGTTTCTTTTTTTCTTTAGCGCGCTCTTTACGTGCCGCTTTATCTAACCATTGTGCTTCTAATGTATCCTTCATTTCCTCAAGTTTGTCATTTATGTTAAGGATCGTAAGCTCGCCTTGTTGCTGTCCTTTTTGCTTCTCGCGCAAAGCGGCAAGCACGACTAAGACGACAATAAAAAGGGCGACAATGGTAACAGTTTTGGTAAGAAAAAGGCCGTAGTTAGCAAGAAATTCCATAATAGCTCCGTATTAATTAAATACTAATTCACATTGATTTTTATAAACCCTTTAATCAATCCCCATAACTTCTCTAATGCCCCACGATTTTGCTCAACAACCCGTGTGGCGTTTATTGCTACACTGTGCCGATAATCGCTATCTTGCAATAAAAGTAATAAAGCATCGGTTAATTCTGCGGCATTATTTATTTGGATTAAACCGCCAGCTTCTTTTAGCAGATTGGTAATTTGTGCAAAATTAAACATATACGGGCCAACAACAATAGGCACATCTAATGCGGCAGGTTCTAGCACATTATGGCCGCCAATATCGCGCAAACTTCCTGCCACAAATGCAACATCTGCTGTTGCGTAAAGCATCATCATCTCACCCATAGTATCGCCAACATAAATATCGATATTTTCTAAAGCAGCTGGCATTTCACTACGGCGTGCTACCTGAAAGCCTGTAGCTTTGCAGCGCTCTGCAACGGTGTTAAAACGCTCTGGGTGGCGAGGGACTAATACTAACACCAGCTCGGGTAGTGTTTTTTTCAAGGTGGTATAAGCGGTTAATACAGGCTCATCCTCACCTTCATGTGTGCTTGCGGCAATTAGTACTAAACGTTCCTTGCCCCATTGTTGGCGTAATAGTAATGCTTTATCCTTTAGGCTAGGATCAGGTGTAATATCAAATTTAATACTACCGGTAATACTTAATTTATCAGGGCTTAAGCCTAATTCTACAAAACGTGCGCTATCATCCTCTGCTTGCGCAGCAACATGCGTTAAATCTTGGAGCACTTGGCGAGTCATTTTAGCAAAACGTGCGTAACCTCTGGCTGATTGTGCCGATAAACGGGCATTGGCAATGATAATAGGAATATGGCGTTTTTTACATTGATAAAATAAATTAGGCCATAATTCTGTTTCCATCACCACCGCTATTTTAGGGACTATTTTATTTAAAAATCGATGAATTGCGCCAGGAATATCATAAGGTAAATAAATATGAAATACCTTATCCCCAAAAGTTGCTTTCACACGCTCAGAACCTGTGGGTGTCATGGTGGTAATGGTGATAGGGAGATCAGGAGAGTCTGCCATCATTTTTTTAATCAGCGGGATTGCTGCTATAAATTCACCCACTGAAACAGCATGCACCCAAATGCCTTGTTGCCATTTGGCATCAGGCCTGGGGAAAAAGCCAAACCGCTCTGACCAGCGTTTGCGATAAAGCGGTGCTTTACGGCTACGCCATAATAAACGTAAGGCAACACCAGGTAACAAAAGATACCATAATAAAGTATAAAGAAAACGCCACATAATTATTTTTTACCGTGCATTAAGCCAATCGAGGTATAACCGAACGCCTTCTTCTACGCGCTTAAATGGGGCATCATAGCCCAAATGGCGCAAGGCGCTGATATCTGCTTGCGTAAAGCTTTGGTAGCGTCCACGCAGATGGTCAGGAAATGGGATGTAATTAACCGTGCCTTTTTTATGCCACGCTATCACGCTATGGGCGACATCATTAAAAGCTTGGCTGTTGCCAGTGCCCACATTAAAAATACCACTGTGTTCAGGGTGTTGCATAAACCAAATATTTACGTCAGCGGCATCGCACACATAGATAAAATCGCGGCGCTGTTCGCCGTCTTTATAACCTTCAGTACCGGTAAATAATTTTACATTTTTGCTTTCTTTAATTTGATTATTAAAATGAAAAGCAACGCTTGCCATAGTTTCTTTATGTGATTCACGTGGGCCATAAACGTTAAAATAACGCGTGCCAACAATCTGGCTTTTAGCGTGTGGTAATACACGACGCACATATTCATCAAATAAAAATTTAGAGTATCCATAAACATTTAATGGCGCCTCATATTGACGCTCTTCTTTAAATATTTGACCATTGCCATAAGTTGCAGCGCTAGAGGCATAGATAAATGCGATGCGGTGTGCTAAGCAATAGTTTAATAAAACTTTGGAATATTCATAATTATTTTGCATCATAAAGCGCCCATCCCATTCGGTGGTGGATGAGCAGGCGCCTTCGTGAAATATGGCATCTATTTTGGTAGCAAAAGTGCTGTTTTGTTGAATTTTTTTCAGAAAATCGTCTTTATCGCAATAGTCTTCAATTGCTAAATCGACAAGATTAGTAAATTTACGGCCATCTTGTAAATCATCTACCACGAGGATATCTTTTCTACCTAGTGCATTTAGTGCAGCAACAATATTGCTGCCAATAAAACCAGCACCGCCGGTTACGATAATCATGTGATTGCTTTCCTTTTTATAATTATGCGACTGCGCTTTGCTCTTTTTGTACTATGCGTTCAATCATGCCAGTGGTGGAGCAACCTGCAACAAATGTTAATACTTGTACATCACCGCCGTTAGCTAAGACTGCTTTAGCGCCGGCAATTTGCTGAATTTGATAATCACCGCCTTTAACAAGTACATCAGGTAATAAGCGTGTAATTAATCGTTCAGGGGTATCTTCACTAAAAGGTACTATCCAATCGACGGCTTTTAAACCTGCTAATACAGACATGCGATCAGCTAAAGAATTAATGGGGCGGTGATCACCTTTAAGATGACGCACGGATTCATCGGTATTTACCGCGACAATGAGGCGATCGCCTAAAGCTTTGGCTTGCTCTAAATAGGTTATATGGCCTGGGTGTAATATATCAAAACAGCCATTAGTCATAACGATGCGCTCACCCCGTGTTTTGGCTTGTACGCGTAGAGCATAGAGCGTATCTTCATTCACTGCGCCATGCGTGATGGGTTGTAAGTGATGCATAGCTTCTAGTAATTCCTCAGGGGTAACGCCGGCTGTACCCACTTTAGCGACCACTAAGCCAGCTGCTAAATTGGCTAAACGGGCCGCATCAGCGAGTGATAGATCGGCTGCTAAAGCAGTGGCTAATACGGCAATGACGGTATCACCAGCGCCAGTGACATCATAAACATCACGTGCTTGCGTGGGCAAGAATATGGGTTCTTTGCCTGTTTCTAATAATAACATGCCGTGTTCACCACGAGTGACTAACAAGGCTTGTAGATTTAATTGTTTCAGCAGCTGCCAGCCGCGGCTGGCCATTTCATCGTCGGTCTTGCAAACGCCGACTACGGCTTCAAATTCTTTTTGATTAGGCGTTAGCAGGGTGGCGTTTTGATAAATAGTGAAATCTTTACTTTTTGGATCAACTAAAACCATTACACCTCTGGCACGAGCTTGTTGGATAAAAGGTTGGGGATTAGCTAATAGTCCCTTACCATAATCGGATAAAACGAGGACGGGGGCTGTTGGCTCTTGGTGCTGTAGCTTGTTAAGTAACGATTGATTATCAAGATGATGAAAGCCATCTTCAAAATCCAAACGGATTAGTTGTTGGTGCCTGCTTAGTACCCGCAATTTGGTGATAGTTGGTTGATCATTTAATGTAGTTAATTGATTTTTAACGTTATAATTATGAGTGGCTTGTGACAGGAGCTGGCCAGCTTCATCATTACCAATGTACCCATATAACTGTGCATGGCCCCCTAACATGGCAATATTAACAGCTACGTTCGCCGCGCCACCGGGGCGATTTTCTACGGCATTGACATGTACCACAGGGACAGGAGCCTCAGGGGAAATACGTTCTACACCGCCATGCCAATATCTATCCAACATGACATCTCCCACGACAACTACATGGGCTGTGGCTAATTTTGCTATTGCTTGATGGTTCATAGGTTTTAATACGTAGAAAAAAGTCAATTATTGTATCATATTTGGGCTTTAATGAGATATATGCCTACAGACCGACGAGTTTTTGTAATCGATGGAGAATAAGTATAAGCGGGCGAATACGTATGGCACCCCACCACCACTTCCCGCTATAATGGCTTTTTGCCCTCAACTCCCGAGGTGGATCATGTTTGACCCTAACCTATTTAATGACCTAGCCAAAAAAATGACTGAGGCTTTACCGCAGAATTTCCAAGCGATGAAGCAGGATATGGAAAAGCAATTTAAATTAGTTTTGCAAAATACCTTCAATAAACTGGATTTAATTACGCGTGAAGAATTTGATGTGCAAAGCCAAGTGCTAGCGCGTACACGCCAGCAAGTCGAAGCGCTAGAACAACAGGTGAGTATGTTGGAAGAAAAACAAGGTGTTTCTAGGTCTGATCATTTACCACCTGAAAATACTGCAAGCGCCGATAAGCAATAGGTTTAACGTATGCTTACGAGCTCTTTAGTGTGGTTTCGCCAGGATTTACGCTTGAGAGATCATCAGGCACTGCAAGCGGCGCTGGCTGATAAGCAGCCGCTTATTTTGTTGTATATTTGGGACAGCACAACGCCCTTGCCACAGCAATGGGGCGGCGCAAGTTGTTGGTGGTTGCATCAGAGCTTATCAGAACTTGCAGCTAGCATTGAGGCGCGCGGTAACAGGTTATTAATCGCTAAAGGAAACCCTACACAAATTCTTGCTAATCTTGTTAGCCGTTATCAGGTTAGCCATGTTTATTGGCATCGTTGCTATAATATGCACAGCATTCAACGCGATATACATATCAAACAACAGCTACAGCAACAAGGCTGTGATGTGCAAAGTTTTAACGGCAATTTACTGCTTGAACCTTGGCAAGCACAAACCAGTGATAACAAACCCTATCAAGTATTTACCCCTTATTGGCGCAATGCCCAGCAAATTATTGCTGATATGCATTTTCCCATGTCAGCAGCGCCTGAACGATTGCCGCCGCAGCCAACAGATTGTACGCCTTTATTATGCGTGGATGATTTAGCATTAATACCCACTAAGCCTAATTGGGCTGGTGGTTTAACAGAGGCTTGGCAACCCGGTGAGTGTGGCGCTGAACAGCAGTTAACAACTTTTTTAGAAAGAGGCTTATTTGATTATAAAGAAAAACGGAATTTTCCAGCCTTAGTACATGTGTCTCGGCTGTCTCCATATTTACATGGGGGAGAGATTTCGCCTTGGCGTGTTTGGTTGCGTTGTGAGGAAGTTATAGCGAATACTCCGCAATTGTCTATCCTTGATAAGGTGCATTTTCAAAGCGAGCTTGGTTGGCGAGAATTTTCGCATCATTTGCTGTATTATCATCCCCTTTTGAAAGAGAAAAATTTTCGCTCAGCTTTTGATAAATTTCCTTGGCAATATAATGAAGCTGCCTTACGCTCTTGGCAACAAGGTAAAACAGGTTATCCATTGGTGGATGCGGGTATGCGAGAATTATGGCATACCGGGTATATGCACAATCGGGTGCGTATGGTAACGGCATCCTTTTTAGTCAAGCATTTATTAATGGATTGGCGCCTTGGCGAGCAGTGGTTTTGGGATACATTAGTGGATGCTGATCATGCCAATAATAGTGCAAGTTGGCAGTGGGTCGCTGGGAGCGGGGCAGATGCTGCGCCGTATTTTCGGATTTTTAACCCGATATTACAAAGCGAAAAATTTGATGCGGCGGGGGACTATATTAAAAAATGGGTACCAGAGTTAAGCTGCTTGCCAGCGCCATTTATTCATGCGCCTTGGCAGGCAGATGCTGCGCTGTTAGCGCAAGCGGGTGTACAATTAAATAAAGACTATCCATTACCGATAGTCGAGCATGGTGCGGCGCGTCAGCAGGCTTTAGCAGCATATCGTCAGTTAAATACGCATTAACGGAGACTTGGGAATTATGTCCGAACATTATGAACCTTATGTGTCACGTAAACCCGATGCAAGTGGCCACATTGCTTATACCCAAGATGAAGATGCTATTTGGGCAGAGCTCTATCAACGGCAAAGCCAGGCTGTAGGCACTTATGCGTGCCAAGAATATTTAGATGGTTTGGATGTTTTGCGATTACCCCAAAATCGAGTGCCACAATTAGACGAAGTTTCCGTTAGGTTACGTGAAGCCACTGGTTGGAGTGTGGTAGGCGTTCCTGCCTTAATTTCTTTTAATCGCTTTTTTAATTTATTAGCGAACCGGCAATTTCCTGCCGCCACTTTTATTCGCCGGCGTGAGCATATGGAATATTTGCAAGAGCCCGATATTTTTCATGAAATTTATGGTCATTGCCCGTTATTAACAAACCCGGTATTTGCTGATTTTGTAGCGACGTATGCCAAAATTAGTGCTAAAGCCAATGATAAAGATCAAGTATTACTCGCGCGTTTATATTGGTTTACCGTAGAGTTTGGTTTAATTAATACCCAACAAGGCCTGCGTTGTTATGGCGCTGGGTTATTATCATCAACGAGTGAAACGAAATACTCTATTAAAAGCGATACACCATTGCGTAGGCCTTTTAATGTGCTTGATGCTTTACGTACGCCGTATCGCATTGATATTTTTCAAGCAGTATATTTTGTAATTAATAATTATCAAGAATTATATGATTTAATCAATGTAGATTTGCTGGGCGCTTTAGCAGAATCGCGCCGCTTAGGCGAGTTTGCCCCTAATTATCCACCTAAAGAAAATGATTGAGGTTTTATAATGACAGCAGAAATGACTAAACCCCGTTGCGTAGGTTGCGAGGGCGGTATCAATATTGTTGAACCCGCAGAAATTAAGGAAAAATTACAAGAATTACCAGGCTGGGCCTTGGATGAGAAAGGTAAAAAAATTAGCCGCACCTTTTCATTTAATGGCTTTGGTAAAACCATGGCCTTTGTTAATGCCGTGGCATGGATTGCCCATCAGCAAGGCCACCACCCCGATATGGAGGTAAGCTTTAACCGTTGCACGGTAAATTTTACTACGCATGCGGTTGATGGGGTTACGGAAAATGATTTTATTTGCGCGCATGAGGTTAATGCGCTGTTGGCGTAATGTATGTTTATAGATTGCCTAGGAACAGATTAGCTTACTACGCAATCTATAAAGCCTTGCTTTGCATATTCTAAGATTTTACCATCCCTGGTCAATAAACGTGCTTGGTTAAGGCGTGCGGTCGCCACGATCATCCTGTCAGCGGGATCTTTATGCAAATCTCCAGGTAATACTACGCTTTCACATAATATTGCGGGTGTGAGCGGAGCTAAAGTTAAACCGGGTGTTTTTAAAGCTTGCTCAATCCAAATAGTTGTCGGCTCATATAAATGAACACGGCCAAGTTTTACTAAGAAAGCTATTTCCCATATTGAAATAGCACTCACCAGTAGTTGATTATTTTTTGCGTATTCTGCTATTAATTCTTGTTCTTTTAGCGATATATTTTTATCTTGCAGCATTAACCAAAGAAAAAAATGGGTATCAAGCAGCAATGCCATAATTACTCCTTAAATATATTCCATTCTACATCGATAGGGGCTATAACATCTCCCTCAATAATTCCTGAGCCGGCCATCCAACCATAAATATTAGGAGGGCTCTCTTCATATGGTACTAATTTAGCAACAGGTTTGCCTCGCTTAGTAATTACGATGGTTTCACGCTTGCTATTAGCCATATCCATATATTGTAAACAATGGGCTTTAAAGTCGGCTGCTGGTACTTGAATCATATGTCACCTATTTCATATGTCTATAGTCATTATTATATGACCTCTTTGTGCTTATGTAAATTCTTTATTTGTACGAAAGAGTTTATAAAGACACGGGCCTAAATGCTTTAAGGTTGAGGCTTTTATAAACCCTTAAAAATCAATTGATTAGCCAGTTTTAACTATGTTTTATTACAAAGCTCCTGGCCAATGACTTGCTCAAAATAGGGCAAATATCGCACAAACCCTTCAGACATTAGCTACTTACTGACACTCCTGTTAACTGTTAGCATACTCAAATGGCGAATAAATTATATTTATGAGATTGAGTAGTTTTAGGCAGTATTTTAATCTAGGAATAAGTAGTATGAAATCAAATCAGTTAAGTGGGACAAAGCAGCTCAATTACTTTGCTATTGAGTTACTCGATCTTCTTGGGAATCGTGATCCGGAACAAAAGCAGATAGATAAAATGGAACGATTATTATTTTCTGCTGCCAGCAAATGCCAATTATCTTTTACCCGACCTTTATCTGAATATGAAATTGATATTTTATTTTTATCCTTGATAACTGATCTTACCGATGAAATTACGCAGGTGTTGGCCATTAAAAAATCAATCATTGATGCGTGTCTGCAAAAAGCGGCAGCCATTGATACCAAGGGGCAGCCATTTATTTTTGTTAAATAATAGCTTTGTCGTGTTGTAAGAAGTCGTGCGGTAGTTTTTTTATTAATTAAGTTTTAAAAGAGAGTTATTATGTTAGTGCTTAAGCGACGTCAATTGGAAAGCATAAAAATTAATTCTGATATTACACTGACTGTGGGATCTATACAACATAAATCCATTTTGTTGTCTATTGAGATACCCGCACATGTCATTTTGACAGTAAAAAGTGGATGTCAGAATTTGCTGCCCATAGGTAAGACGAGTACCTCAAAAATTTTATCTGCAAAAACAGGCGATTCATTTAGTTTTCAGTTAAATAGCCTGGCGGATAATTTTCATTATGCTGTGGTGGTTAGTGGCAGTTTGTTTAATGAAACCACGGTACGATTTGTGTTTGATGCACCAGAGAACGTCTCTATTTTCCGTGCGGAAATTTATTGGAGAATTATGGAGAATATGGCTGCAGGGCGTAAATTACATAGGGTTATTCAAGGTGAATGTAAAGAAAAGAAAGATAAATAATATTCAGCTATGAAGAGGCGGGTAATACTTCAATAGTGATTGCCTCAAAAGCTCTTTCTAAGCGTTTTACCGTAGTCTCATGATCAGCGCCTGTTACAATAATATAACCTTTTTGTTCACCACTACCAAGGCGCTCGTTAATAATATCACCGGATTCCAGCATGATTCGGCAAGCTTTTACGCCTGGTAATTGCCTTGCTTGTTCCACACCTTGAATGTCTTTTACAACGCCATTGGGTGGATAATAAATCCACATGCCAGCGCCTTGGCGTGCATATTTATTGACAATGGGTTTTTGGCCGCATTC
>Ga0302307_10001519_pt1 | contig 14429 bp, 13 predicted proteins | sample III_Palsa_E3_2_FD_200530 | JGI IMG/M metagenome (GOLD analysis project Ga0302307, IMG submission 200530) | Peat permafrost microbial communities from Stordalen Mire near Abisko, Sweden - III_Palsa_E3_2 | ecosystem: Environmental > Terrestrial > Soil > Palsa > Peat permafrost | place: Sweden... | reverse complement strand
ATGGATATTAAGCACCAAAGTCCCCGGGGTTTTGGCAATATATTCCATCTCTGTAAACACATCAAATTTCATAGTATATTTTGTTTGTTGCTGCGGTGAGGACACCGCCAGCGGGTTAAAATTTTTTTTTTTGTTGTTGGTGGCGAGGACACAGCAAACGGATAAATGAGACCCCATTGGCGGTGTCCTCACCGCCAATAGACAGGGTTAATTTATATAGTTTCTTTTGATAATTTATCAAACGCCACATCCATCCAGTCTTCCGAGATGTTTTCCAGCGCGTGTTTCAACTCTTCAGCCCATTGGGTCGATATGTTTTCGAGGTCTTTTTTCTCGTAACGCTGTTCAACAATATGAAAACTGCCTTTCTTATAAATAGCAACATCTATCGGGAAATCAACATTATTTGAACTCACCCTGGTACTATCAAAAGATAAAAAACCTGTTTTTAGCGCAAGCTTTAAGCTCGAGTTTTCGTTAAGCGTACGGTTCAATATCGCTTTGCCATGGCCGGAGTTACCTATAATCACATACGGCGCACCCTGCCCCAGCTCCACCCAGTTACCTTCGGGATAAAGCAGGAACAGTTTATGCTCCTCGTCATCTTTTAACTGCCCGCCGATAATGGTGTTCAAATCGAAATTAAAACCCGCTTTTTCCAGCGAAGCCTTATCTTCGGATGCAACGCGTTTTACCTGTTCGCCAAAGGCGTTTACGGCTTTATAAAGTTTGTTATATTCTTTTGTTTCCAATAGTTCGGTAAAATATACTATCGCCTTATCACGGGTTGAGCGTAAGCCGCTGGTCATGATAAAAAGCGAGAAACCGTCTTTTTGTTCTATGGATATTTTCTTTTTTACGGTAGTATCCGTGCCCGATGTAATACGGGTATCGGCAAGCGCTAAAAGGCCCTCTTTAACTTTAATTCCTAAACAATAAGTCATTATTTTATCTATAGAATTGTGCTGTGATTTATTGACAGCCAAAATAGCTAAATAATGAAGCAATTGTTAAACAATATTTTTTTAGTTTCGGTGTAATGTTTTGGGCGAAACCATCTCTAAACAAAAAATTAACAGAAATAGATAGCAATGGATAGTATTTTAAAGGTAGAAGGCCTGAATGTACGTTACGGCGATTTTCAAGCGGTAAAGGATGTGGCCTTTGATGTGCGCAAAGGCGAAATATTTGGGCTTTTGGGGCCGAACGGCGCGGGTAAAACCAGCACCTTGAGCGCGGTTGAGGGTTTGGTTAAGTTCCAGTCGGGTGATATTATTGTGGATGGCCATAATGCTAAAGAAAAGCCTTTATATGCCCGCGCATCGATGGGTGTGCAGTTGCAATCAACCAGCTTTCAGCCCGAGCTAAGGGTTACCGAAATATTGAAATTATATGCCGGTATTTATGGGGTACCGATGGGCACCGACGCAATATTAGGTTTGCTGCGCGAAATAAAACTGGAAGAATCGGCCAATAAAAAGTTTGGCGAACTATCGGGCGGCCAGCAGCAGCGGGTATCGCTGGTTATATCTACCATACATAACCCGCGCTTAGTTTTGCTGGATGAGCCAACTACAGGCTTAGACCCGCAATCGCGCCGCCAGTTATGGGAGCGCATTGAAGCCATTAGGGAACGCGGCCATGCCGTACTGCTAACCACCCATAGCATGGAAGAAGCCGAATCGGTTTGCGATAGGATAGGCATTATAGACCACGGCAAGGTGCTTATCATCGATACCCCGCAGGCGCTGATTGAGAAGTATAAAACCGATCCCGAAGTGATAGCCGTATCGCGCAGGGGCAGGGTAACTTTGGAGGATGTATTTATCGCGTTGACCGGCAGGGAAGTAAGGGCTTGAGAAGCTGAAAGCGTAAAGCAGAAAGCATTGAAGAAGCCGAAAACTAAAAGATAAATAGTTAATTGAACAGAATAAGATAATCAGCAAAAAGCTTTAGACTTTCAGCTTTTTGCTTTAAGCTCAAAAAAATGGAAACAATCATACCAAAAACATCAACTGTATTAAAGGCGTTGTTAACCGCCGATTTAACTACGCAGTGGCGCAACCGCCGCGCGGTAATATTGGTTTTAATTGTGCCGGTAATTATTATAATTACATGGAAAGTATTTATCCCTGTATTAGGGGGTGCATATGTACTAGCTAACAGTATAACTTTTGGATTAATAGCTATTGGTTTAATGGGCTATACCAACTCCGTGGCCCGTGATAGAGATAAAGGTATATTTCAGCGTTTGCGTGTTGCGCCCATGCCCTCGTGGGCGATAATGGGTAGCAGGTTATTAGTGCAGATGATTTTAATTGCACTAATAACAACTTTAGTGTTTATAGTAGGTAATACGTACGATAAAATTATCCTTACTCCGGCAGGTTATGCGCTTACTTATTTTGCAGCCATGATTGGCGGAGCGGTATATTTGAGCCTGGGCCAGGTTATTGTAGGGCTGATACAAAACGCTGAATCAGTTAATGCAACAAGCAGGCTGGTTTACTTTGTATTTATAATGGTGGGTATGGCTGCAGGGTTTAGCCAAATGGATGACAAACCGAGTACTTTCGAGAAACAAATAGTTCAAGTCGTAAATTGGTCGCCTTACGGTACAGTAAAAAATATACTTTCAGCAAGTATGCAACCTGCTCATTGGAATGCCACAACTACCACAGCCTTGCTGCTAACCATTGGTTATATTATTGTATTTGCGGGGATAGGAATACAGAAGTTTAAGTGGAATACGAAGTAGAGGAACCGGATTTAAAGATTTTAGGGATTTTTACCTGTCGCATGGTTTACCCCCTCTGTCTTCGACATCTCCCCCTGATTCCAGGGGGAGAGGGCCTGCGCTCGGTTTTGTTGTGTGTTTAGCATCAGGTTAATCCCTTAATCCTATAAATCATGGTTCAGATAATTTGCGTTAGCGATGGAAGCGGATACCGGCCCCGTGACTAATGCCCGCGCGCGTATGAGCGTACAGCGCGGCCCGCAGGGAACGCCAAAATAACTGTTTAAAGTGTTTTATTTGTTTTTTTCGTTCAAAGTGTTTTTTCTGTTTTAATTGTTCAAACTGTTTAAAGTGTTTTTTTTGTTTTAATTGTTTTTTGTGAAATTGCTGTTTTGATTGTTGTTGCCGTTTGTAATGATTTTGTGATTGGTGTTGCTCTTGCTTCCCAAACTAATCCTAAACACATCCCCTTAAATTACTTTAAATTCATAAATTTGGCGTTCACATACGTTTTACGCACAATTCTATTTTATATAAGATGAGCAAAGGGGTTATCAGCAAGGAAGAAGATTATTCGCAATGGTATAATGATTTGGTTATAAAAGCCGATATGGCCGAGTATTCGCCGGTTAGGGGTTGCATGATTATTAAGCCATATGGTTACTCGATATGGGAAAAAATGCAGGCCGTACTGGATAAAATGTTTAAAGATACCGGCCATAGCAATGCTTACTTTCCGCTGTTGATACCTAAGTCTTTCTTTAGTAAAGAGGCAAGTCACGTTGAGGGCTTTGCTAAGGAATGTGCCGTGGTAACCCATTACCGCCTTAAAAATGACGGTAACGGCAATATTGTGGTGGATGAAGATGCCAAGCTGGAGGAGGAATTGATTATCCGCCCGACATCTGAAACCATAATCTGGAACACTTACCGTGGCTGGATACAATCGTACCGCGATTTGCCTATCCTGGTTAACCAATGGGCTAACGTCATGCGCTGGGAAATGCGCACGCGCTTGTTTTTGCGTACCAGCGAGTTTTTATGGCAGGAGGGCCACACCGCCCACGCCACCGCCGATGAAGCCGTTGCCGAAACCGAGCAAATGCTGGAAGTGTATGCCGATTTTGTAGAAAATTGGCTGGCATTACCAGTAGTAAAAGGCCGCAAAACACCGAACGAGCGTTTTGCAGGTGCTATAGATACCTATTGCATTGAAGCTTTAATGCAGGATGGTAAAGCCTTGCAGGCGGGCACATCGCACTTTTTGGGGCAAAACTTCGCTAAGGCTTTTGATGTAAAATTTACCAACCGCGAAAACGTGCAGGATTATGTTTGGGCTACCTCGTGGGGGGTATCAACCCGCTTGATAGGCGCGCTGATAATGGCGCATAGCGATGATGCCGGCCTGGTATTGCCGCCAAAACTGGCGCCGATACAGGTAGTAATCGTGCCTATTTATAAACACGAAGAAGAACTGGAAAACATAGCCGCTTATGTTGCTGCGTTAACCAAAGAGTTAAAAGCCAAAGATATTTCGGTTAAATTTGATAAACGCGATACCCACCGCCCCGGCGCCAAATTTGCCGAATACGAATTAAAGGGTGTGCCTTTGCGCGTAGCTATTGGCAGTCGCGATATGCAAAACGGTACCGTTGAACTGGCCCGCCGCGATACCAAAACCAAGGAAACTGTTAACCAGGATGGTTTGGCAGATAAGATAACAGGCTTGCTGGATGAGATACAGGAAAACATCTACAAAAAAGCATTTGATTTCAGGGCCGAAAACACCACCGAGGTTGATACCTACGATGAATTTAAGCGCCTGCTGGATGAAGCGCCGGGTTTCCTGTCGGCCCATTGGGATGGCACTGCTGAAACCGAACAAAAGATAAAAGATGAAACTAAGGCAACAATCCGTTGCATACCTTTGAACAATAAACAGGAAGAAGGCCGCTGTATTTTGACGGGTAAGCCATCGAGCCAGCGGGTTCTGTTTGCAAGGGCGTATTAGCCCCCCAGCCCCCTGAAGGGGGAGCTTTTGAAGAGCATGGTGGGCCATTTATATATAATTTAACATTGATGCGCGGTAATTTGCCGGCATCTTAATCAAAAAGTTCCCCCTTTAGGGGGCGGAGGGGGTTATGAAATTCGCAACAAAAGCTATACACGCGGGCCAGGAGCCCGATCCATCAACCGGCGCGGTAATGACGCCGATATACCAAACATCAACCTATTGGCAAAAAGCCCCGGGCGATAACCAGGGTTATGAATATTCGCGCGGTACCAACCCAACCCGCCATGCCTTGGAGAATTGCCTGGCAGCGCTGGAAAACGCCAAATACGGCCTCGCTTTCTCAAGCGGTATGGGCGCTACTGATGCGGTGATGAAACTATTATTGCCCGGCGACGAGGTAATTACGGGTAATGATTTATACGGCGGCTCATACCGTATGTTTACCAAAATATTTGAGCCTTATGGCATCAAGTTTCATTTTATTGATTTTAGCGACCCGGCAAATATCCTGAACTACGTTAACGATAAAACCAAACTGGTTTGGGTAGAAACACCTACCAACCCAACTATGCAGATTGTGGACATTGCGGCGGTTGCCAAAATAACCAAAGCGAAAAATTTAAAGCTGGTGGTGGATAATACCTTCGCCTCGCCATACCTGCAAAACCCTATTGATTTGGGTGCCGATATCGTAATGCATTCGGTAACCAAGTATATTGGCGGCCACAGTGATGTGGTAATGGGCGCTTTAATGCTTAATGACGAGGAAACTTACAAAAAGCTATGGTTTATTTATAACGCCTGCGGTGCCACACCCGGCCCAATGGATAGTTTTTTGGTGCTACGCGGTATAAAAACCCTGCACCTGCGCATGAAGGCCCATTGCGAAAACGGCCGCAAAGTAGCCGAATTTTTAAAGGCACATCCGCGTATCGACAAAATATACTGGCCCGGTTTTACCGACCACCCTAATCATGCTGTTGCTGCCAAGCAAATGCGTGATTTTGGCGGAATGATATCTGTTACTATAAAAGGTGCCACCTTAGAAGATACCTTTAAGGTTGCCTCATCATTCAAAGTATTTACCCTGGCCGAGTCGTTGGGCGGTGTAGAATCATTAATAAATCACCCCGCCACCATGACGCACGGCTCCATACCCAAAGAAGTGCGCGAAAAAGTTGGCGTGGTAGATAGTCTGCTGCGCTTTAGCGTAGGGGTAGAGGATATTGATGATTTGCTGGAGGATATAGAACAGGCGCTTAACCCCCTAACCCCCTGAAGGGGGAACAATTCGGCGAGGTGAAAATGAACTTTGATCTTCAAAAACTCCCCCTTCAGGGGGCTGGGGGGTTAAAAGGCTTCCTTGATGCTAAGGTTTTGCAATACAACCAACTGGGCTTCATCGCTAATGATCCCATTTGCATCCCGCACCTGTTCAGCAAAAAGCAGGATATCGAGATTATGGGATTTTGGGCAGCCACGTTAGCCTGGGGACAGCGGATTACCATCATCAATAAATGCAAGGAGCTAATTACCCTGATGGACGGCGCACCTTATGATTTTATCATCAATCACCAGGAACCCGACCTTAAAAAGTTGCTCAGCTTTAAACATCGCACATTTAATGATATTGATACGCTGTACTTTATCGCGTTTTTTAGGTATCACTACGAAAGAAATGAATCGCTGGAATCGGCGTTTATACCCCCCAACCCCCTGAAGGGGGAGCAGAAGGTGGAAGCTGCATTGAATTATTTTAGATCGTACTTTTTTTCACTGCCTGATTTTCCGCACCGCACTAAGAAGCATGTGTCCTCACCATCACAAAAATCAACCTGTAAGCGGCTTAATATGTTTTTACGCTGGATGGTGCGTAAGGATAACCACGGTGTTGATTTCGGTATCTGGAACCAAATAAAACCGGCTGATTTAATTATGCCCTGCGATTTGCACGTGGATAGGGTTGCCCGTAAACTCCTGCTTATCACCCGCAAACAAACCGACTGGCAAACAGCCCTTGAACTCACCGCCCGCCTTCGGGAATTTGACCCGTTGGATCCCGTGAAATATGATTTTGCTTTGTTTGGGTTGGGGATTGAAGAAAAGTTTTAAACAGGAATTGCACAGATACAAGATTTAATGCCGTTTCAGATTATCCATTAAATCAAATAATTGATTGGTTGTTAGTATTTCAATAAATCTTTTTGGTTCAAGTCCTAAAGCTAACTGTTTATCACCCGTCCAAAGTTTTGCGTTAAGATGTTTAGCTAAGGCAACAAAAGGCGTGTCATTTAAATCAATTTCAGCTAACTCCTTTTCGGTTGTAAGTATAATTTCTTCAGGTATTAACCCCTCATTAATAAAGATGATATTCTTAACGAGTAAAAATTCTAACTCGTCTAATTCCCGGGCAGAAAGTCTGGTTAATTTGAGTAGTTTATACCGATGTTTATATAATTCTGCTTTTAAAAAATCACACGTATAAAATTGGAGATACTCTTTTGAATTGATGATGATTTTACCGATTCTGCTGTCCGGATTTAAAATGGCACTAAAAAGGATGTTTGTATCTACAATAATTTTTGGTTTCACTTAACAAAACGTTTTCTGTTTTCTGTCCACCAATCTTTATTTACTTTTTGGGCAAGTTTATCAATTTCTTCCTGGGTTGCCTTACTATTTGAAGTAAGTTCTTTATAACGGGTATAATCAATAAAATCTTGTAAGTCTTCAGTACTAACCGAAGCAGGTATTCTTATAATTACCTCCTTACTATTACGCTCTATTATCATAGTATTGTGCTTTAATCAAATATACTAAAAAGTATTAAATTTGTTTACAATGGAAACTGAAAACGACCTTTCCGCATTTCTAACCGGCAAATCCGAACACACGCTAAAACTTTTCAACCATTTCATAACCGAATACCAAAAGCTGGCGCCGGTAACGCTGCATCCCGCTAAAACCATGATAGGCATAATCAACCAACAGCGCAGGGTGGCTTGGGTTACGCAACTGGGCAAAAACTTTGTGCATGTAGTATTCCCGTTTAAACAGGCATACCCGGATAATTTATGCTTCACCAAAATAGCGCAGGTGCCCGGCGATGCTTACCAGTTTAACCACCATTTCAGGATGTATAATGTGGAGGATGTGAATGAAGAGGTGCTTAAATTTATGCAGATGGCGTATGATTGTTAATGATTTCACAGATTATAAAAAGATTACACTGATAATCGGTGGAATCAATCTATAATCCGTGTAATCCAAAAATTACGCTTCCTCCCTAAAATAAACCTTATAATAATTCATGGCCTTGCTATCATCAAAACCCTTTTCAATCAGCTCCTTATCGCCGTGTATATAAATATGGAAATTCTTATCCAGTTTAAGCACGCTTTTGTACACCCGCGCCTGTTTTTTAACCGCATTGTTTGATATCTCGAAAGTATCCGCAATGGGCGATTCAAATTCCTGCTCATATTGGCTTTTGAATGTTTTGAACGATTCGATGGCTTTTTCGTTACCAATTACCTCGCCGGCAAATTCGTCCATATCAAAAGTATCCTTTTCTTTAAAGTACTTCATGCTGCGGTTTAGCAGGTCAATTTTATCGGCTTTGCTCATTTCAAACTCGTCGTCGAGTTTTTGGGTGACAAAGTTCTTGTAAACTCCCAGCGCGTTGCTGGTTTGGTTAAAGCTGTCGTTACGGATTTTTAACTGCAAAAACTCATCCTTCCAATAAACTGCCGCATCTTGTCCGCTATTGGTTTTATCAATCACCACCACTTTATAGCCGTTTTCCTTTTCGATATTAAATATCAAAACACCCTTATCCAGTTTGTTTATGTTGATGGCATTTTCTTCGTAATCAACACCAAAACCACCTTCCTGCGGGTAAACCTTCAGGTAAGTTTCCTTATTTTCCGATTTAAAGATACCGATAACATCCAGCGGGTTGCCCTCAATTTGCACCTGATTAAAATAAGCTACATAAACTTCGCCCGGTTTTATGTTAGGGTGATTAGATACTTTATACAGATGCTTGGCTATTTGTTCCGATGCCTCATGAAATTTGCTTTTATCCTCAAAAACCTGCGTGGCAAAATGGTAAACCTCGTTCAAATTTAAATCGCCGCTGCTATGCATCAGGTGATAAACCTCGTTGGCTTTCTCAAAAGGCTTTAGAAAATATTGCAGTAACAGGTTGGAGATTACCTCATCTTTCAGCTCAAGCGGCTGTGCAGATAAGGAATAAAATTCATTTTGCGATTGATTTCCAACATGATGTACAGAAATAGTATCGAGCGAAGCGTCAAAAAAACTTACCATAATTAATGGCGAATTTATAATTTTTTGGCAGATGCCCACCGCTATTTATACTTACAAAAATATGGCAGCAAAATTGCGCCTAAATACCGACTTTTGTGTTTAGTTCATGGATGATGGTCATAGTTCATGGATTTACCAACACCATGAACCATGAACTATGAACCATGAACCAACTATAGTAGCCCTTGCCACGCCCTCAGGAATAGGTGCCATAGGCGTTATACGCCTTTCTGGGCCCGATGCCATTACCATTGCGCAAAGTGTGTTTAGGGGTAAGGATTTAACCCAGCAGCAATCGCACACTATACATTTTGGCAACATTGTGGATGATGATTTGATTTTGGATGAGGTTTTGGTTTCGGTATTCATTGCCCCTCGCTCTTATACCCGCGAAAACGTGGTGGAGATTTCCTGCCATGGTTCGGCCTATATTATCGAATCGATTATAAAGCTGCTGATAAAAAAAGGCGCGCGCGGTGCAAAACCCGGTGAATTTACCCTGCGGGCATTCATTAACGGCCAAATGGACCTCTCGCAAGCCGAAGCCGTTGCCGATTTAATTGCCTCTAACTCAAAAGCCTCCCAACAGGTGGCCTTACAACAATTGCGCGGCGGTTTCAGTACGCAATTACAGCAATTGCGCGGACAGTTAGTCCAGTTTGCCTCACTGGTTGAATTAGAACTTGATTTCGCCGAAGAAGACGTGGAATTTGCTAATCGCGACCAGCTAAAACAACTAATACACGATATTACAAAGATTATAGGTTCGCTCATACAATCTTTCGAGTTGGGCAATGCCATTAAAATGGGTGTAAATACCGTAATTGCTGGTCGTCCAAATGCAGGTAAATCAACCTTGCTTAATGCCCTGCTGAACGAGGAACGTGCCATAGTAAGCCACTTGCCCGGTACTACCCGTGATACTATAGAGGAAGTATTGAATATCCACGGCATCAATTTCCGCCTGATAGATACCGCCGGCATACGCGAAGCCACCGATGCTATTGAAAAGATAGGGGTTGAGCGCACGATGGAAAAAATTAGCCAGTCGGCCCTGCTGATATATGTTTATGATGCCGAGCAAATTACCCTGGCCCAGTTAGAACAAGATATCGAAAGCCTGCAAAGGCCCGGCGTAGCCATGCTGGTAGTAGCTAATAAAATAGACCTGCTAACAGACGAACAAATACAAGCGCTGCCACATACCCAAAGCGCAGTGGTTATCTCCGCCAAAGAAAAATTCCATATCGACGACCTTAAAAACAAAATATACCACACTGCCATAAAAGACCAGCTAACCGGCAACGAAACTCTGGTAACCAACATCCGCCACCTGGAAGCCCTGCAGAAAACGGAAGAATCACTCATCCGCGTACTCAAAGGCATTAGCGGCGAAGTAACCTCCGATTTTTTAGCAACCGATATCAAACAAGCCCTCCACTACCTCGGCGAAATTACCGGCGTAGTAACTACCGATGATTTGCTGGAACATATTTTCAGTAAGTTTTGTATCGGCAAGTAACCACAGAAAAACCCAGAGTTAATGAACTGCCCGCCAGCCATTGGCATCAATATAATTAATCAGCCTCGGGTCTGCTGCTGAAAGCACAGGTATCCATTCGCCAAGCTTTTCACGCGTCCAGTAATTGCCCTGTGCATTACCCGGCGCGGCCAGCCGGTAACGATACAAGGTAGCTCGGATAAACCTCGGCGGGTTATTCGGGAAAGGATTTCCTGCAAAAAGACTGATTGTCCCCGGGTCATTGTGCAGCAGCTTCCATACCAGGTTGTAGGTCCAGGGATAATCACCCGCGTCAGACATCGCGGCGAACCACATTTGCCAGTCCAGCCGCAGTTGATAAGGCGCCACCTGCGGCGGACGCTGAGTCGGTAAAACAGGCAATCCCTTATACAAATAAGGTTTCCATCGCGCCTTTTGCCCGGCCGTATCATCCGTAGTGCCTTCAAACACCACATTTAAGCGTTCCCGCCCCACCGAGCCGAACGCCCCGTATGTATTGACCAGTTGCAGCGGGTTAAACGAGGTATTCATTACCTGGGAGGAAGAAAGCATATTAAGCACCGGTTGGATGCTCAGCAGCGCGACACCGCCGGCAAGTACCCATGAAGTAACAACCATCGGGCGGGATTCCTGCGCTGCGGCTGCGGCAGTTTTCGCTTTGGTAACAAGCACGCGTGGCAGTATTTTCCCCCAAAAGCTATCGTCAAAACAAGCCAATGCGGGTACAATGGTTAGCCAGTTCAAAAATGAAAGGTTGCCGCTAACCATAATAGCCAGTTGGAATAAAACAATTACTACGCCTGCGATATGCCGGGCCAGTCGCGGCCCGAAAACAAACCATGGGGCAACAAGCTCGGCCAGCCAGTTAAACCATACACCGATTTTTAAAAGGATATGAGGTAAAAAACTAAACCAGCGCGTGAGCGGCCCTGGGATGGGTTGCGTTTCGAAGTAATAATACAACGCTGTGCCGTTACGCCAGGCAATATCGCCGCGGTATTTAATTAGTCCCGCGCCCAGCATTACACGGAAAATGAGCCAGCGAAAGAGTATAACAACTAATAATGGTGGCGCGTATTTTGGAAACGGCCGCATGTCCAGCAAGGGACAAAGAAAAATCGCCAGAAAGCCGGTTTCAGTCAGTTGTATCTCCCAGCCATAGCCGTACCAGTCCTGCCCTGCATAAATAAAGGACAAATATAGAAACCAGAGCAGGGCAAGCAGGGGCGCGTTGGCGTAGCCGGCAATAACCACCAGCGAAAGCAGCAGGCCTATCCACGCGGTAACTAATAAAACCTTGTCGGAATGCCCGAGCCAGAAAACAGAGGGCAAATGAACAAAACCCGCCCCTGCAGAACCCAGCGCCGAACTTATCCTGTCAAAGTAAAGGCCTACCGGCAACAGCCCGTTTGCGCCAATTAGAGGAATAACTTGATTAATGGCCACTAAAAAGGCTACCGCGTAGACGATACCAAGCAGCCGGAGGATCATAAACCGCGTTAGCCAATAGGTTGAAGGCATTGTTTTAACGTATTATTATAAATACACTTGATAGTGTATATAGTTTTAAGCTGTTAATTGACTAAAAAAAATTATTTTTGGTATTGATTAACCCATCTATTATCAAAGCCCGGCAACAAGTTTTATTAATAATAAAGAAATACAGGCACCTGCTGTTTGTTTTTTTGTTGCTTCAACTGGATATTGCCGCGCTTGCGCAAGCCCCAAGCATCAGCTACCAAACCCCGCAGGTTTATAACGTAAATACTGCTGCCATTACACCCCTGGCGCCCAAAAATACCGGTGGGGCTGTGCCGCCAAATGCCTACGGGCAAGTGGTAACATTTGCCGGTACAGGCAACTTTGGCAGTGCCGATGGTAAAGGCACCGGTGCCAGCTTTGACAGTCCGGCGGGTATGGCGATGGACAGTAAAGGCAATATATTTGTGGCGGATATTCATAACAACAAGATCAGGAAAATCACCCCTGATGGAACCGTTACTACCTTTGCCGGTAGTGGGATCGAAGGGTATGCCGATGGTACCGGCACGGCGGCGGTTTTTGATTACCCTGCCGGGATTACTATCGACGCTGCCGATAATTTATACGTAGCCGATTATAACAATTACCGGATTAGGAAAATTACACCAGCTGGCGTAGTAAGCACTTTTGCCGGCGGTGCACCCGGTTATGCCGACGGTATAGGTACGGCAGCAAAATTTTATGAGGCTTATGGCCTTGTGGCCGATGCTACCGGCAATATTTATGTTGCTGATGGAAGCAATTTCAGGATCAGGGAAATTACACCAGCAGGTGTGGTAAGCACTTTTGCCGGCAACGGGAATAATACTGCGATTGATGGAACAGGTACCGGGGCAGGGTTTGTAAGCCCGCTTACGATTGCCCTGGGACCACAAGGTAACTTGTACGTTGTGGATGACGCGCCTATAATTAACTATATCCGTATGATAACCCCCTCGGGGGTAGTAAGCACTATTGCCGGCTCAGGTACTAACGGCTATGCCGACGGTTATGGTACTGCCGCCAGTTTTGCAGGCCCTTCCGGCATTGCAACTGATGCACTTGGAAATGTTTATGTGGCCGACGCGGGTAACGATTTGATAAGGAAGATTACGCCGGGCGGCATGGTAAGCACAATCGCCGGCACACCTAATATAGGCGGAGGGAATGTCGATGGGATTGGACTTAAAGCTCGTTTTAATACACCGACCGACCTGCTGAGCGATAATAAGGGCGCTCTCTATATCTCGGACTATTTAAATTACACAATTAGAAAGCTTTATTTAACCGGCTATAGTATTGATAAGCCCCTTCCGCCCGGCCTCAGTTTTGATGCAACAACCGGCATTATCAGTGGTACGCCCAGTGCATCATCACCGGCAACTGATTATACCATCACCGCCTATAACTTAGCGGGCAGCAGTAGCACCATAGTCAATATTAAAGTAAATGCGCCTGCGCCGCCATCAGTTATACAACCTCCTAATATCAGTTATCAAACCCCGCAGGTTTATTCGGTAAATGAAGGAATTTCGCCATTAAGCCCAAACAACCAGGGCGGCGCTGTGCCGGCTGCTATTTATGCCGAGGTGAGTACTTTCGCGGGCAGCGGCCGGTCCGGTTCGGCTGATGGTGCGGGTACAGCTGCTAGTTTTGTAGCCCCTAATTACTTTACTATTGATCCTGCAGGCAATATTTATCTTGCCGACGGAGGCGGTAATGTCCGGGAAATAACGCCGGCCGGTGTGGTTACAACCGTTGTATCATCATCCGCTTTGGGTGTTCCTTATGCCATAGCGAGAGATGGCGCCGGTAATCTCTATGTGGCCAATGCCAAGGATAATGTGATTAATTTAATAAGCGCCGGGATTGTTAGCGTATACGCAGGCACGGGCCTCCCCGGAATGGCCGACGGGCCTGCCGCCTCCGCCAGTTTTAGCGAGCCTGGTGGTTTGGTTATAGATGTTGCAGGCAACCTTTATGTGGCAGATGCTCAAAATAATTCCATCAGAAAAATTGCCGCCGGCGAGGTCACTACTTTCGCCGGTTTGTCGGGCACCGCCGGATTTGTTAATGGGCAGGTTTCAGCGGCACGTTTTTCGGTCCCTTTCGGTTTAGTGATGGATGCCCAGGGAAATATGTATGTAGCCGATAATAAAAACAATGCGGTTAGGAAAATAAGCCCCGGCGGAGTTGTAACAACGTTTTATAGCGACCGGAACGCAAAAAATGGCCTGATATGTTTAGCTATTGATGCCACGGGCAATGTATATGTTTCAAATTTAGTTACCAATATTATCACT
>Ga0302307_10001516_pt1 | contig 14434 bp, 8 predicted proteins | sample III_Palsa_E3_2_FD_200530 | JGI IMG/M metagenome (GOLD analysis project Ga0302307, IMG submission 200530) | Peat permafrost microbial communities from Stordalen Mire near Abisko, Sweden - III_Palsa_E3_2 | ecosystem: Environmental > Terrestrial > Soil > Palsa > Peat permafrost | place: Sweden... | reverse complement strand
TACACACCATGGTCGTGCAGTACAAACTGGCTTAAGTAATTGTCTGCGCTGGAAACCGCTTTAACACCTGCAAGTTGTCTCAGGTCCGTAGCCAGCGCAGGCATCCTGTTTTGGGTATCGCTGGTATAAAAATTTAATACGAGCTTTTGATTTTGGTCGAATCCCAGGTCCTTATTCTTGATAAAATTTAACTGGCTGTAGATGATAATGATGCCGGTGATCAAGACGATTGACAGCACAAACTGGAACACCACCAGCGACCGGCGTATCCCCGTTGCCGATACCCGGTTGCTAAAGTTTCCTTTGATGACTTTTATAGCCTCAAATGCTGACAAATAAAACGCAGGGTAACTACCCGCAACAATACCGGTAACAGCTACCAATGTTGCCAACATAACCCATAACCGATAGTCGGCAAAAAAAGTTAAATGGATGTCGGCACGGGTTATATCATTCAGCAAGGGGAGGACAGCCCATAGCAGCGGCAAGGCAATAATTACCCCTATAAATGCCAGCAAAAATGATTCACCCAAAAACTGCTTGATCAGGTCGTATTTGCCAGCGCCGATCACCTTGCGTACGCCCACTTCTTTCGCACGTTTTGAGGCACGCGCAGTTGACAGGTTCATAAAATTGATGCATGCCACAACCTGGACCAAAACTGCTATTAAAAATAAAATTAAAAGGAAGGAGGGCTCCACTGTTTTAGAAGGCTCTAAATCGTAACCGCCCGTAGTGTGAATTGCCTTGACAGGTTCCAGATGCAGCTCTTTTTGCATTCCGATCTGCTTGAGTTTTTCGCCGACATACTTGTTTAAAAAGGGAGGTAGTTTTTTTTCAAATGCTGCGACATTTGCACCGGGCCGCAATTTGACGTAAGTGTACAGGAAGTTATTGCCAGCCCATTCGCCATCGGTGGCGATGCCGACGCCCGTAGCCCCGCTTTTTATATTGATAAACATATTGCCTTCGAGGTGGGATTTACCGGCGCTTTCGTCAATTACCCCTGTTACCTTGAAATCGTGCTTACCCCATTGGTCATTGATATTGATCATTTTTCCCACCGCCCTGTCATTGCCGAAAAGCTTATCAGCTGTGGCTTTCAACAATACCACATCGTACGGATCATTCAATGCGTGCGTCGCCTGTCCTTCGACAAAATGGTAAGTTAGGACGTCAAAAAAGGTTGAGTCGACGTAAAACGCGCCTGTTTCATAAAACGACTTCTCTTTATAGCGCAGCAAATGTTCTTTAGCGCCAAGGATATCGGTTTTCACCACCCTTGTGAAATTTTCGACTTCGGGGAAGTCATTTTTAAGCGCCGGCGCGATCGGCGGCGAGGAAGATGCCGAATGGTGTTTATCTCCCGTTAGCGCGAGGTCGGTGGTAATCCGGTAAAGGTTGGCCAGGTCCTTGTGCTGTTTATCGTAACTGTATTGGTCCTGCACATATAATAGCATGTACAAGCAACACAAAGTGCCCGCGGCCAGTCCAAAAATATTTATAAAGCTGAAGGTTTTGTTCTTCAGCAGGAATCGGAACGCCGTTTTTAAATAGCTTTTTATCATTGTTGGTTCATTAGTTCATTAGTTCACTTGTTCATTGGTTCGTTAGTTCATTAGTATATTAACTCAACTAATCTCTAATCTCCATTCTCTAATCACTGATCTACTCCGCCTTCAAACTCTTCACGGGGTTCAGCATCGCTGCTTTGATGGCTTGCGAGCTCACGGTAACCAAGGCGATAATTGCTGCGAGTACCCCTGCCAGCGCAAACATCCACCAGCTTAATGGAACGCGGTAAGCAAATCCCTGTAAAAACCAATGGCTCATAAAATACCAGGAAATAGGTGCAGCAATTACAAATGAGATCCCTACTAATATTAAAAAGTCTTTCGATAGTAAACTTACGATGCCTCGTACCGTAGAACCCAGCACCTTTCGAATGCCAATCTCCTTTTTACGCTGCTCGGCGCTAAAGGCAGCCAGGCCAAATAAGCCCAGGCACGAAATAGCAATTGCTAATAAGGTAAATGAATTAATAATGTGAGAGACGATGATCTCGCCTTCATATTGCTTTTGCACCTCATCGTCGAGGAAGGCGTATTGAAATGGTACAGCCGGCATATCCTTTGCCCAAATATTACTTATGACGCGTAACAACTGTTGATAGTTGCTACTGTTCACCGAAACCGTCATGCTTGAAAAATTGCCGCCATTATTGCTATAGGCAAGTAAAAAAGGCCCCACTGCCTCATGCAGCGAATTGTAGTTAAAATCCTTCATCACGCCTATAATGGTATACGTAATGCCGGCAGCAAAGAACTTTGAATAAAGCCGTGCGCCGGCAGCGCTTTGCGGATTAAGATTAAGCCTCCGGGCGAGCGTTTGGTTAATCAGTACCTTATTGGAATCACCGGGCATAAAGTCCCGGCCGCTTACCAGGTTTATGCCATTCGTTTTTACGAAGTACTGGTCGCAGGTAATGATTGGGGCGTCGATAGCATGGGCCATGTCACCACCTTCGGTATAAAAAGGCAAGTCGTTCAATAACGCCTCGCTAAAGTAACTATCGGAACTGGTGACAAGCTTAACGTCAGCCAGCCTCTTGAGGTCATTGGCCAGCACCGGCATTTTTTGTTTTGCATCCTGCGTATAAAAACTGAAGACCAGCTTTTGACGCTTGTCAAAACCAAGGTCCTTTGATTTAATGAAATTGAGCTGGCTGTAGATAATAATGATGGCAGCTATCATCACAATGGACAGCACGAACTGGAAAACAACCAGTGATTTGCGGATACCCGTTGCCGATATACGAGTGGTAAAATTGCCTTTTATGACCCTTGCTGCCTCAAAGCTGGACAAATAGAACGCCGGGTAACTGCCAGCCAGCAAACCTGTTACCAGGACAAGCGCACCAAGGATCAACCAAAGGCGATAGTCAGCAAAAAAAGCGAGTTGGATATTGGCCCGTGTGATTTCGTTTAGATATGGCAACACAAAATACAACAACGGCAGTGCAATAATTACACCGATAAAAGAAACCAGGAATGATTCGCCCAAAAACTGTTTGATCAAATCCTGTTTCCCCGCGCCAATCACTTTGCGAACACCTACCTCTTTCGCCCGCATGGATGCCCGGGCAGTTGATAGATTCATAAAGTTTATGCAGGCGATAACCTGCAGAAGCACCGCGATAATTACCAGGATAAGTAAAAATTCCGGATTGGCGGTTTGCGTTAATTCTAACTCAAAGCCTGAAGTGGTGTGTATGTTGGTAATATGCTGCAAATGCAACTGCTTTTGCATGCCCAATGCCTTAAGGCGGTCGGCGCCATACTTATTTAAAAATGCAGGAAGCTTTTTCTCAAGCGCAAGCGGGTCGGCCGCCGGTTTTAATTTTACATAAGAGAATAAGAAGTTATTACCAGCCCATTCTGTTATGCCGCCTATCCACTTGCCGGTTTGGCCGCTTTTCATGGTGATGAACAGGTTACCCTTTATATGCGATTTACCAAGAGTTTCGTCAACCACACCGGTAACTTTAAAATCGTGCTTACCAAACGCATCAGCTATATTCACCATTTTTCCTACCGCATCTTCGTGGCCAAACAATTTATCGGCCACAGGCTTCATCAACACAATGTCGTAGGGCTCATCGAGTGCACGTTGCACGTGTCCTTCAACAAAATGATAAGTAAAAACATCGAAAAACGTCGAGTCGACATATAAAGCGTCCGTTTCATAAAACGCTTTTTCTTTATAGCGTAACAAGTGTTGTTTGGCGCCGAGAATATCGGTTTTCAACATCCGGGCATAGTTCTCCACCTCAGGAAAGTCGCGCTGCATGGCCGGTGCGATTGGCGGCGAACAGGCGGCGCTATGGTGTTTATCGCCGCTTAACACTATATCGGTGGTAATGCGGTAAATGTCTTTAGCATCTTTATGCTGCTTATCGTAACTGTACTGTTGCTGCACATACAGCAATATGTACAAACAGCACAAAGTACCGGCGGCCAACCCGAAAATATTTATGAAGCTGAAGGTTTTATTCTTCAGCAGGAACCGGAACGCGGTTTTTAAATAGCTTTTTATCATCGTTGGTTCATTAGTTCATTAGTTCACTTGTTCATTAGTTTATTGGTTCATTGGGATTAGTTGTTTTTTTAACTGCAAACTGACACTGCAAACTGCCCACTCACCACTGCCTACTCACTTCTCAAACTATCTACCGGGTTATTCATGGCTGCTTTTATAGATTGGTAACTAACAGTAGCAAAAGCGATGATAATTACTATCGTACCGGCCAGTGCGGGTATATACCATTGAATAGTTGTCCGGTAAACAAAACCCTGGAGGAAAAATTTCTGCATTACCCACCAGGCGGCCGGTGTTGCCGCCACTATGGCGATGATCACCAGTTTTATAAAGTCGAGTGACAGCAAGCGCACAATGCCTGATACCTGCGCACCCAATACCTTGCGGATACCAATCTCTTTGGTGCGCTGCTCTGCCGCGTAGGCCGCCAGGCCAAATAAACCCAGGCACGCGATAATAATTGCCAGCGACGTAAATACCAGCGATAACGAACCCATGCGCTGCTCCGAACGATAGAGGTTGTTGAAATCCTCGTTCAGGAAGCCATAGCTGAATTGCTGATTGGGCGATAGCTTGTTCCAGATCGTCCTGATCTGTGCGATTGCCAGGGCTGAATTTTCGCCGCTTACCTTTACGCTTAGGTCGGCGTTGTTGGGCTCATATCGAAGTATCAGCGGGCCTATATCATCCCTGAGGGAGCTAAAATTAAAATCCCGCACCACCCCGATCACATGGTACGATTTAAATTGCCTGCCAAAATCATCCTGCGGGCGGTACAAGGGTTGATTCAACGGATTTGTAAGGCCCAATAAGCGCGCTGCCGATTCGTTAATGATCATCGCGGATGAATCGGTGGCCATTTTGTCGGAAAAATTCCGGCCGGAGATCACCGTCATTCCCATGGTGGGTATATAATCAGGATCCACATCCCACAGCTGGGTGAGCGTGCCCTGCCGGGCATTCATACTATGGTCCTTAAATACCGAACCATTGTTCCGCCAGCCGTTTACCGGCGTAAAGCCGGTTAGCGTTGCATTGCGCACACCGGCCAGTTGTTTTACCTCCTGTTTCAGGATTCGGGCCCCATCGCCCAGCGACGATACATTGTAAACCATTAATACCTGGTCGCGTTTGTAGCCGAGGTCTTTATTTTGAATGAATTTTAACTGGTTGTAGATCACCAGTGTGCCAATGATCAGGAATATCGATATCGCAAACTGGAAAACTACCAGGAAGCTGCGTAGATTGCTATTGCGAAAGCCCCCGGCGATTTTGCCTTTAAGCACCTGGATGGGCTGGAAAGCCGAGAGGTACAGGGCGGGATAAGCGCCTGCAAGACTACCGATAACCAATATAACCGCCAGTAAAGCCGGAGATATTACCAAAAGCAGGTGCGGCGTTGCTGCCAGCTGTTTACCCGAAATTTGGTTAAACAACGGCAGCAACAGGTAAGCGGCCATCACCGCGATCAACGTTGCGGCGAAGGTCACGATTATAGCTTCGGTTAAAAATTGATAAACCAGGTACTTGCGCGGTGAGCCAAGCACTTTTCGTACGCCCACTTCGCGGGCGCGGCCGGCAGACCGGGCGGTTGACAAATTGATAAAATTAACGCATGCGATCAGCAGGATGAATAGCGCAACTGCCGAGAAAATATAAACATACTGGATATTGCCATTTTGCCCCATTTCTGCATTCTTGTTTGATCGCAGGTGAATATCAGCCAGCGGCGTAAGCGACATGTTAAACCTGTTACCGCTTTTCTCAAAGTTTTCGATGCTGGTATGCAACGCGGCCTGCAACTGGGAGCCCACGTAATCATGAACTATTTTGGGCAATGCCGCAGCTATTTTTGCAGGCCCGGCACCTTGTTTTAACAACAGGTAAGTTTGGAAGTTACTGCTTAGCCAGGTGTTTTCCCGGCTCTCGTCAAGCGTCGGCATCGAAATAAAGAAATCGAAATGAAAGTGGGATTGCAAAGGGATGTCTTTAATAACAGCCGTTATTTTGAAGGGCTTGCCATCGTTGAACACCAGCGTTTCTCCAACAACATCAGGACGATTGAAATATTTGCGGGCCATGCTTTCCGTTAAAACTACTTCGTTGGGTTCGGTAAGGGCTATGCCGGCGTTTCCATATGCAAGCGGCAGCGTGAACACTTTAAATATCGAATTATCGCAGTAGGTGACGTAGTCTTCATGAATGTTCTGTGTTCCTTTTCTCACCTGGAAACTTCCTGCCTGGCGGAAACGAACAGTGTTTTCAATTTCAGGGAACTGACCGGCAAGCGTGGCTGCCAGCGGTGCAGGGCATACAGCTTCGTGCGACAGATCGCCATTATACTTCACTTCTTCGTCTACGCGGTAAATCCGGTGGAAATTTTTGTTAAACCTGTCAAATCCCAATTCATCCGCCACATAAAAAACGATAAGCAGGCAGGTTGCCAGGCCAACAGCCAGTCCCAGTACATTTAACAGGGTAAAGCCCCTGTTTTTTGAAAGGCTACGGTATGCTGTTTTAATATAGTTTCGTATCATGGTTGGTTCATTAGTTCATTGGTTCATTGGTTCATTGGTTCATTGGTTCATTGGTTCATTGGTTCATTGGTTCATTGGTGACTGAACTCGAATTCTTAGAATTTCGGGAATTATCAGAATGTCGGAATGTCGAAGCGGCTACCATTTCATTCATTCTGCACATTCTAAAAATTCATCAATCCCGATAGCTATCGGGACGGGTTCAGACTACTCCACCTTCAAACTGTTTACCGGGTTCGAAAGCGCCGCTTTTACCGATTGATAACCGATGGTAATAAAGGCGATCACTATGGCAACAAAGCCGGCCAGCGCCAAAACCCACCATTGTATATGTACCCGGTAAGCAAAATCCTGCAGCCATTTATTCATAAAATACCATCCGGCAGGCAATGCGATCAATATCGCAATGGCTACCAATTTTATAAAATCAAACGATAGCATGGCGGTAATAGCAGATACACTGGCGCCCAAAACCTTTCGAATGCCGATCTCTTTGGTACGCTGCTCGGCCGCATAAGCTGCCAGGCCAAACAGCCCAAGGCAGGCTATTATTATAGCCAGGGTGGTAAATACCACGAGCACAGTCCCGGCACGCTGCTCGGTGCGGTAGATTGCGTCAAAATCCTGGTCCATAAATGAAAAGTTCATCTGGACATTTGGCGACAACCCGCTCCATTTCTCCTTTATTTGTGTTAGCAGTGCAGGAATATCTCTCCCGTTCATCCTAATACTCAGAGCGCCGTTGTCTTGCCCCATTATCAACACCATAGGGCTAACTACATCCCGCAGAGAACTAAAATTAAAGTCCTTCACCACGCCGATGATGTGATAAGCTTTGGAGTTTGATAGTTCCTGCTTGCCGCCGTTCGACCGGTATAAGGGTTTATTTAAGGGATCGCCAAGGCCTAAAAACCTGGCTGCCGCTTCGTTAATGATAATACCTGATGAATCGGAAAGCATTTGCCCCGAGAAACTTCGGCCTGCAACCATTTTCATGTCCAGGGTTTTTATGTAGTCTTCGTCAACGATCCAGGTTTGAGGGAACAGTGCTTTTTTCTGGTCAAAGGAAGCGTCTTTAAAAAATATGCTCGTGTTTTTGTTATTGCCGGTTGGCAGGAAACTTGTAAGCGTCGCGTCCGTTACGCCCGGTAATTGTTTTACTTCCTGCTTAAATGTTTGCGCCTGGTTATTCAGCTCAAATGCATTTTGAACAATTAGCACCTGGTTACGGTCGAAGCCAAGGTCCTTGCTTTGAATATAATTTAGCTGGTTATGAACAACCAAAGTACCTATGATAAGGAAAATAGATATGGTAAACTGCAGCACAACCAGGACACTCCGCAAACCACCGCCCTTAAACCCTCCCGACAGCTTCCCTTTAAGTACATTAATGGGTTGAAAAGCCGAAAGAAACAGGGCAGGGTATGCTCCGGCCAACGAACCTACCAATAAAATAATAAACGCCACCGCCGGAACAAGCCATCTCAGCATTTGGCCATTGATGACGATGTCTTTTCCCGACAACTGGTTAAATGCCGGCAGCAGGGCTACGGCGGCAATAACGGCGATTATGGCGGCAACAAGTGTTACCAATATCGATTCAGTAAGAAACTGGAACACCAGGTAGCTTCGGGGCGAGCCCAATACTTTGCGTACGCCAACCTCGCGGGCCCGGTTTGACGACCGCGCGGTGGACAGATTCATAAAGTTAACGCAGGCTATTAACAATATAAAAAGTGCAATTGCCGAAAAAATGTAAACGTATTGAATTGTGCTGTTTGGCCCGAGTTCGCCGGTACGGTTTGATTTGAGGTGAATATCGGTAAGTGGCGTTAAATTCAAACGGAAATAGCTGCCGCTTTTTTCAAATGCTGTAGTACTCATTTTTAATTCCGACTGCATTTGCGGCCCGCTGTACCTGGCCAGGAAGGCAGGCAATGCGGCTTCGAGCTTTTTATGGTCGGCTGCATTCCTAAACAACACGTAGGTATTGTAGTCACTCCTTAACCATTCGTCCGACCGGCTATCCGGTAAGGTCGACATCGATATAAAAAAGTCGAAATTAAAATGCGAAGTCCGCGGTATGTCCTTTATTACGCCGGTAACTTTGTACAGGTCTTTATTGTCAGCAGTTAATAACCTGCCCACAACTGCAGTACTGTTAAAGTATTTTTCGGCCATCGTTTCCGTTAGCACCACGCTGTTTGGCTCGGCCAGCGCCGTTGACGGGCTGCCGCTGATCATCGGCAAGGTAAATATGCTAAAAAGTGAAGGGTCGGCAAAAGCAACCCTATTTTCAAGGATATTTGTTACACCCTTCCTAACGTGAAGCGAACCTGCATTTTTTATCCTCACCGTATTTTCAACATAGGGAAAGTCGTTTTTCAATGTTTGCGCCAGAGGCGGCATACATACGGCATAGAGCACATTATTTTCGCCAAGTTTCAGATCTTCGTTTACCCTATATATGCGGTTGGCGCTAACGTTGTAACGGTCGTAGCTTAATTCATCCACCACGTAAAATATGATCAGCAGGCTGCTGGCCAGGCCAAGCGAAAGCCCCAAAACATTTAAAATAGTGAAGCCTTTGTTTTTTACGAGGCTTCGGTATGCTGTTTTTATATAGTTGAGTATCATCGTTCACTTGTTTATTAGTTCATTGGTTCAATAGTTCATTGGTTCATTGGTTCATTAGTTCACTTGTTCATTACTTCACTTGCCCATTGGTACACATGTTCATTGGTGCACCAAATATGAATATTAGGCAATATTGACCAAGAAAATGCCAAAGAGATATTTTCCTGATTGTTAATTGTTTAAGTTAAATTTTAAGGTTTGAAACTGTTCGCTTTCGATACAAGCGATGTACGGTTATGGGGGTGGACACGATTTTGTGACCCGTCCGGAAATAGCTATACAGATTTGATTGATCCGTCCGGAAAGGCATTGGCGGTAATGTCGCGCGTATAACTACTCACCCGGAATGCGCTTCGCTGTTCCACCCTCTCTACCGCGGGGCGGTAAAGAGGGTAAAAAAAGACTTTTATAGATAATCCTCGATTTTATTTAAAACAGACGGTAATTCGTTCAGGATTTGATCATTTTCAAAACGAAGTACCGTTAAGTTTAACGACGCCATCACTTCATCACGGTTTTTATCATAGTCTTTCTTCAGCAAATGGATCGGACCGTCTGCTTCGATAACCAACTTGACTTTGTGACAATAAAAGTCGGGAATATAATACAGGTTTTTGCCGAATAAGGTGGTGACGCAAAGCGGGTGCTGTCGTAAGAACTTTTGGTTAAATAGTTGTCTATTCCTCAAATGCTCCCATAAAACTATTTCAGCAGTTGTTTGATTTTGTCTCAGTTCGCGGCATAACTCGATAATCGGTATCATGTCGAAATTTACAAAATTCCCCCGATTTTATGTACCGCAAGCCGGGCATAGTGCGGACGAGCGAAGCGATGTTCACATCAAACCTTTTCCAACCCTCGCTACTGACTATCGTACATACGTACAACGAGCGTAGCGACGTTCGCCAAAGAAAATCTTCAACCCTCTTTACCGCCCGCGGTAGAGAGGGTCGGCGAGCGAAGCAACGCCGGGGTGAGTCAACCCGCCATGCATTCAAACCATGCTATTCCAACTTTCCCACCCATTCACTACCTTAGGCAACCCAATATCCCGACCGATGAAATCAAAATTAACGATCTTCTTTCTATTCGTCACCTCCGCCTCCCTCGCCCAAACCGATGCAAAGCTCACCTCGCAATTGCAGGATGCCATCAAAGGCTTTAACGGCCAGGTAGGTATCTACGTGCAAAATCTAAAAACAGGTAAAACAGCTGCGATCAACGCCGATACCCTCTTTCCTACCGCCAGCATGATAAAAGTTAGCATACAATGCGGCCTGATGGACAAAATTGAGAAAGGCGAAATCCAATACAACCAAAAACTGGCCTACAACGATTCTATATTATATAAAGGCGAGGATATTTTGGGGTCATTTAAGAACGGCGACACCATCGAAGTAAGCAAGGTTGCGCTGCTGATGATAACCATGAGCGATAATACAGCCAGTCTGTGGCTTCAAAAGCTGGTGGGCACGGATTACATCAACAACTGGCTGGCAACAAATGGTTTCAAAGTGATGCGCGATAACTCCCATGCCACGGGCCGTGATTCCATGCATACTAAATACGGCTGGGGCGTAACCACACCATACGAAATGTGCCGACTGTTTACGATGATCAGCCAGGGGACAGCAGTTAGCCCGGCGGCCAGCGAAAGAATGGTGCGGAATATGGGGCGAATTTTCTGGGATAATTACGCCTTGTCGCAAATTCCGCCGTACATACACACCATATCCAAGCAAGGGGCTTTAAACGAATCAAAATCAGAAACCGTACTGGTAAATGCGCTGCACGGCGATTATGTATTTTCCATTATCACCAACCACAATAAAGATCAGCGCTGGGTGCAGGATAACGAAGCGGACATGTTGATCCGTAAAGTATCGGCCCTGCTTTGGCATTATTATGAGCCAAAAAGCGACTGGAAACCGGCGGACGGGATGGATAAGTTTATGAAGGATGAGTGATGGAGAGATGTGCAGATGTGCGGATGTCGGGAAGATGATTATTCCGAAAAATAAATAATTGAACCGTTGAAAGATTTGGATAGAATGCATGTGGCGTAAATGAGTTATCTTTAATAATAGATATGAAGATCCCGGTTATAACAGGACTAATAGAAAGACGCATTTTGGTTAATTATGCCGTTGACCCTGATGTTGTGAGCGCAATTTTACCCGCACCGTTTAAGCCTAAATTGGTCAATGGTAAGGCGATAGCAGGTATATGTTTAATCAGGTTGAGTCAGGTGAGGCCGAAAGGTTTACCAGCTTTTCTGGGCGCCGGTTCCGAAAATGGTGCTCACCGGATTGCAGTAGAATGGGATGAAAACGGCAAAACCAAAGAAGGTGTTTATATACCCAGGAGGGATACATCGTCGGGATTCAATTCTTTGGTTGGCGGCAGGGTATTTCCCGGAAAACATTTCCATGCTAAGTTTGACGTGAAAGAAGATGCCGATAATTATCATGTAGCGTTTAAGAGCTCGGACGGAACACTCATTAGCGTGGATGCCAAACTGGCAAATACCCTTAATAAGGATTCTATATTTAAAGATTTGTCCATGGCATCGGCGTTCTTCAAAGCGGGTTCAACCGGCTATTCTCCTAATGGTAATTGTTTTGAGGGTTTATTGCTTAATACCTACACATGGGAAGTACAACCGCTGGAAGTAAGCAATGTGCAGTCAAGTTTTTTTGAAGATGAGGCCGTTTTTCCGAAAGGGTCTGTTTGTTTTGATAACGCCTTGCTGATGACCAACATTCAACATGATTGGTCATCTTTACCGAATAAATTCTCCTAATAATGCGAGTTACAGACGATGAAAAAACACTTTAGAATCTTGTCATTTTTAGTCGTGCTGATTCTTTCAACCACCGGTTTATTCGCTCAAACCACTCCCGAAGGCAGCTATTTCACGTCCTTCGATAGCACAAAGATCTATTACGAAGTAAAAGGTACCGGTTACCCGGTGCTACTCGTTCATGGTTTTTCCGGCACCGGCCAGGGCTGGAAAAACTGCGTCGTTTATAACGATTTGCTGAACGCCGGTTATAAAGTGATCATCCTGGATCAGCGGGGCAACGGCCGTTCGGACAAACCGCATACCGACTCCGCTTATGCCCATGATGCCGAAGCAAAGGATATCATCGGTTTGATGACCTTTCTGAATGTCGCAAATTATGATGCCGTTGGCTACTCCCGTGGTTCAATCATTACTTCGCGTCTTTTAATGCTCGATAAAAGGCTGCGCAAAGCCGTGATGGGTGGAATGGGCGATGCCTATACCAATCCAAACTGGCCGCGCAGGGTACACGCTTATCTTTCCCTGATGGGCGACACCACCCTGCACGATGTGGACGATATGATGAAATACATTCACAGTCAGCATTTCGATAACCTGGCTCTCGCCATGCAGCAAAAATACCAGCCTTCAACCAGCCCGGCTCAACTGGCTGCGGTTAAAATCCCTGTATTGATCATACGCGGAACAGAGGATAAAGAAAACGGATCGGAGACAGGCCTCAATAAGCTCATCGCCGGCTCAGCCCTGGTTTACGTACCTGGCAATCACAATACTGCTATCCGCACCCCGGAATTTAGCAAAGCCGTTTTAAATTTCATCAAAGACTAACGCTAATCGAACAGGCTGTTTCATTTTTTCGACGCGGGCGTTTTTCATTTCATCTTCAAACTCTCCGGGTAGCTTTATTTTTTTAACATCCAATGAGCAACGCCGGTAAATTGCTATTCTTATTTTGCTTCCCCTGTTTGGTGTATGGGCAAAGCCCAATTGATAAAACACACTTGAATATTGATACTACCGGGCAAAAAGATATCATCGACATCGGGAGAGCATTGCTGAAATCGAAAAAACCGCGCAACGATTCAATAGATGCGAAGAAGAAGATCTACTTTTCATTTTTACCGGTTTCAACTTCGGTCCCCGGCGGCGGTACGGCACTGGTAACCTCAACCACCGCAGGCTTTTATATGGGCGGACGGTCTACGACTTACATATCGTCCGTCAGCTTTACCCCATATTTTAACTTAAAAGGACGTTTTGGATTGCCTATCCGGTCAAATGTTTGGCTAAACAATAATAGCTGGCTTATACAGGGCGACACGCGATTTTTAGTTTATCCGCAATATACCTGGGGCCTTGGCGGGGACCAGCCCGAGGGCCATAAACTCTTAGTGGATTACAGCTACATCCGTTTCTACCAGGCCGTGTTAAAAAGGATCACATCGTATTTTTATGCCGGTCTGGGTTACAACCTGGATTACTACATTGACATTGAAAACGGTGATAACAACAATGTCGGCAATAATATAAGCAAATTCACCAATTACAAATACGGTACAGCAACTGATGTCAACTCATTTTCATCCGGCCCCAGCTTAGATTTGCTTTATGATTCGCGAAAAAACGACTTAAACCCATTTCCGGGCGCTTATATAAATTTTATTTACCGTTACAATATAGAGGCGGTAGGGAGCAATAATAATTGGCAGTCTCTATATGCCGATTTTAGGAAATACGTGTCGCTCTCCAATAATGGACCCAAAAACATACTGGCCTTCTGGGCTTATTACTGGACCGTTTTTGATAGCCCGGCGCCATATCTCGACTTGCCGGCAATTGGGATGGACCCCTATAACAGATCGGGCCGGGGAATTGAGCAAAACCGGTATCGCGGAAAGCGATTGATTTATTTTGAAACTGAATACCGGCGCGACATTACGCGCAACGGCCTGCTCGGCTTTGTGTTGTTTGCAAATATAAATTCTGCGGGGCAACCCATTACCAACGACTTTGCCTATTGGAATCCCGCTGCAGGAGCCGGCCTGCGCATAAAGTTTAACAAAAAATCGGATACGAATATTTGTATCGATTATGGTTTAAGTAAGGACTACTCAACATTGATCCTTGGCCTTGGCGAAGCTTTCTGACGAAGTTCTTAACGCACTAATTAACTTCGTTCGCCATGATAACAGTTAGTTTTTACCAATGTCAACTCTGCCAGCCAACCTAACACCCGCGACTTTGCGTACCTTAATCCGGCAGCGGGGGCAGGTTTACGCATTAAATTCAACAAAAAATCAGGTACCAACGTTTGCCTGGATTATGGCATAAGCAAAGGCTATTCTAATCTCACTAT